>MDTE01164222.1_pt1 | contig 13928 bp, 11 predicted proteins | sample 811231 | NCBI WGS metagenome assembly MDTE01 (sample SAMN05326651, study PRJNA326480) | marine metagenome | isolation source: seawater | place: Indian Ocean: Red Sea | collected 2010 | reverse complement strand
TTAAAAATATTAAGCTTGAGATTAACAATTCAAAATTTGATTTAGAGATTAATCTACCAAATCAGCAAAAAAAAATTTTAAAATCATTTAAAATTCCTTTGATTGGGGTTCATAATATAAAAAATTGTACTGCTTCAATCGCAGTGGCAATTTTAATGGGTATTTCTATAAATTTGATCAAAAAAGCAATTCTAAATTTTAAAGGTGTTCAAAGAAGATTCAATTTTATATTTGAACATAGAAAAAGTATTTACTTTGATGATTATGCTCATCATCCAACCGAAATTAATGAATTACTTAAATCAATAAGAGAAGTTTACAAATCAAAAAAAATAATTTCAATATTTCAACCGCATAGAATTTCAAGATTAAATTTATTAAAAAAAAGATTTACTCAGTGTTTTAAATTTTGCGATGAAGTAATTTTATGTCCAGTATATAAAGCTGGAGAAAATCTAAGATTAAAATTTAAATATTATAATTTTGCAAAAGAAATTATCAAAAATTCAAACGTTAACTTAATTTTAATTAACAATGAAAAAGAATTAGCTAAATATGCAAAACATAATATTTACGGAGATAAAATTGTAATTGGTATGGGCGCAGGAACCATTACTAGCTGGATGAGAAATTTATCACAATTAATTAAATGAAAATAGATGATTTAGAAAAAATAAAGTTTATTGACAATTCTCGTTTGAACTTTAATCATGATTTATCTCGTTTAAATTGGTTTAATATTGGTGGAAAATCCAAGATTTATCTATTTGCTAACTCTTTAAAAGACCTGTCATTATTTCTAAAAATATATAACAACAGGGGTAAAATTTTTATACTTGGAGCGGGTTCAAACACTTTATTTGATGATGGGGTTTTTGAAGGTGTAATTATAAAATTAGGTAAAAATTTTAATAATATTTCTAAGTTAAATAATCATACCATCATTTGTGGAAGCTCATGTTTGGATAAAAAAATATCTGAATTTGCAATGCAAAATGAAATCGAGGGTTTCGAATTTTTATCATGCATACCAGGATCAATTGGTGGAGGCGTCAAAATGAATGCAGGGTGTTATGGCAGAGAATTCAAGGATATTGTTATTTCTGTTCAAGCCATTGACTTTGTAGGAAAGGTTCAAACAATATCATCTTCACAAATAAAATTTAATTATAGATCCACAGATTTACCAAAAAATTTAGTTTATCTTAGTGTAACTTTAAAAGGCAAAATATCAAAAAAAGAAACAATAAAAAAAAAAATTGAAGAATTGAAATTAAATAAAGAAAATTCTCAACCATTAAGAGTAAAAACAAGTGGAAGCACTTTTAAAAATCCAATCAATCAATCAAATAAAAAGGTTTGGGAATTAATTAAAGAATCAATTGATATTAAAAAAGTAAATAAAATGTTTGGAGGTGCAAGGCTATCTGAAAAACATTGCAATTTTCTAATTAATCATGAAAAAGCTTCATCAAAAGATATGAAAAATCTTATCAATTTTATAAAAGAAAATGTATATAAGAAAACTGGAGTAAAACTTGAATTGGAAATTATTTTAACTTCATAAATGAAGAAAAAAATATTAATACTTGCAGGTGGATACTCGAAAGAGCGAGACATAAGTATTAAAACTGCGAAAGCAGTATTTAATCAAATTAAAAATAAATTTAATTGTAAGATACTCGATCCAAAAAATGAGTTTATCAAGGCAATAAGAAAATTTAAGCCACATGTTATTTTTAATGCGTTACATGGAAGGTACGGTGAAGATGGCTACATTCAGTTGATTTTAGAAAATGAAAAAATTAAATATACACATTCAGGAGTTGAAGCATCTTCTATTTGTATAAATAAATTAATTTCTAAAGAACTATTTTTAAAGCATGAAATAAGTACCCCAAAATTCCTAATTTATAAAAAAAATTGTAATCAAGACTTTAAGAAAATTTTTAACAGAACTAAAAATAAATTAAAATTTCCTGTTGTTATTAAACCTATAAATGAAGGGTCAAGTGTTGGTGTTTATATTTGTAACAAATCAAATTTTATAAAAAACTTAAAAAAACTTGAAAATGAAAGAGAAATAATGATTGAAAAATATATACCAGGAAGAGAAATTCAAGTTGCGATTATGGGAAAAAAAAAATTAGGTACAATTGAATTAATTCCTCGAAGAAAATTTTATGATTACAAAGCAAAATATGATAAAAATGCAAAAACAAAACATATTCTTCCAGTAAATTTGACTAAAAAAAAATTGAGAGAAGTTGAAGATATTGCGCTAAAAGCACATAAAATTACTGGATGCAGAGGAATAACAAGAAGTGATTTTAGATACTTTAAAAAAAAATTTTATTTATTAGAAGTAAATACACAACCAGGAATGACAGAACTATCATTGGTTCCTGAAATTGCTAGATATAAAAATATTAGTTTTTACAAATTAATTAATTGGATTATTAATGACGCCTCAATTAATAGATAAAGGAAAAATATATTTTTATTTTTGTTTGCTAATACTTTTGTTAAGCATTCATAATCTTAATTCATCAAGCTTAATTAAAAACTACTTTCAAATTAAAAAAATTATTTTGAAAAGCGATATCCAGGAAAACTTAAATAATGAAATTTCAATAGTTCTTGAAAAAATTTACAATAAAAATATTTTTTCAATCAAATCTAACGAAATAAAAAAAATATTAGATAAATTTAATATAATTAGTGAGTATAAAATTATAAAAGAGTATCCATCAACGTTAAAGATAGAATTAAAAGAAACTAAAATTTTAGCTTATTATTTTGAAAATGATCAAGAAATTTTTATTGGAGAGAATGGCAAGGAAATAAAAAATATTTTTTTTAATGAAAACAACTTACCAGTTATTGAGGGAAATATTGATTTAAATCTTTTTTTTGACTTAAGAAACAAATTAATTAATCAAGGTTATAATATAAATCAATTTAATAAATTTTATCTTACAAACTCTAAACGATGGAATTTATTTTATAAAAATGAAATTATAATTAAATTACCTTTTAAAGATGTAGAAGAGTCTCTAGAAATATTAAAGGATATAATTAGCTCTCCCGATATAGATAATATTAATATTATCGATCTGCGGATAAATAACAAAATTATTTTATCATGATAAAATCAAACTTACCAATATCAATCCTTGAATTTGGATCAACTCATATACGGTTGGGAATTTATGATAAACTAGTATTAAATCAAAATTTATTTTATGAAAAAAAAATTAATTTTACTAGAAATAATAATTTTTTTGAAGATCATCCAATAGTTAGTATTATTAGAAAAGCCGAAAAAGATATTGGAAATCATCTTAATGAAATTACACTTTTAGTGGATACCCCAAGTATTTTCTCTTTAGATTTATCTATTCAAAAAAGTTATGAGAAAAAAATAATTAATAATCATGACATTAATTACTTAATAAACGAATGTGAAAATATAGTAAACTTAAATAATAGTGAAAAAGAAATTATACATATTCTTAAATCAAATATTTATTTTGACGACCAACCAATAAATGATTTAGAAAATATTTCACAAAAAGCTTCTAAAGTTACTTTAGATATTAAGTTCATTTTAGTTGATAAAAAAATTAGTAATTTTTTAAAAAACTTATTTAATAAAAATGATATTTCACTAGATAATATTTTTTGCACAAGTTTTATTAAATCTTTAGGTTTAATTAAGAAACTAGATATTTCTGGCCCAAGTGCATTTATCGACATAGGTTTAAAAAAAAGCTGTCTTAGTATTTTTCAGGATGATAAGTTGCTATATATAAATAATACTCATGTTGGCGGAGATCATGTTACAAAAGATATAACAAAAATTTTAAAGATAGATTATAGAACAGCTGAAGCACAAAAATTGAAATTTTCTAAAAAGGATCACACAAAAAAAAATAATGAAAATAATGAATTATTAAAGAAAATAATTAATTCTCGTCTTGAAGAGATAATTGAAATATTATTTTTTGACTGTCCATTAATTAGAAATAATTATTTTAATTCTGGTCTTAAACTTTATTTTATCGGTAATGGCTCAAAAGTTTTAAATGAAAATCTTTTATCATTTGGTTCAGAATTTAATTTTATTAAAGAAATGTCCATTATTGATGAAATTAGCAATGAATGTTGTAATAGTGCTTTAAATTTCAGATCAAGTTTAAAAAAAATACAACCAAAAAAAACAAATATAAGCTTTGAAAACAAAGGTTTTTTTGAGAAATTATTTGATTATTTTACAAAAAAATAGCAATTTTTTGTAATATTAGTTGTTTTTTGACCTAGGTTTTTTTTTATATAAAGCTTTCATGTCTATTTTAAACCAAAAAACAATTAATCAAAAAATTACATTTGAGGGTGTAGGTTTACACACTGGAAACAAAGTAGAGTTAAGTCTTTTACCATCTGCGCCAAACACAGGAATTGTTTTTAAAAGAACAGATTTAAAAAAAAACAATGAAATTATACCATTATTCAACAATGTTGTTGATACAACTTTATGTACAACTTTATCGAACGAATATGGAATAAAAGTTTCTACAATCGAACATTTAATGGGAGCTTTATATGGTTTAGGAATAGACAACTTGCTCATAGAAGTTAATTCACAGGAGCTACCAATTTTAGATGGCTCTGCAAAAAAATTTGTAGAAAAAATTTTATCTGTGGGAGTTAAATCTTCATCGGCGCCGATAAAATTAATAAAAATAAATAAAAAAGTTTCATTATCTGAAGGGACTAAATCTATTTCTTTAGAGGATACAAAAGTAGCTTCTCAGATAGACTTTAAAATAAAATATAAAAACAATATTATTGGAACCCAAAGAAACAAAGTGAACATTTTCAGTGATAAATTGAACGAAATATTTGAGTCCAGAACATTTTGTTTGCATGAAGATGTAGAAAAACTCAGAAGCATAGGTCTAGCAAAAGGCGGGAGTTTAGATAATGCTATAGTTGTTGGTGACAAAGAAATTTTAAATGAAAATGGTTTAAGAAATCCAAATGAATTTGTAAATCATAAGATTCTTGATTGTATGGGGGATTTATATTTATCAGGATATAGAATTGTAGGTTCTTTAGTCACCTCAGAAGGGGGTCATGGATTGACAAATAAGATACTAAGAAAACTTTTTTCTGATAAAGCTAATTTTACTATCATAGAAATAAAGGGAAAAACTTTGCCTTATCAAATTTTAGATAGATCATATCTAAAATCTATCGCATAAAAATAGAAATTTTTTTTATTTCTGTTAATAGATATACATGCGATTAATCACATATTTATTATTAATTCTATCTATTATTTTGACGTCTTGTTCAAAAGATAAAAAGATAGTTGAAGTAATTGAAAAAAAAGAAATAGAATTACAAATGATTGACTCTTATCAAGAGGGATTAGAAGCTCTTGAAAATCTAGATGGATATTTAGCTGCAAAAAAATTTAGTGAAGCAGAGTTATTATTTCCTCAATCTGAATGGGCTCCAAAGGCAGCTTTGATGGCGGCCTACTCTTATTATATGGAGAACTATTATGCAGATACAATTTATGAAGTTGAAAGATTCCTTAAAACATATCCTCAGCATCCTAGAACAGATTATGCATATTACCTTTTAGGAATAGCATATTATGATCAAATTATAGATGAAACAAGAGACTTAAAAGCAATTATAAAATCAAAAGAATATTTTGAAATTATTATTAATAATTATCCAAGTACAGATTATGCTATGGACTCTAAATTCAAACTTGATTTAATTAAAGATTTTTTAGCATCTAAGGAAATGTACTTAGCAAGGTATTATTTTGATAAAAAAAAATGGATACCCTCTATTAATAGATTTAAAACGGTAATAGAAGATTACAATGATACCGTTTTTGTTGAAGAAGCACTTCATAGATTAGTAGAAATACATTATAAATTAGGTCTTGAAGAAGAAGCAAAAAAATATGCATATTTATTAGGTTATAATTATCAATCTAGTCAGTGGTACGAGCAGTCTTATCAGGTGTTTAATAAAAATTATAAACCAAAAAAAAATTTACTTAATAAAGATAAAAAGAAGAATACACTTATTGAAAAAATTAAATCTAAAATATTTTGATGGAAGATAAAGTTTCTTTAAAAAAAAAATATATTAATCAAATTAAAGAATTAAAAAAGCACAACAAACTTTATTATTTAAAAAATAATCCATCTATTACAGACAAAGAATATGATGATATAAAAAAAAATATTTTAGACTTGGAAAAAAAATATAAATTTCTCAAACATAAAGAATCTCCGTCTATAAATATTGGTTTCAAACCATCCAAAATTTTCGAAAAGCATAAACATAAAGTTCCAATGTTGTCATTATCTAATGTTTTTAATAGAGATGATATAATAAATTTTGAAAAAAAAAATTAAAAATTATTTAGGTTTTAATTTTAATAAATACTTTGAGTATAGTGTTGAACCCAAAATAGATGGTATATCTGCATCTTTAACTTATGAAAAAGGAAAATTAACAATAGGTCTATCAAGAGGAGATGGATATGAAGGAGAGGTAATTACAGAAAATTTAAAAACAATTAATGAAATACCAAAAGTTATAAATTCAAAAGATTTTCCACAAAACGTAGAAATTAGAGGGGAAGTTTATATTACAAAAAAAGATTTTGAGCAGCTAAAAGAAAAATTTGCTAATCCAAGAAATGCAGCATCTGGATCATTAAGGCAAAAAAGTTCCGAAGAGACAAAAAAAATTCCACTCAAATTTATTGCTTATACTTTTGGCCATTTGCCAAATAACAAATTTACAGACCAATCAGAATTTTTAAAATCACTTAAAAAATGGGGTTTTAAAACAAGTAAATATAATAAGATTATATCAAGCATAGATGAACTAATTAATAATCACCAAGTTTTTGAAAAAAAAAGATATGAATTAGAATATGATGTAGATGGTTTGGTTTATAAGATCAACGATCTTTCACTACAAAGTAGATTAGGTTTTGTAGGTAACGCGCCTAGATGGGCGGCTGCACATAAATTTTCTGCTGCGTCCTCTTTTTCAAAAATTTTGAACATTGAAGTTCAAGTAGGTAGGACAGGTGCGTTAACGCCAGTCGCAAAAATAGAGCCAGTTAATATTGGAGGTGTAGTGGTTTCAAATGCTACATTACATAACGAAGATGAGATTAACAAAAAAGATATAAGAATTGGGGATGTAGTAAGTATAGAGAGGGCAGGAGATGTTATACCTCATGTAATTTCAGTCGATTTATCTAAGAGACCAATTCAATCTGTAAAATATAAATTTCCTCAAAAGTGTCCATCTTGTGGTTCAAAAATTGAGAAAGAATATAATAAACAAACAAAAAAATATGATGCAGTTAAAAGATGCAGTTCTGATGGTTTTAATTGTGAAAAAATGGCAATTGAAAAAATTAAGCATTTTGTTTCAAAAGATGCATTAAATATTGAGGGACTTGGAAAAAAAGTAGTAGAAAATTTTTGGGAAAAAAAAATAATAAGATATCCTCAAGATATTTTTAAACTTAATTTTTCTAAGATTAAAAATTTTGAAGGTTGGGGCGCTCAATCAGTTGCAAATTTAAAATATTCTATAGAAAAATCCAAAAAAATACCACTTAGTAAATTTATTTTTGCTTTAGGCATTAGACATATTGGGCAAGAGAATGCAAAACTAATTGCGAAACATTTACAAAAAAAAGAAAATTTTATTAAGATAAATAGCAGTTATGATTTTAATTCTTTCTTAAACATTGATGGAATTGGTGAAATACAAATATCATCAATGAAAAAGTTTTTTTCATTAAAAAATAATTTGACTGTAATCAAGGATTTATCCAATTATCTAGATATTAATGATGAAATTATAAATAATTCAGGAAAATTAAAAAACCTAAGTTTTGTGATAACAGGAAAAATAGAAAATATGAGTAGAGCTGAAATTAAATCTATCATAGAAAAGCACTCAGGAAAAATTTTAAGCTCGGTAAATAAAAAATTAGATTACTTAATTATTGGCAACAAACCAACTGTAAAGAAAGTAAATCAAGCGCAAGAATTGGGTATTAAGATTATAAAACAAAATGACTTATCTAAATTATTAAATTAATTGAAGTAGCCAATTTCTCTCATTTTTATTTAAAAATTTTGATAAATTTTTATAAATTTCCATATTGTATTTAAATAAATATTTTTTTTCATTTGATGATAATAATTTTTCTTCAATTAAATCTTTATCAATTGGTGCCATCGTAAGATTTTCAAAAAATAATTTTTTTTTATTTTTTTTAACATAAACTAGGTTTTCTATTCTAATCCCAAATTTTCCCTCTTCGTAGTAACCAGGCTCATTACTGACTATCATTCCCTCTTTTAATTCAACAGAGTTAAATTTAGAAATTGACTGAGGTCCTTCATGTACATTTAAAAAAAAGCCAACTCCATGCCCAGTTCCATGCCCATAATCTAAATTTATTTGTGCTAATGAGGTTCTAGCTTTTTTATCAATTTGATTGCCTTTTTTAATTTTATTTAAATTATTAATTGCAACAGCTATATGTCCTTTAAGAACTCTAGTAAAAATATTTTTAATTCTTTTTTTTGGTCTTTCAAAACAAACAGTTCTAGTGACGTCTGTTGTTCCATATTTATATTGTCCACCAGAGTCACATAAAAAAATATCATTTTTTTTTATTTTTCTATTCGTTTTATTTGAAGATCTATAATGAATAATGGCACTATTTGGACCTGATCCTGCAATTGTATTAAAACTTGGATAAATGTAATCCTTATTTTGTTTTCTAAATTTTTCTAATTTTTTTTCTAAAAACAATTCATCAAATCCAAAGTTCTTGCTCTGTTTAATCCAGTATAAAAATTTAGTTAATGCAACACCATCTTTGATATGTGCGAGTTTCATATTTTCTATTTCGACCTTATTTTTTATTGATTTTAAATAATAAATTGGATCTTCATAAGAAACTATTTTAAACTTGGATTTAATTAAGCTTTCAAAATAAATTGAACAAGTTAATTTATCAATTGTAAAATTCGATTTTTTTAAATTTGACAAAACATCATAAAATTTTTCAAAACTTAAAAACTTAATTTTTTTATAATCAATTGTATTTTTTATTTTAGATATTTTTTTTATATCGCTAAAAAAATAAATTCTCTTTTTTTTATCTATTATTAGTCTAGAATTTGGAATAGGACTATTTGGATTATCTTTACCTCTTATATTAAGTAACCACGCAACATTTTCAGGCGCAGATACAAATATATTGTCCGATTTATTACTTTTAATTATCTTGCATAGTCTTTTGATTTTAGATGACACTTTTTCACCAACTGCATTTTCATTCATTGAAAAAAATAAGTCTACTTTTATTTTTTTTTCAGAAATAATTATATCGACTAAATTATTTTTTATTGAAACAAGTTGAAAATTATTACCAAAATACCTCTGCAATATTGTTGAGGTAAATAAATTAGGGTCATAACCTATTTTTTTTATTTCATTTTTATTTAAAATATCCTTCGGATATTCATAAGGTATTTCGATAATTTTAAAATTATCCCCGCACTCCAACTTGCTCTGGATCATATACCTTCCATCTACAAATAAATAATTTGATTTTTTCGAAATAATTGCAAATCCAGCTGAGCCAGAAAAATTTGATATTGTTTTTAATCTATTTGGAAATGCATATTCTCCAAAAAACTCATCGTTTTTGGGTATTATATATGCATCTAAATTTTTAGATTTGATTAATTTTTTTAAATAAAGAATATTTTTCACGATTTAATCCGTTTTTGATATCTAATCCACCCTGGACTTTTTATTTCACTTTCATAATCAATATCCTGATTAAAATCAAAATCATCATTATTTTCTTCCATAAAATGATTGCTTTTTTCTATATTTTTTTCTGGCAGCTCATCTATAAACCGAGAGGAAATACTATCTATCCAATCACCTTGATAAAATCTATTCATTGAAAAAGATATATGTGCAATCTTTTTTGCTCTAGTTATCCCGACATAAGCCAATCTTCTCTCCTCTTCTAATCCACTCTGTCCTTTTTCCTCCATTGATTTTTGGTGAGGAAACAATCCCTCTTCCCAACCAGGTAAAAAAACAACATCAAATTCTAAACCTTTTGAGGAATGCATTGTCATCAAATTGACTTTCTGACCTTCCCAATCCTGATCGATTGAGGTTGCTAAAGCTACATGTTCTAAAAAACTTTCTAAATTATCAAATTCTTTCATTGCATTAATGAGTTCTTTTATATTTTCGAGCCTATTTTCATTTTCTAAGTCTTTTTTATCTTTAAGCATTTGACTATATCCAGACTCATCCAAAATTATTTGCAATAATTTTACGTGATTAGTTTTCTTTTTTAAGTCAAATCTCCACTTATTTAATAAATTTAATATAGAATTTAATCCTAATTTTGGTTTTGGTTTTACTAAATTTAATTCGATCATTTTTTGCGCGCCTTCTTCTAAAGAAAAATTATTTTTTTTTGCATAGTCATATATAGTTTTAACAGTAGTCTCGCCTATAGATCTTTTTGGTACATTAATAATTCTTTCAAATGAAAGATCATCACGTGGTTGATTAACTATTCTTAAATACGCAACACAGTCTTTTATTTCAGCTCTTTCATAAAATTTGGTTCCACCAATTATCCTGTAGGGTAAACCAATTTTTAAAAAACGTTCTTCAAACTCCCTGGTTTGAAAGATTGCCCTTACCAAAATAGATATATTGTTTAAATTAAACTTCTTCTTTAATTTTTCTATTCTTTCTCCAACACCAATAGCTTCATCTTTACCATTTCGGTAACTATCTAAATAAACATTTTCACCTTCTTCGCCATCAGTAAAAAGAGTTTTCCCCACCCGATTTTCATTATTTGAAATTAGTCCAGAAGCTACTCCAAGTATATTTTGTGTTGATCTATAATTTTTTTCTAATCTTATTATTTTTGTATTTTCATAAATTTTATCAAATTCTAAAAAATTTTTAATTTCAGCACCTCTCCAACTATAAATAGATTGATCATCATCACCAACACAACAAATATTTTTATTTTCAAAAGATAATAGATTAAGCCATTTACTTTGTATTAAATTTGTGTCTTGATATTCGTCAACCAAGATATATTTGAAATTTCTAGAATACATTTTTGTTATTTCAGGATTTTTTTCAAAAATTTTGATACAATGAAGAATTAAATCATTGAAATCACATGCATTTAAGTCAATTAATTTTGATTGATAAATCTTATAAATTTCCAAAAAGGAAGACTCTAAATTTTCATTCTTTTTTAAAATAACATCACCAGGATACCATCCTTTATTTTTCCACTTTTCAATTATATTTAAAATATAATTTGGAGAGATTTTTTTGGTATCAATATTTTCAGATTTACATATATTTTTAATTAACTTTTTTTGATCATCTTGATCGACGATTGTAAAATTGTAATTTAGGTCTGCCGCTCTAGCATGTTTTCTTAATATTTTAACACATATTGAATGAAATGTTCCAATCCAGGGTAAGCCAAATTTCTTTTTCTTTAAGCTAATTAATACCCTGCTTAACATTTCATTTGCCGCTTTATTGGTAAAAGTTACAGCTAAAATTTCATTAGGATTTGCTTTGCCGGATAATATTATATGACTTATTCTAGACGTTAACACCTTGGTTTTACCAGATCCTGCTCCAGCAACAATTAAAAGGGGCCCATTTAGATAAGTTACGGCTTCTTTTTGTTTTTCATTCAAATTTTTTAAGTAATCAAAATTTAACATTTCAAATTTAAGTTGTATAAGTGTTTTAAAAATAATGAAAAAAGATTCATTTATAATCCCTTTTAAAAGCAATTTTTTCAAAGAACAAGATCCTTTTCACTTAGTTATAATTTTTTTTATAATTTTTTTTGGCACGGCTATTTTCTTCTCGATACCTACATTTTATGACTATAAAAAATACAACCAACAAATTGAAAAAAAGATTAATAAAGAATTTAAAATTAATTTTAACAAATTAGAGGATATAAGCTTTAGGTTTATTCCATCGCCACATTTATTAATAAAAAAAGCGAATCTAAAAATTCGTGGGGATGAGAAGTTTCCAGTATCAAATTTAGAGAACGTTAAGGTTTTTATCTCAATATTGGATTTATACAAAAGTAAATTTAGAATTAAAAGAATTGAAATTAATAAAGCAAATTTATATTTAAATAATACATCATTTATAAATTTAATTCAAAATTTAAAAAAAAATATAGTTAATAATCTAGAAATTAAAAAGAGTACTTTATTTTTTAAAGACAAAAATGATGAGGTAATTTTAATCTCAACAATTAAAAATTTTGATTACAAAATAGACTTTGCCAATCAAAAAAAAATATTAAAAATAAATGGCAATATTTTTGACTCAGATTATGAATTTAAGTATTTAATTGATTACAAAAATCCACATATACAAAATACAGATTTAAAGTTACAAAATCCAAATTTACTTTTTGAAAATAAATTAAGTGAAAATCTCAATTCTTCACCAATCACTCAAAATGGTGATTTAATTATCCAATTCCTCAATAATAAAAACATTATAAATTACGAAATATCTGGAAAAAAAATTATTTTTAAAAATAAATTTTCGAAAAACTCTAACTTTGATCTTAACGGTAAAGTTAATTTAAGCCCCTTTGATTTCGAACTAGCAATAAATTTAAAGAAAATTAACCTAACTCAAATTGAGAACTTTTTTTATTCAATATATCAAAATAGAAATTTAAAATTTGATAACCTATCTGGGAAGATAAAAATTAATCTTAATAATATTGAAAATAAAGCAATAAAAAAAGGTATTTTAGATTTAGAATTTATTGACTCAAAAATAATTCCAATTAATAAAATATTTTTTCTTGAAGATTTTGGAAGAATAGAAATTAGTGATTATGAATATCTTCAAGAAGGAAATCAAACACTTCAAATGAAAGTTAAAATAATTATTCTAGATAACGAAAAGTTTAATAGATTTTTATTTAATTATAAAAAAAATAAAATATCAGATAAAAGTATTTATTTTACTTACCAGTTTAATTCTAATACTGGAGATAGTTTTATATCATCAATATCTTCTAATGGTTTTATTAATACAACAGAATTTTATAAATTTAAAAATTTGCAGCAACTTAAATTTTTATTAAAAGACGAAAATATTTTTAAGTTGGATTAATCATTTTTTTTGGATTAACAAATTTTAAATATTCTTTTTCACTTACTAAGCCAGTTTTCAAAGCTTCTTGCTTTAGAGTTGTTCCATTCTTAAGTGCTGACTTAGCTATTTTGGTAGCATTATCATAACCAATTTTAGGAGCAAGAGCAGTAACTAACATTAATGAATTGTCTAAATCTTTTTTAATCTGTTTTGTATTAGCTTTAATTCCTTTAACACAAAACTTGGCAAAATTATTAGAACTGTCTGCTAATAAATCAATTGACTGTAGTATGTTATGAGCAATTAATGGTTTAAAAACATTCAATTCAAATTGACCTTGTGAACCTGCAATAGTTATACCGCTATGATTTCCAATGACTTTAACACAGACCATCGTAACTGCCTCTGATTGTGTTGGATTAATTTTCCCTGGCATTATTGATGATCCAGGTTCGTTAGCTGGCAGTATTAGTTCGCCATATCCTGCCCTTGGTCCTGAACCAAGATACCTTATATCATTCGCAATTTTCATAAGACAAACAGCTGCTGTATTTAATGTTCCTGAAAAATTAACAATTGAATCATGAGCTGCCAAAGCTGCAAATTTATTTTTTGCTGGTTTAAATGGG
>MDTE01097892.1_pt1 | contig 13929 bp, 11 predicted proteins | sample 811231 | NCBI WGS metagenome assembly MDTE01 (sample SAMN05326651, study PRJNA326480) | marine metagenome | isolation source: seawater | place: Indian Ocean: Red Sea | collected 2010 | reverse complement strand
GCAAGTGAAAAAGAATTTAGAAAAACTAAATGCAATTTGAATACATTTAAAGGCATATTAAACGAATCTTTCATTGTAAAATTAGGCGTTTTAAAACAACTTAGTTACATATTAGTTACACGAAAAATAGTTTAGTTACACGAGATAATTGTTCAAGTTTCATATATTTATTTATGCATTATTTAATTCCTACTTTAGTTTTTACAGTTGTTGGTATGCTCTTTTGGAACTCATTATTTGTTAGGTTTGTGCCAAACTATAAAGAAGATAAATCCATAATAGATACACGAGACCTAACAATTGCAGGTTTTTCGTACTTTATATTAAATCTGTTTGTCTCTTATCTTCTTTTCAATTAATACCTTCAATTATATCTTCTACCTCTTTAGAGGATAGTTTTGATATGTCTTTTAACTTTTAGTTACATATTAGTTACACGGGGTGTCTTAAAGAAGCTAAAGCGTTGTTTAAAGACTATTTAAGAATATAATTCAAGATAAAGTAATTCCTGTATTGGTAAATAATTTTAAGCCAGTCATATTTACATTTTGTAAAATTAAAAAAGCTCATATAAATATGAGCTTTTTACTTTAATACAAATAAAGTTTTTATTCTTTTACAGCTTGACCTTTAGTTTGTACCCAACTAATTAGTTGTTCACCTTCAATTTGATACCATTCAATCACAAGTGAACCATCAGAACCTGTGAATTGAGCATTTACCCATTGGCCTTTTTCATTCCAGTTGTCATCATCTGTTTTTGAAGGATATACAGAAAATGCATAATCAGTATTCCACTCCCAAGCAACACCATCAGCTAAATCTTTTTGATACTGGTCTTCTACTTTAGCAACAAAATCATCACCATTTGTGACAACAGTTCCATCCTCAAATCGATAGTTACCATCATCAGCAATGTGCGCCTTCATTGTTTCATAATCTCTTATCATCCAAGCAGCATCTATTTTTTTGAAAACATCTACAGCTGCTTCAGAACCCATATTCACAGATTGCCCAGATAATACAAAACCATTAGCACTATTTTCACACTCGCATGTAGGTGCTGCACATGATATAATTAGGAATAAACCTAACATTGTATATATTAATTTTTTCATAATAACTTTTTTAATTTAATTTTTAAATGTAAACATAATTAAACTTTGATTATAAATACATTAACTTTTTAAGAACACCTAAAGAAATATTAAGCTTTAAAAGATTTTCTTTATAAATTGTAAATTAGAATTAGAACTATGATTTTAATAATCATAGTATTTTTTCTAATATTTATACCAAAAAATTAAAATAACCTTGAAATGAATATCAAATTTAAATTTGAAAATTTTTTTTTACTTTCAATTGTAATACTATTTACATTAAAATCTTCTTTGAATGCTCAAGGATTTAAAGGGTATTATCAGTATCCAGATATACATAAAAATACAATTGTTTTTACTGCAGAGGGAGATATTTGGAAAGTAGATATTAAAGGTGGATTAGCACAACGTTTAACTACACATCCAGAAGAAGAGAGATATGCAAACATATCACCAGATGGCAAAACTCTCGCCTATTCCGCAAGCTATGAGGGACCTACTGAAATTTATACCATGCCTATTAATGGAGGTATTACCACAAGATGGACATATGAATCTGAAAGCTCTACTGTAACAAATTGGTCTCCAGATAATAAAATTATTTATCAAACTCAAGCATATAATAAATTACCTGATGAGCAATTGGTAACTATAGATTTAGTATCTAAAGTGAAAACTGTAGTCCCTTTATATCAGGCAAGCGAAGGTATTCAAAATAGTGATGGCACTTGGATTTTTATTCGACCTGCTGATCATGGAGATGCTGCAAAAAGATATGTAGGAGGTACAGCTAGACAAATTTGGAAATTTGATGGAGAAAATGAAGCAATAAAATTAACAAAAGATTATGATGGAGAAAGTCATAAACCAATGTGGTACAATGGCAGAGTTTATTTTATTACTGATAGAGATGGAATTATGAATATATGGTCTATGGATTCAAGTGGTAATGATTTAAAGCAGCACACTAAACATAATAATTATGATGTTCGCTATGCAAATATTGATAATGGTAACATTGTATATCAACATGCTGCAGATCTTTGGTTACTTAATATATCATCAGGAAATTATGATAAATTAAATATTAGCTTAGCAACTGACTTAGATCAATTACGTGAGAAATGGGATGAAAACCCATCAAGATATATAACATCTGTAAACCCAGATCCTAAAGGTGAAAAAATAGCCATAACTGCTCGTGGACGAGTCTTTGTTGTTCCTATAAAATCTGGCAGAATAATTTCATTTACAGAACAAAATGGAGTACGTTATCGAGATGCTTTATTTTCTCATGACGGAGAAAATATAATTACTTTATCTGATCAAAGTGGTGAATTTGAATTTGTAAAATTTAATTCTAATGGTGAGGGAGTACATTCTAACATAACCAATGACGGAAATATTTTAAGATATCAAGGAATACCATCACCAGATGGAAAATGGATAGCTTATGATGACTTAGAGTCAAACATGTATATATTAAATATAGAAAGTGGCTTAAGTAAAAAAATTTCAACTAATAATGAAGGAATATGGGATTTCTCATGGTCACCTGATAGCAAATGGTTAGCTTTTGTTCAGACAGCATTAAATTCTATGAGTCAAATTAAAATATATAATATAAAAAATGAATCTATATTTGATTTAACAACAGATAGAGCCAATAGTTTTAATCCTAAATGGAGCCCGGATGGCAAGTTTATATACTTTCTTTCAGATAGAAGTTTTACTACTTTAGTTGGTAGTCCTTGGGGTACTAGACAACCTGAACCTTATTGGGATGCAAGTGAAAAACTATATCATATTAATTTAAAGAAAGGAATTCGTTCACCATTTAGAGAAAGTGATGAAATGATGAAAAAAGATGATGAGAAAAAAACAAAAAACAAGAAAGACAAAGTAACTGTTTCTATTGACATAGAAGGAATTCAATCAAGAATTGAGGAAGTACCTATACCTGCTGGTAACTATAGTAATTTAGATATGAATGACAAATCAATATATTTAATTTCAAGAGAAACTGGCATAAATGCAAAGTCAAATCTTAAAGTTTTAAGTATTTCAAATGAAAATATTAAGCTTAAAGATATGGCTTCAGATGTAAGTAATTTTCAATTAACAAAAGATGGTAAGAATATTCTTATTAGAAAAGGAAGGACTTATTATATGGTAAAAGCTGGGAGTGGTAAAGCTAATTTGACAGATTCAAGGATAAATTTTAGTGGATGGAAATTTTCAATTGATCCTAGAAAAGATTGGAAACAAATATATAAAGATGCTTGGAGAATGGAGCGAGATTATTTTTATGACAAAAATATGCACGGTGTTAACTGGGATAAAATGTATGATAAATATTTACCATTAGTAGATAGAGTTACTACTAGAAATGAACTAAATGACGTGATTTCAAGACTAATTGGTGAACTTTCAGCTTTACACACTGCAGCTCGTGGTGGAGATTTACGAAGCGATAATAAAAATATTCAAGTCGCTAGTTTAGGAGCAGAAACTACTAGAGATGAAAATAATGGTGGTTATAGAATAGATTATATATATAAGGTAGATCCTGATTATCCTGATAGAAAATCAGTTCTTGATGATCCATATTTAGATGTAAGAGAAGGTGATATTATTACTAAAGTAAATGGAAGAAATGCACTTAATTCTATAGATATTGGTGAATTAATTAGAAATCAAGCAAATAAACAAGTAAGACTTACATTAAAACGTGGAAATAAAACAAAAGACATTATAGTAAAACCAAAAGCAAATGAACTGTGGCTAAGGTATGAAGATTGGGAATATAATAATAGATTAAAAGTCGACAAAGCAAGTAATAATGAAATAGGATATATTCACTTGTATGCTATGGGAAGTGCAAATATTAGTCAATTTTATCGAGAGTTTTACCCAGCTTTTAATAGAAAGGGGTTAATTATAGATGTTCGTTACAATTGGGGTGGAAATATTGATAGTTTTATACTATCAAAATTAATAAGGACTGATTGGATGTACTGGAAAGGTCGTTCAGGTGAACCATATTGGAATATGCCTTATTCTTTTAGAGGACATATTGTTGTATTAGTTAATGAAAACACCTACTCTGATGGAGAAGCACTAGCTGAAGGTTTTAAACAATTAGGTTTAGGCACAACCATAGGTATGAGAACTTGGGGTGGTCAAATCTGGTTAAATAGTTCTAATAGACAAAGTGATGGTGGCTTAGCTAGAGCTCCTATGATAGGTGTTTATGGTAAAGATGGAGAGTGGCTTATAGAAGGTAGAGGATTTGAACCTGATATTATTTTAGATAACCTACCTCATGAAACATATATGGGTAAAGATGCACAATTAGATGCAGCAATTGAATTATTAAAAAAACAAATATCAGAGGACCCTAGAGATGTTCCAAAAGTTCCTAATTATCCAGATAAGTCATTTAATAATTAAGATGAAATATTTTAAATACCTTTTTTTTTTATTTGCAATAGCACTTTCTTACCCTTTATACATAACTTTTCTAAACCCTATAAGTCCCAAATCAACAATTAAGTACAATTTCAATAAAAATAATAAATCGATATCTCTTCAAGTTGATTACAGTAGACCATACAAAAAGGGAAGATTAATATTTGGAACAGAAGAAGAGGGTGCTCTAGTTCCACATAATAAGTATTGGAGAACTGGTGCTAACTTTTGTACTGATTTCTATAGCAGTTCTGAAATATTATTTAATGGAAATAAATTAGATTCAGGTAAATATTTTCTTTATACAATTCCTAATGAAAATAGTTGGAATATAATATTAAATTCTGAATATGGAAGGTTTGGTTTCTTTAATCCAAATAAAGAAAACGATGTTTTAATAACAACTGTTCCCTCTAATTCCATTGAAGATCAAATTGAACAATTTACTATTGATTTTCAAACTATTAATGAAAATGTTTTTCTAAGATTACGTTGGGATAAAACAGATGTATCAATACCAATTAATTGAATTCATTATTTAGAATCAATATCCTTTAAGTATTTTTTTCTTCTTTTTTTAGCTAATACTTGTAAATCAACAACAGTATCAGTTTCATCTACAATTTCTAGTCCTAATAATGTTTCAATAATATCTTCCAAAGTAACAATCCCTCTTACTGCCCCAAATTCATCAATAACTAGTGATATATGTTCTCGTTTTTTTAAAAGCCTATCAAATAAAACAGGTATCTTCGACTCATAACCAATTTTTATAATAGGCCTCTTTATGTCACTTAATTTCTTTTTACCATTTTTTTGAATGATATTTTCTAAGATCGTATCCTTTAATACATAATAATCAATATTTTCTTTATTTTCAGAGTAAATGGGAATTCTTGAAAATGGCAATTTTTTATTTTTTAAATAAAAATCTTGAATTGATGAATTCATATTCGCTGATTTTATAACAGAAAAAGGAGTCATTATTTCTCTCAATTTTACATTTTGAAGTTTTACTATATTCTTAATAAAATCTGAATCTTTTTCTTTTATTACACCTTGTTCCTCAGCAATTTCTGCAAGTGTTGAAATGTCTTCTCTTTTAAAAATTGATTTTCTTTTTTCAGTTCCAGCTAGATTACTAAAAAATTTAAGAATCCATAACATTCCAGAAATTTTAAAAATTGGAATAATATACATTAATGTTATTGTACTAATTTTAGCTAATTTATCCCAATACCTTGCTCCTATTGTTTTTGGAATTATTTCAGATAAAATAAGAACTAAAATTGTCATTATTGTAGAGACAATTCCAATTAATGTTTCTTCGGTAATATTTAAACTAAAGAAAGAATATGAATTATTAACATTTAATGTAGCATATGTAATTTTAGCTTGAACACCAACCATTATAGCACCAACAGTGTGGGCAATAGTATTTAGTGTTAAAATTATCACCAATGGCTCATCTATAGTATTTTTTAATTTTTGTAAATCTTCAGCATACTTTAAACCATCTTTTATTTTTATTTTAATAAAAGTATGATTTACACTAAGTAAAACTGCTTCTAAAATTGAGCACAAAAAAGAAAGAAGAATAGTTAAAAAACCGTAGAGAAATAAAAGACCCAATTATTTTTTTTGATTAATGTTATTAAATTAATAAATCAATATGTCAAACTGAAATGTTTTGTTATGTTTAACAACAATTATAATAAATAAACTTTAATGAATGAACATGGTTTAATAAAAATAGCTACATTATGTGTTTTAAGATATAAAAATAAGTTTTTATTACTAAAAAGATTTAATGAACCAAATAAGGGAAAATATGTTCCAGTTGGTGGAAAATTAAAAAATTATGAATCTCCTACTCAAGGTGTAATTAGAGAAACATTTGAAGAAACAGGTATAAAAATTAAAAAACCAAAATTCTGTGGGATACTTACGGAAACCTCACCTTCAGATTATAATTGGATAAGTTATATTTATTCAGTTAAAATAGATTTTATAAAACCACCTGTTTCAAATGAAGGAAATTTAGAATGGATCGATTATAAAAAAATAAAGAATATCCCTACTCCATTAACAGATCATTATGTTTATAAGTACATATTAGAAGAGAAGAGGTTTATTTTCAATGCTGAATATGATAAGAAATTAAACATGAAAATGATGATTGAAAATATAGAGGATGTTATTATCAAATAAAGATTTAATTAATTTAAAATAAATCTTATATTGCAAATAAGTATGAAAAAATTCTACCTAGTTCTTATATTATTTAGTATTAATACAATAAGTTATTCTCAAAGTGAATCTAACAAAAAAGGAAATTCTTTATTAAATAAAATTAATTCTAACAAGGAAGATGTAGCAATAAAAGACTTATTAATTGATGCAAAAGATGGGCTTCTTGAAGATCAAATCGATATTTTAATGAAAGAAATACAAAAATTAAATAAAGAATTTGAAAATGACTTTACAAACTCAATTGATAAATTATTAAAAGAGAACAGCAATTATCTTGATCAATTAGAAAATGAATATAAAAGCAAACTTAAAGATGAACATCAAAAAATTTCTGAGTTAAAAAAATCAGTAGACGAAATATTAAAAATAAAAGATTTAGAATTGAAAATTGTAGATAAAAAAATTGATGAAATTAATAAAAATCTGAAAAAATTATCAAGTGATGAATTTATTAAAAACTTTAAAAAAGATTTAAAAAAACAATTAGAATCTTTCAAAAAATCCACTATAGAATCATTTGAAGATCAGTTAAATATTAAAATAGACACAACAAAAAATGAGTAAAAATCATAAACCAGAAAGTGAAATGATGGGTGCATCTTATGACCCACATTTATCTGAAGGGTCTGCTAAAGTACCAATTTTTCAAACTAGTACTTTCGTTTTTAAAAATGCTGAAGAAGGAAAATCTCATTTTCATATTGCTTATGGACTTAGAGAGAAAAATATTGGAGAATCAATGTCCCTTGCATATTCAAGAATAAATAATCCTAACCTTGAAATAGCTGAGGATAGATTAAAATTATGGGATAATGCTGAAGGGTGTGCTTTATTTCAAAGTGGAATGGCCGCAATAACCACTACAATTCTTGAGCTTACTAAACCAAATACTTTAATTCTTCATTCATCTCCCTTGTATGGTGGTACAGATCATTTTATTGAACATCTCCTTCCAAAATACAATATAAAATCAATGTATTTTGATTCATTTGATTCACTAGATAAAATAATACAAGAAAAAGAAGAAAAGTTTCCTAATATAGAAGTAAGTCTAGTTTATATTGAAAGTCCAGCAAATCCTACAAATAGTATTGTTGATATACATAAATCAAAAGAACTAGCTAATCATTTTAGTACTAATAAAAATAAAGTTTACGTTGCAATTGATAATACATTTATGGGTCCTGTATTTTCTCAGCCAATAGATCATGGCGCTGACGTTGTACTATATTCTGCAACAAAATATATAGGAGGACATAGTGACCTTGTTGCTGGAGCAGCATCAGGTTCCTTAGAAATTATTAATAGATTAAAAGGAATGAGAGTTTTTATGGGGAACATGGCATCTCCATTTACATGTTGGTTAATTACAAGAAGTTTAGAGACCCTCAAAATAAGGATGGAAAAAAGTGCTGAAAACGCTAAAAAAATAGCAGAAATACTTAATACTCACCCTAAGATTGAAAAAGTTCATTATTTAAGTCTTATAGATAAAAATTCTGATGAATATAAAGTATATAAAAAGCAATATTCTAGTAGTGGTGGAATGATATCAATTGATATTAAGGGTGGTGAAAAAGAGGCATTTAAATTTCTTGATAACCTTGAACTAGTAAAACTTGCTGTTAGTTTAGGTGGAACAGAGAGTTTAGCTTGTCACCCATTCTCTATGACTCATGCTGATGTAAGTTTAGAAACAAAAAACAAAATAGGAATGGGAGAATCTTTAGTTAGGCTATCAATTGGAATAGAAGATGTAGATGATCTAATCAATGACATTAAAAACTCTCTAAATAAGATTTAATAAGAATCTTTGTGAACTTTTTTAATTGACCTTCCTGATGGATCATTCATATTATTAAATGAATCATCCCATTTTAGTGCTTCCTCTGTACTACAAGCTACAGATTTTACAGATGGTACACATTTTGCACAATCATCTCCTGGAAAATAGTTACTAAAAATTTTTCTATATAAAAACTCTTCCTTCGTTTTTGGTGTGTTTATTCTATATATATTATCTCTATTTAAAAATTCATTATCACTAATGATTTCTTCTGCATATTTTTTTAAGGAATCAATCCAATTGTAGCCAACACCATCTGAAAACTGTTCCTTTTGTCTCCATAAAATTTCATCGGGTAAATATCCCTTAAAAGATTCTCTCAGAATGTTTTTTTCGATTTTTTTATTTTTTATCATTTTAAGATTTGGATCAATATTCATAGAATAATCTAAAAAGTCTTTATCTAAAAAAGGAACTCTACCTTCTACACCCCAAGCAGATAATGATTTATTAGCTCTTAAACAATCATAAAGATGAAGTTTGTTTATTTTTCTAATAGTTTCCTCATGAAACTCCCTTGAATTTGGAGCCTTATGAAAATATAAGTATCCACCAAAAATTTCATCAGCTCCTTCACCAGATAAAACCATTTTTATTCCCATTGACTTAATATATCTAGCCATTAAATACATTGGTGTTGAAGCTCTAACTGTTGTAACATCATATGTTTCAAGGTAGTAGATTACATCATCTAAAGAATCAATTGCCTCCTGAATTGTAAAATGAATTTCATGGTGAATAGTTCCTAAATATCTAGATACTTTTTTTGATGCTTCAAGATCTGGAGAACCCTTTAACCCAACTGCAAAAGAATGAATTTGAGGCCACCATGCATCATTTTTATCATTTGACTCTACCCTTTTTTTAGAATACTTTTTAACAATTGAAGAAATTATTGATGAATCAAGTCCACCTGATAACAAAACACCAAAAGGTACATCAGACATTAATTGCCTTTTAACTGCTTCCTCAAGATTATCTCTGAGATCTTTAGTAGACGAATAATTTTTTATATCATCAAAATTCATCCAATTTTTTAGGTAATATTTTTTGGGATTATTATCAATATTAGTCATATAGTGTCCTGGAGGAAATTCCTTAATTTCAATACAATTATCTACTAAACACTTCATTTCAGAGGAAAAGTAAAGAGTATTATTTTCATCTTTACCCATATATAATGGTATTACACCTATTGGATCTCTAGCAACAAAAAAAGAATTACTAGCTTTTTCATATAAGAAAAATGCAAAAATACCATTGATTTTATTCAACATCTCTTTACCATACTTTTTAAATAATGGAATAATTACTTCACAATCAGAATTTGTTTGAAATTGATAGTTTATATCCTTAGAATTACGAAATTCTTGATGATTATATATTTCACCATTAACTGTTAGAATAATATCTTTATCGTATGATATTAACGGTTGACCACCAGATTTTATATCAACTATTGATAACCTTTCATGAGCAAGAATAGCATTATCATTACTATAAATACCTGACCAGTCTGGACCTCTATGTCTAACTTTTTTTGACATAGATAACGACTTTGATCTCATATCCTTATCAAATTTTAATTGATTATTGTAAATTGCAACTATTCCACACATGAAATTTAAATAAGAATGCAATATAAATTCAAATTTCCATTTTTCTATAAATTATTTATTTCAATGTTTATAGTATTTTCTTGTAATCACAAACCTTCTGGAACATTATCAAAAAACGGAATGGTTTCTTCAGCACATCCATTAGCTTCAAAAGTAGGTGTTGAAATTTTAAAAAAAGGAGGAAATGCATTTGATGCTGCAATAGCTGTTCATTTTGCTTTAGCAGTTGTTTATCCACAGGCTGGCAACTTAGGTGGTGGAGGTTTTGCTGTTTATAGACTTGAAAACGGACAAACTGGATCTCTAGATTTCAGAGAAAAAGCACCAAATATGTCAAGCAGAGATATGTATTTAATCAATAAAGAAGGAGATTTAGTTGTTGATGGTAATAAAAGTAGAATTGGACATTTAGCATCAGGTGTTCCAGGATCTGTTGATGGTATGCTAAAACTTTATGAAAAGTTTTCAACTAAAAACTGGAGTGAATTAATTTCTCCATCAATAAATTATGCTGAAAATGGTTTTAAAATAACTAAAAAGCAATCTAGGGGACTAAATAATGTTAGAGAATCTTTTGAGAAAGTAAATGATAAACCCATAGCATTTTTAAAAGAATCTAATTGGGAAGAGGGAGATTTATTAATTCAGAAAGATCTAGCTAAAACATTAAATAGAATAAAAGATGATAAAAGAGATGGTTTTTATTCAGGAATTACTGCAGATTTCATAGTTGAAGAAATGAATAGCGGTAGTGGTATTATAACTCATGAAGATTTAAAAAACTACTCTTCTTTATGGAGAGATCCTATAATTGGTAGTTATAAAGGACATAAAATTATTTCTATGGGACCACCTTCAAGTGGTGGAATTGCTTTATTACAATTACTTCATGGTGCGGATCAGCATAATACAAGTAATTATGAACATAATTCAATAAATTATATTAATTTATTAACAGAAATAGAGAGTAGAGTTTATGCAGACAGAGCTACATATTTAGGAGATGATGACTTCTATGATGTTCCAAAATCATCACTTTTAGATAAAAATTATCTTAATAGTAAGTTCAACACAATAAATAAAGATATTAAAACTAAGTCCTCAGACATAAAAAGTGGAAATATTGTCATAAATGAGTCTGAAGAAACAACACATTTTTCAATTGTTGATAGTTTTGGAAATGCAGTATCTGTAACAACAACTATAAACTCATCATTCGGATCAAAAGTAGTAGTTGATGGTGCAGGATTCCTTCTTAATAATGAAATGGATGATTTTAGTATAAAGCCAGGATTTCCAAATATGTTTGGCTTAGTGGGAGGTGAAGCAAATGCCATTGAACCAAATAAGAGAATGTTATCATCAATGACTCCTACAATTTTAGAAAAAAATGATAAATTATTTATGGTATTAGGCACTCCTGGTGGTTCTACTATTATCACTTCAGTTTTTCAAACAATTCTTAATGTAATTGATTATAATATGGGTATGCAAGAAGCTGTAGATTCTAAAAAATTTCACCACCAATGGTTACCAGATGTATTGGTTGTAGAAGAAGAAACCCTATCAGATGAATTGAGTAATAGATTAACTCAGATAGGTCATAAGATTGTCAAAAGATCCTCTTTAGGCAGAATGGATTGTATATTAATAAAAGAAGACGGTTCATTAGAAGGAGGTGCAGATAAAAGAGGTGATAATATTGCTATAGGATATTAAATTGCTCTACATTTAAAATATTTGTATTAAAAAATATTATTTTTGAAAAAATTAAAGAAAATATATGAAGAAGTCACAAAATCATTATAAAGCTCTTATTTTATTTATATCAATATTTATTATTACCGGGTGTTCAGATCCTATAATAGAACCTGTAAATTTACCAGGTCAGATTTATGTTGCTGGTTCATATACTACAGGAGGATACGAATACGGAGCATATTGGGTAGCAAATAGTAGTGGAACATATGAGAGAGTAGATTTAGATGATGCGGGAGTTATTCACGATATAAAAGTAAAAGATGGAGTGGTTTACGCGGTTGGAGAAACTACTTGGGCAACACAAGACCCAGCAATATGGATTGATGGTGTTAAAACAGAATTATATGCCCCCAACAACGATGAATCATGGGGAGGAGCAACAGCATTTGCATTAGCTTTTAACGGTGATGATATATATATATCTGGAAATTATGTGTCTGAAAAAGCAAGTTTTGGAGGGGTATCTAGTGCATGTTATTGGATTGTAAATACTGCTAATCCAGAAGGAAAACTTCATCCACTTGAAAGTGGTGTAAGCTCTGATGCTTATGGTATAGGAATTTTAAATGGACAACCAATTTCTGTTGGTTGGTATCAGAATGAACATAAAATAATTCCTGCAAAATGGGTTGGTAATAAAAGAACAAATCTTGACGGAAGTCGTGATGGTGAAGCAATGGACATAGTAATTGATGGTAATAATTACTATATAAGTGGATGGACAGGTAAAAGAAATGAAACTCATGATTATCCTTCTGTTTGGAAAAATAATCAAAATTCTAGAAGAACTCTTAAGGAAGGTACATTAAGAAGATCTGAGGTTTCTAGTAATGATAGAGAGGCAGGAGCAACAGCAATTACTGTAAAAAATGGAAAAATTTATGCTACGGGATATACATATTTCGATTACTCTGTAACTTCAGCAAGTTTTTGGACTATCGATTATAGTGGAAATAATCCAAGTAATGAAATTACTGAATTTAATGGTGGAGAAATGAAAGATATAGTAATATCTGAAAATGGAGATATAATAACTGTTGGAGATGGAGAAGTATGGATAAATGGAATCTCTGGTCAAGCTGTTGAGGTAGATGTATCAGCATATACAAATGCAGTAACGATATCTGAATAATAACCTAATAAATTTAATTTTTCCTTTGGTTATTAATATGTCTTTTTTGATTATTATCCTCATTTAATCTAATATAAAATATATAATAAATGATAGATAAAAGTGAATTAAAACCAATTAAAATTGATGATTTAATTAGATTAGGAAGAGATAATGATGGTGGATACATAATTCCAAAAATTATATTAGAAAAATGTGATGGATTATTATCATTCGGAATAAATAAAGACTGGTCCTTTGAAAAAGACTTTTCAAATTATGATAAAATATTAAATGTTCATTGTTATGATCATACTTTAAATTTTTTATCATTATTTAAACACACACTTAAATCTGTGTTTATGTCAATTATTCGTTTATTAACATTTGATAGAATAAGACTTAAAAAATCTATTGAGGGTATAGACTGTATATATGATTACATTACTTTTTTTCAAAAAAATATAATTCATATAAAGAGAAAGATATCTGATAATAATAATGAGATCAATATATCAATTTCAAAAACGTTAGATAAGATAATATCTAATGGTTCAAAACATATTTTCATAAAAATGGATATAGAAGGAGATGAGTTTTCAGCATTAAATGAATTCATCAATTCTAAAAAATTAGTATTGGGTTTTGCAATTGAATTTCATGATATAAATGTTAGAAGTAAAGAATTTAATGATCTAATAAAAAAAATTAAAAGAAACTATTATATAGCTCATATTCATGGTAATAATTATTCAAAAGTCGATCAAG
>MDTE01106674.1_pt1 | contig 13930 bp, 17 predicted proteins | sample 811231 | NCBI WGS metagenome assembly MDTE01 (sample SAMN05326651, study PRJNA326480) | marine metagenome | isolation source: seawater | place: Indian Ocean: Red Sea | collected 2010 | reverse complement strand
TTTTTTCCAGTGCCGACACGTTTACGTGTGGTAGTGACATTTAGTCGACTCATTGCTTTTGTAAAATCTCGTATAGCTAATGCTTTTCTATTATCTGTGAGTACATCATACACTAGTTTAATATGCTGCATAGGTATAATAATTTCTGTACTTGACTTTGCTATCCAGTCTTTGATATACCTTTGCGCTGTACTTATCCCGCCGGCATCAAAAGTATTTGTAAGTGGTATATCTAATATTTCTACAAAGTATTCTAGATTGCTTTGTTTGATTGCAGTTGCAAATTCTTCTAGTACAGACATCGATACTTGTTTCATTTCTTTTTTAGCGTCATTTTCTAATGCAGTGTGAGCCATACGCTCATCTACTTGAAACTTTTGTAATAGTCCTGCAAAGTTAAATAACTCTGCTTGTACATCTGCTAGCATACCAATGAAGTCAGGATGTGTTTCTTCTAGTTTACTTTCTTGTCTAGGTGCTACGTTGTAACGCCTGTCGCCTTCTTCTATCTTAACTGCATCGGCTCGGTTAGTAAGAAAGATAAAGTTACAAAAGCTAGGCAATTCTATTTGGTTGGTACGCATTGCACGTATTGTTAGTGTGGGTTCTGTAACTTGGTGTTTAAGCTTGTCAGCCATCTTACCTGTGTTACCTGAATCACCCATACGAAACTCATCTACTACAAGAAATAAAGCTGTACGCATGTATAAATTAAACTGCTCTTCTATGTTTTCTAAAGAACGCATTGGTACTTGTTGCTCACCAAACAAAGGCTTCAGAACCTTGTGTATGAACAAACCTTTACCAGTGCCCGGCACTCCTGTAAATATCCAAGCAGTCATTGTCTTACGTTTGTTTTGATAAATATAAGCAAGCCAATTAACAAAATGCTCAAATTCAGTTTTACCTCCACCAAGTATGTGCTGCATAAGTTTTGTAATATTTGGTATGTACTTATGCATAGCGGCTCCTGTGCCGTATGTAAGTTCAGGTACTTCAGATGACGCACCGAGCATGTAACCAGACTTTCTGTATAGGTTGACATGGTAAGGGGCTGTTTCCATTTGTATACCTTTTTCTGATGAAGGATCAAATACTACTTGTGCATCAGGTATAAAGTCAGGCATTGGTCGGTTGTGTGTACGCATAAAACCTTCCAGAGATGTTTTTTGTGTAGGCGTTAGTGGGTAATCATCAGTGAACTGAGACTTAGTGTTATCGAAAACTCCATTAAAATAAGTGTCAGTATAAAAATCACGAAGAACAATGGGTTTGATATTCTTAGTTCCATCAATTTTATCAGCGTATTTATCGAAAATAGTTTGATAAAACTCTGGGTCAGCTTTTTCAATTTCAAATATAGGTTCACCTTTAAAATTATACATGTAGTGTGGATTAGTGAGAATAAAGTAATACGCACCGCTGTCGCCTCCGTTAATGTTACAGTTGACATAAGGTTCTGATATACGACATATTTCTATACTCATACGATCAGGATTTTGAAGTACTTGTTCAGATACTCCATTTACATTTACTGTGGATATCTTTTCGTTTTTCTTAACAAGCCCTGCTTTTTTACGTAATCCATCTTTTATTTGTGTGGACAAGCTGTGTACTTTTTCAGGGTTTACATCTCGTATTAAATTACTTATGTCTAGAGTTGGTGAACCACGGTCTATCTTTACAAACCTGTCTCCAGTAACTGGGTCTTCTACACCTGTAAATTTGGGTGGTGCTATATAAATAAGTTTAGAATTGTCAGCTAAGCTTACATCAAGTGGATAAGATATACTTTGACCGTTAGCAGACAGTACAAGCTGGTCAGCGAGTATATCTATTTCATAATTAAGTGTACGAAACCACTCTTTTAGAGCCCTTGGCTGTACAGTATGATTAAGTAAAAAGAACAAATGCATTGATATTTTGTTACTTTTCATCCCCAGGGACGCAGATGCTTGTGCAACATAACTTACATTACTGAATTCTGATGGTAAATATTGCACAAAAGCTTCAGCAATATTTTGAATATCATAAGTGTTGTACTTACTTTTAGATCCTGGGAATTGTATACCGTCTAAATCTAGCACTAATAATTGTGTGCTTGCAGCACGATCAGTCATTAATGCACGCGATTCATTTTTTAGCTTTCTTTTTAAATCCCCTTTGTGTAGTGCATGACCTGCAGCTGCATGTTTTTGTAATAACTCGTAAAACTTATTAAAACCTTCTTGATTAGGTTCTATATTGTAATGTTCAGAGGTAAAGCTTTTTACTAATGGGTAGGGTTTTGTTTCGTCAGTTGTTATTTCTTTAACAAGCTTTTGTTTAGCTTTGAGAAATATTATCTCCATGATTTTTACTCCTGTTTATCAAAAATTTCTTTTCTGTCTATCTTAACATATGGTTCTGCATCAAATGCAAGCTTTACTTGTTTAGGTCCTAAATTTGTAACAGTAAACGTACAAATTACTTCTCCGAGCTCCGGGATATGTATAACAATACTTTCTTTTTTGCGACGGCTAAGTACTAAATTACTCATAATTTTACGGATAATACAACTAATACCGCTATTTGTAGCACAATTAATATAAACAGTTGAATTCCAAGTATTGTGTGATACCAAATCCAACGTGTTTTATATGCATTGTCAACTGTTAAATCGTCAGGGTCAGGGTCAGCCCAAGCATCTGAAGGTTTTTGGTTCCAAAGTATATTAATAGCTTTTTTTATCATTTATTGTATATCTTGCTGTACGCTCCTTCAGCATCTAGAGGAAGTTCTGTACACCAAGTTGGTGGTTGTTTCATTATAGCCATTATTGTTGCTAATGTCTCATCAGCATTTTTATCTGAACCAAGAGCAATAATTTCATCGTGTACGGTTAGTACAACAGAGATCCCGGGGATTTTTTGTATAGCAAGCATTTGGTCTGTTATTACAATTCGGGCCAGAGCTTGTACAATATTCTCTACCAGTCTAGGGCCGTGCGTGCGTGTAATACCATTGCGTCCTGAGTCATACAAAAACTCACCGTTGTTATATCGCAGGTGTGGGTATTGTAAATACATACCGTTAGGCAACTTGAGTGCATTACTAGCTACGGACAACGGTCCATAGGAATAACTTTGTTCAGTCCTGTCTAACATGTAAAACAGTAATTGTTTACCTATACTCCAAAGCTGGGGAATGTTTGGATACATTGCTCTGTACTGTGCAACAATCCCCAGGGCAGTGTTTTGTGTAACATCAATTGCCGGTGAACCTTGTGCAAGTATTGCTTGATATTTGTTGGCACCCATACCATAACCCAGCCCGAGTATTGCTGTTTTACCAACATATCTTTCAAGTTTGTCTTCTTTTGTAATGGGTCGGTTATAAATCTGTGACGCAAAATTACTGTACACATCTTCTCCTGCTGCAAATGAATCAAGTAAATCTTGTTCTTTTGCAAGCCAAGCAAGCATACGTGCTTCAATGTTTGATAAATCTGCAATATACAATATCTCTTCAGGGCCCGCTTGTATTGCACTACGAAGTTTGGAACCGCGAGGTAAGTTTTGTAAATTTATCTTTTCTGTACCACCGAACCTGCCTGTATGTGCTGCATAGTATCGTAATGGCACGGAAAGAGTTCCGTCTGGATTACATCCGTCTAGCAGTCTTTGTGCACGTGTTTCTTCAATACGTGACTTTACAGCTTCTCTTGCATCCCAGATGTGTTTGTACTGTGGATACATAGCACACATTTGAGTGTAAGCTTTATCTGTCTTACTAAACGCAGGAATCATTAAACCAGTTCGCTGTGATTTTTTAGTTGGCACAGTGATATTGAGTGACTCTAAATATTCAGCAAATTGTTTTTGTGAAGCTAATTGTGCACGTGTAAGCCCGGAAGCATCGATGAGTTGTGCAGTATTTGTGGCAATGTCGTCTTTGTGGGCCTGTAGTAATGTACGATTAAGAAATATTTTTGGTTCTACATACATACGACAAGTTAAATCTATAAGGTCAAGTTCTGACTGTGGGTAATTAGGTTGCATTACGTTATACAACGCATAGGTTAAGTCAACATCTTGTATACAATAACCAGCTATTTGTTCTTCTACATCTGGTGGTAAGTCAAATATACCTTTTGCATTTACAAGTTCGTCGCCTTTACGCATTGTTTTGTCGTTAGGAAACATACGTTCGCAGGTGTTTTTCAATGATGAACTTTCATTGGGTGCAAGCCCCCGGGCCATGGCCGCTGTGTCGTAATAATATTTAGGATATACTTTGTAATATTGAGTAAGTATGTACGCGTCAAACAGGGTGTTGTGACACACGACTGCAGCTTCAGCCCATTGTATTTGTGCAATAGCGTCAGCACATTCTTCAGCTCCGAACCATTCGGTAGGTTCATTATTTATTTTTATACCAACTCCCCACACTTTGAACAGAGGTGAGTGCACGTACTGCACAGCACTGAGATGTGCCAGGCTATGTTCTGTATCGTAATAAGTTTCAAAGTCGAGTGTAATTACATTCATCTGGATCTCCTCATTTGTATCATTAATTTTTGCCAATGTTCATAATCACCTTTCTTGGCACGTTCCCAACCTACGCGTGCGTTTACCATGTTAAAAGCAGTAGACATGGGAACTTTCTTAAATTGTATATACGGGGCGTGCAGGTCAGGGTAAGTATACGGACTTTTGGTATTCCGTTTTACCATTACATATGTTGACATATTAGTCCTCCTAGACTGTTGACATTTATCCTAAATGCTTTATGTTTGTGAATTAAGGGTATCACACTTGCAAGTGGTACGTAAATATAACTTTTAATATTAAAGGTGATGATATGCCAAGCATAGCAACGTTAAGAAAAAGTGGAAATGTAGAAAGCAATTCAGCTTTTAAAGGTTTTCCTGAAGGACAAATGTTCACAAGAAAAGCTACTATTTCTACTCCTGTCTTAGTATTAAACGATGTGATACAAGCTTTAAACGTATACGCAGGGGAAACTTTGCACGCGTTGAGAGTAGTATCTACTGACCTTGACACAAATGGTTCACCAGCAATTGTATTAGATATTGGTTACGGTAACAGCACAACTGCTACTGGTGCTAACTCTACTGCAATTAAAGATGGTTCAACTATTGCTCAAGGTGGTGGTATCGAGCTCTTCAGTGCACTTAGTGCAGATGATGACGCTATCGAACCAATCGAGTTTACTGCAGACGATACTATTGATATTCATGTACAAGTAGGCCCTGGCACAGGTGCTGCTGGTACAATTACAGTTATAGGTTATTTTAGCTAGACAATAGTAAAAACATAACTTAGACTATTAGGAGTTGATTTTCTCCTAGTATCAATAAAGTGTAAAAAGGGCTTACTTTTGTAGGCCCTTTTTCTTTTTGTGTGTATGTTTGGGCGGGGGGTGTCGCTTTATAAACGGTTCTTGATTATACGCATAGCGTGTTCTAGTCTGGCAAACTGTTTTTCAGCTTTTGCTAACTTTTCTTCATCACCAGTATCTAATTTATCGTCAGCCATATCTTGTATAAATGTTTCTACAATTTTTATAGCTTCTGATATAGATATTATTGTTTCACTCATCGCAAACCTCTCGAATTTTATTCCATGCTTTTTGAAGCTCTTTCTTCATTTTTTTGTCATCAGACCATTCCATTTCGCAAGTAATTAAATCATCTACGACAGCTATTGCTTTTTTAATTTTCATAGTTTACCTCTTCGTTTTAATGCGATACGAATATGTTGTAAGTGTTGAGGACTAAGCTTTCCTGCGTGTTTAATTTTAGTTTTTGTCATTTTTTAACCAACGTTCTATGCCGCCTTCAAATACTTCAGCAGTTACTCTTTGACCATTAAAATAATATTTATAGCCTTCTTCTGCTATGTTAGATGTTACTTCTCTAAAGTTTCCTACATCTTCTGCTAATAATTCTTTAATCATAAGATTTACTAAATTAACTAAATCTTTTCTAGTAATTAGTTTTTTAGTTTTATTGTTATGATAAATATTGTTTAGATGATTTCTTTCAGAGTCATCAAGCTCTATTGGTATATTTGTTTTCATACTGCACTCTCTGGATTCATTAATTTGTGTAAAGTGATGTGTTTCATCTGCTCGGCTGTAGCATTCTCAGCTACCCATCGAGGCGGATATTCTATCGAAGACAAGGTTGAGTCTTCGGATTTGCTTGTTATTGCACGAGTGTAAGCTTTAAATACATCTTGCATATAAGGTTTGTCTTGAGTAACAAACTTTTGGTAACAATCTACAGCATAACCGTACCAACGACTACCAGTTTCTTTGTATTGATCAGGCATACATAAAGGTAAGTCTTCTAACACGGCGTGCCTACCTTGTTTTTCTTTTGGAATATTTATTGGTAGCTTTTGTAATGCATGTATTACAGGTACAGTTTTATGAGATTTAAGATTACCGTCTACTGAAAATCGCCACTTGTATTCTTCACAAAGTGTTAGTGCATGCATCCATAACCACCAATAGTTCATTGCGTCTTCTCGTACCCAAACACATGAGGGGTGGTTTTCGTACGCTTTCTGATACAAACCTTTAGCATCTGCGGTTGCATCACCGTCAAGCACGCGATGTGCAGTTGATAACATTTGTGCAGATTCAACAATCATTTTTGGTATAAGTTTGTCTGGCAGTTCTAATGCAGCTATTCTTGGATCTGAATTTACAGCAAAGATATTCATAGGTTTACTCCTAGTAAGTTAAGTTTAAATATAGATTCTTTTGGTACTGCAAACCATGCCCATGGTTTTACAGTATGTCCTTCGGCTTTAGCATCAACTACAGGTTTTTGAGCTTGTCTAAGCCAATCCCCTGTGCCATAACCATAATGTTTACCACTTTGTCGTAAGTAATGAATATTTCGTTCAAATAAGTTACGCGGTGCATCAGGTATTACATGCATCCATTGGTCGTTGTAATAACGCTCAACAATAAGATTACCGGCACGCGGTGAAAAGCCAGTGACTTTGCAACGAATGTAACCCTGTTGATGTTCAGCGATAAGCCAATCGCCTTCGTTAAATATCTGTTCTGGTTTTACATGGTCAGGTAATTCTAACCAACTATAATCTTTAGACCTAGTAGTGTAAAAAGTATTACCTGTTACTTGATCTTCAACAGTTGTAGGGCCAAACAAAAAACCGTTTCTTTGATATGGCACATTGTTTTGGTCACACCACCTTGAATTTTCATTGTTGTATCGATGTCGATTGTTCATGATTTTTTTCTCCATAATCATAAGTTTCAAGTAGCCTTGCTAAATACCACTGAGCTTTTCGCAAGTCTTCTTTTTGATTTTTATATTCGTAACGCCAAATATATTTAATAATGTTGCCCTTCAAGTAGCCTTGGAATTGTCGAGTAGTCATTGAAGCTTGAATAGCTTGTATGCACTCGATATCTCCAGTGTTGTAATGTGGGGGTTGATTTACATTATCCATAATTACTCCTTAATTGGTTCGTAACAGTTAGCTTGGTCTCTGACCCGCTTAGAATCATAAGTATAAACTTAAAGTTTCGTTGAGTACATCAACGCTTATCTTGCATCGATTCTTAGGAGACGTATACGCTTTCGGACCTCTAGCCGCACTAGGCTCCACAGGTGGTTGTATCAACTAACTGTTACGATATTTCTTTTTCAAGAAATTCCGATTGGACTCTTCGTATGCTTGAAAAGTAGGATAAACTTCCATGCCATAAGCACGGCGTTCAGTGCAATTCTTCTTATACATACGAAGAGCAAATTGTCTATATTCCGTAGTGTTCGCAAAATGTTTCATACATCTCTCCAACTATTGGTATTTCTAATTCGAACATTGTATCAATAGTTGCAGGGGTAGGTACAGCATCAGGATTATCGTACATCTCACGTTTTGCTTTAATTTTTAACCAATCTCTAAAAGCTTCAAAAAAGAAAAGATAAGAAATTTCATCCATAGTGACATTATCTTCAAGTATATACGCAAGAGCTTTTCTTTTTATGTGTTTTACAGAAAAAGTATCAAAGTACTCATTTAAAGAATATTCTAACCAAGAACCATGCCACTCTGCCCATTCTTGTGCTTTACGCATTAATTTAGCCATTTTCTTTACAAACCCTGATCATCAGAGTATTGATTGTGCTTACGCCAGTCTGGCTGTTTTGTTTCCCATTTCAACTTTGGCACAGCAAAGTTGAACCCAAGTGCTTTTTTGTTTACAGACTCAAGCTTTAGTTTCTCATGTACCATAGTTTTACGCATAACATATAGTATAAGAGAAGCAGTAAGACCGCCAACCATAGCAGCAGTCATACCGCTGTAAGTACCATAGAAAGCAACCATAAGTGTTGCAGTAATTAGCACATCAGCAAAGATGTCATGTCCAATAGTCTTACGACCACCAGCTTTAAGCGCTAGCAAAAGCAGACCTAGCGCGCTGAATATTCCGATAGTGAGCATTGTTGCGTTGCCTCCACATAATATAAGCCATATAGCCAAATTGAATTAGTTCGATAAGTATCCACAAAGCTGTGGTAATACTTGACAATATACTAGGCATAGTTGTACCTCAATATGTAAAACATGCTAGCTAGCACTAGAGCTAGTAGCATGAAAGTTAGAATATGTTGTAGCACGATAGCAATTGCAAGTGTGCCAAGAAGAACTACAACTCCATTTCTTGCGTACTTCTTCATACGCTTAATTGACTTCGATAATTTCACCGTAAGGCGCCTCCGTAGCTGAGTTAGTTATCCAAACAACTGGAAAGTGTGGTTCACTTCCAAAGTCGTTTGACTCCAAGTCTGTAAGATAAATAAGGCAAGAGATACTTGGATATTTCTCTGCCATTTCTGCAATAGCTGGCCCAAACATTGTACCGCCTCGACCTTTCATTGTGACTTTCAAAGGCATTGACTCTCTTGTAAATGTTTGTTCATCGGTCACTTCAGTATCTGCTTGCATGAAACGAACATTTTCTACATTAGCATCAACCAACATAGAAGATATCTCGCCTAAGTCTTGATTAAGCTCTTCATCAGTACGAGAACCAGAAGTGTCAACGATGACACCAAGCTCTTCGATACATGGTGAATACAAACTAGGCAGATACAAACCGTTAGCAACAAACCTACGATTAGGTTTTTGCCAGCTGTAATCTGATTTGTTGTTGCTTTTCAAGAATCGTGCAAGTTTTTGTTTCCAATTAACTTGTGGTGAGACAATCTCATCGACAAGCTTAGACAAACTACCAGGCAGTTTACCTTGTGCTTTAGCTGATTCAGCTGCTTGTTGCACAGCAACTCGCATATCTGCTTCATGTTTACTTTGTGCACCGCTGTCTGTCAAAGACGGATTAGGTTGAACACAAGTACCGTCAAAGTCAGACAATCCAGACAATGCTTCTGCACCGCCATTCTTTTGCAGAGTGGTGTAAATTTCATCAGCAGACATGTCACGATACTTTTCATCAAGTAGTCCGCCTTCAGGCAATATCATGCCAGCGTCGGTGACGACTAGATTGATTACATAGTCGCCAGCCACATTCCAAAGAAATGGGTCACGCTCATTGAGACGAATTACATGCATGTAAACACAATGCATAACTTCGTGAGCAAGCAAACCAACTCTTTGCTCAGCTGTACATTTGAGAAAGAATGTGGGATTGATTAGTAGCTTTTCGCCGTTCGTTCCTGCTGTTGGAATGTCTTCGGTAAACTCTGCTCCCAATCGAAGACAGAGCGTACCGAAGAACGGTTGTTTCAACAACAACGAAGAACGAGCTCGAGTAAAAGCTGTTTTGATATCTTCCATTAGTCATCATCTCCTAATAATGTTGAACCAAGAATCACAGCGTTGAAATCGCCAGCGTGTTGCTCAACAAAACCTTTGTCTTGTTTAGCTTTTGCTCTACGCTCTGCTTTCTTGTGAATAGTGACCATTTTATCTGGGTCAACCTTTTGCACCATAGACGCTAGAGTACCACCGGGCCATGCTTTCAATGCTTGATTAAGTGTTTGAAAACGAAGTAACATCTTAGCAAACTTAGCAATTTCATTTTGTTTGTTAATGTTGTACATACGCCTTGCTTTAGCTAGCTCAAGAGTTTTCATAACTGCCTCATCTTGTGGAGCTTTGTAAAGACTGAAAGGTAATGAACTTCGATAAGATTCACCTCTTAGTAGTGGTTGTTCTACTGAAAGAGGTATTTCTTCGCTTCTAATCTCTGGTGTATCAGTACTGCGTTCATACTCTTTAACCCAGTTTTGAATATCCCAAGGTAAATTGTCGTAAGCAGAATCTCTTTCTTTATGATCATAACACTCTGTTTCAAACCGTATGCTCAAATCACTTTGATTGACGAAAAATGAAGAGTCTTCATCTTGTTCACCCAAATCAAAGTAATCTACATCATCAAGTTTTGATGCTTCTTTGATTCTGTCAACAATAGGTTTGACATGAGTATCATAAATAGCATCACCAAGAGACGCAGGATACTCTGGCATTGGTTTGGTATTTTCATAGCTTTTCTCATACTCTTTGCAGAGATCACTAACGAGTTTGTTTGACATACGAACTGTAGCCATAATTTTCTCCGTTGTTACAATACAACATCTGCGTTCACACGAACCCAGTCTTGTATTGTAGGTTGATTGAATAACGCTCTGTCAATTGCAAGAATGCTTTTGACCAAAACGACCTGAAACTCAGTAGGTATCTTTTTACCAAGTTTCATAATATTTTCTAGTTTGGCTGGTTCAGCCCTAGAAGCCACTGCACCTGTAAGTGCATACAATACCGCAGGATCTTCCGATGGCATGTATGAACTAGGATTAGCAATCAAGTTGTCAATATCTGGCAACTTGTCTGCAATTTTTGCAAACGCAAGAAATTCTCCAGCAGGGCCTGTGCCAACAGCACCAGCAATACCAAAGAACAATCTTGAATCATCCATGTTTTTTGTTAGTCTCAAACGCTTGTCGACGAATGACCAGCTTCGAGGAGTAGGAAAAGCATACTCATCAGCTTTGAAACTGTACAAAAGGTTAGGACGGTAACGCATGAAAGAAACCAAAGTAGTATTGACTTCGTTTTTTAGCGCCCACTCGCACCAAGCATCCAAGCTCGGCTCGAGTTCGTAATGCATCAGTCTGTTTCTTACAGGTGAGGGCATTTGGTAGACTGAGGCACCGTCTGTTAGACGATTACCTGCAGCAAGACATGACCAACCGTCAGGCATTTTGTAGTCACCAACCTGACGAGTTAGTAGAAGTTGTAGAAACGCATTCTGTGTAGCAGGTGGCGCAGTTGGTAGTTCGTCAATCATGAACAAACCACGAGGGCCATGCGTTTCTTCGTTAGGAAAAATATCTGGTGGTGCCCACGAAGTTATCTTCATAGCACCTGAAGCGACTGAAAGGTCGTCCCTTGTGTAAGGTATACCACGAACATCGACAGGGTCGAATAGATTGGCACGAAAATCAAGCAAGGGTATGTTGAGTTCATCTGCCACCTGTTGTGGTATTTCTGATTTACCAATCCCAGGGCCACCCCAGATCATGGTGTTAAGTCCGATACGCATATTATCGCGTATCTCCTGTTTGAGATCCGTTGCTGTAACGGTCTGCATAGTTGTATCTGACATGATTTACTCCTCTTATCAAATAATTATTGTTCAACGGGTTCGATGTCACGAATCTTCACTTGTTCGTTTCGTATCATCTCACCCAACCTTTGTGTAGCTAACTTTTTGTAATCTACATTTTCAGTATCTACTGGAAATGGAGCTTCAAACTCCACTACAATAGTATTTTGTGAAAAAGCGTCTACAAAAGTAGCTCGAAATAATCTTGTAGCCATATGGCCTCCATATTTACTAAATACACCTAAAAAACTAGGTAATAATTTTTGTATAAATTGCATATTTTACTCCTATATATACATACTCTCTGCGAATGTGCGAGCGTTGTAGCTCGCACGAGCAAAGACATTTAAATTTATAAAAACTGACTTATCGTACAAGATTAAGCAAAAGATACGCCGTGTCCGTCGGCGTATTTTTGCGAAGTTTCTGTACCAAGAACATTAAAGGTACAAATTTTAGCGCAAGTGCTGTCAAGCGCGCCGTGCGAAAATTTGTACGAGTGCCAAGTTTAAATTTGCGAAGGTACAAACCGCTGAAGGCATCCGACGGCACGCACGCAGTGCGGTGCCCAAAGGATGGCCGGAAGCGTCGAGGCGATGTAGCTGACAAAGCGAAGCTTTGGCGCGGGCATCGCTGAGGCTTGGTTTGTACGAGCACACTACCAAAATAAAAAAAAATTGGAGCTAGAGTTGGTTTGTATTAGGGAGAGACCAACTCTAGCAAAAACCTGCCGTCCATAACAGGACAAACGCCACCCCACGGCACGACAACATGACAAAACTGCCATAATCTTGCCTCACAGTAACTTGACATGACACGCGCCACCTGGACTGCCACGATCACAACTTACCTAAACACACGCCAACGGGACATGACTTGCCTCGACTGCCGTACCGGAACGGGACTTACCCCGCCTGGGCCAACCGGAATCTTGCCTCGACTGCCTTGCTTGAACAAACCAGACCCAACCCCACGTCGCCAAAGCTCACGAAACCACAACTGCCTAAACCATGCCGGAACCCGCCGTACCTCTCCAGAAGCCACCGCGACTGCCAAACAGTACCCAACCACGACCCGCCTCAACGTGCCGGAACTAGACTGCCTAACCATGCCTAGCCTCGGCACGCTGTAACACGACGAGACTAGACTGCCAAGGAAAGTTAAGCCACCTTTTTAGATGACTTAACCTTTTGAAGTTGCATACGCTTACGCGTAATGGGTTTCTTAGCACTAGTTAATGCTGTTTTTGCACTTCTAGTAAGGATGCCAAATGCTTGCAATTGGTCTTGAATTGTTTGTATTCTGTTTTCTAGAGAAGTAAACAATTGCAATTGCAAAGCTTTGTCTTCCATAATTTGAGCTGTGTGCATATACTTTCGCTCTTCCTTATCGCGTAAACTAACAAAAGCTTTTACTGTTGTAGCTTTATGTTTTACAACAGTTATCTTTGCGTTAACGATAAGTATCCTAGCTTGATGCAAACGCCACTTTTGTGACGCTTCTGTGTCATCCCAATCGAACAACTTGTGCAAAGGAGATTTCTTTCTCTTTGCACTCTGTACGATAATACTAGGACTCAAAGTCTTATGCTTTTTATGTAAAGCAATAAGCTCATCAGATACGATTTGCTGTTGAGTTATTGTTTTACTTAGTGACCCTTTGGGTCTTCCTCTGCCTCTTTTCATTTAGACGCTCCTACTTGGAAGGTACCAAAAGTACCGTTTTTCTCTGGACGCCACTCACCAACACCAACAGTTTGACCACCGTGGTTTAGTAAATTAGCAATCTGTTCTACAGTCACACGATCAGCGTCGAACTTGACAAGCAACTCTGCTTTCCAGTTTCTGAACTCAGGTCGGAACCTTAGATCTTTGTTACCTTGAACATTGACTGGGTCTTTACGCATGGTTGGTTTAGAACCTTTGATTTGAACACATTCACCGTCCGGTGCATTTGGTAGCACGAAGAACAAAGTTCTTGTGTCAGTCATTGCGAGACCAAGACCTTTACCTGCACGCACTGCACATTGTTTGAATGCTGACGCAGGAAAGCCGAAAGAACCATCGTCTTGTAAGTATGCAGACTTCAGATACTCTTTTTTAGGGTCAAAAGGCACACGAGTTGACTTCTTAGCCTTACCTTTACGAGCATCTTCCATTTGCTGAATGATGGTTTCTTTCATCTTGTTTTGGATTAATGGAGTCAAGCCAGTAACTTTTAGCTTTACTTGCTGAAAGTTAGGTGGATTGATTAC
>MDTE01079042.1_pt1 | contig 13930 bp, 12 predicted proteins | sample 811231 | NCBI WGS metagenome assembly MDTE01 (sample SAMN05326651, study PRJNA326480) | marine metagenome | isolation source: seawater | place: Indian Ocean: Red Sea | collected 2010 | reverse complement strand
ACTTATAATGCAGGATTTGCTCTTGGTGTTGTAGTTACCTTCATCTATAGTACAATAAGTTTTTTGTTATACCCTGAACTTTCAAAAAGTTGGTCAAATAAAAATAAAAATAAAATAATTATGCTTATGAGAAAAGTTGTTACAGCCTATTTAGCTTTAACAATACCTTTTTTAATTTTTATATGGATTCTTGGAGTTGACGTATTAATATTATTAACCACTAATGAATATTTAATTTCATCGCATACTTTATTTTTAATATGCTTTAATATTTTTATATTTGGGCTATTTCAATTTGCTCACTATATTGTTTTATTAGACCGTGGTAGTCAAAACGCACCATTCTTAATGGCTTTTGTTGTTGTAGTAAATACTTCATTAAATTTATTCTTAATACCTAAAATTGGAATTTTTGGAGCAGCTGTGTCAGGTCTTACTTCAAACCTTATCTTAATGGTTGTAGTTTACAATATGAGTCGTAGAAATATTAATTGGAAATTTCCCTTTAAAGAAGGTTTTAAAATTTTATTAAGATCCTTAATTATGGGTATTGTCATTTGGCAAGGCATCTTAATGTATGGAAATGATATTAAATCATTAATATTAATTATGATTATTGCGGGTGCAATTTATTTAACTTTAGATTTATTTGGTAGTAAAAATAGTTCATTTTTTAGTGTAATTAAAATTAAAAACTTCAAATTTAAAATTATAAATTATTAAAATTATATGAAAAATTTAAAGGAAAGAATTAAATCTAACAAAAATACTTATTTATTTTTTTATTCTTTGATAAAAATTTTAAGTAAATTTACGATTACTTTCCTAGTTTTTTTTGAGATGCAATTAAATAGTATAAAAATTTTTCTTAATAAAAAAGTTAAATTAAGAAGAGCGCACTTTTATAATAACGATGTTAGGAAAAAAATATTTAAAAACTTAATTTTGCAACAAATAAAAAAGTTTAAAAAAAATAAAAAAACTGATGATGTTTTTGTTCTAATTGAAATTGGCTCATTAATTGGAGATAGTATTGAAGTTTGGGGTACAGAGTTAAATAAAAAAATTAAAAAATTTTTAATCATAAGTATTGACCCATTTGATGATTATGTGAATGAGGAAGATAAAAAAAAATATACGACATTAAAAATACGATCAAATAAAACAAATCAATTATTTAAATATTTTGTACATAATAATTCTCTATTAAAATTTAGAAAAAATATTATTCACATGAGAGATTACTCAAATAATGCTTTAAATTATTTATTAAAATTAAATATTAAATCTGATTTTATTTATATTGATGGAGCTCATGATTATAAAAATATAAAGCAAGATTTTATTTTATCAAAAAAATTAATTTATAAATCAAAAAAATATAATGGCACAATTTGTGGTGATGACCATTATGTAGTAGATAATGAGTATAAAAAATTTGGGTTGAATAAATCAAAGTTTTTAAATTTACTTTATAAAAATAGGCAAAAAGAATTGCTAACACTTAATACCATGACTGGAAACAAATACAGAAATATAACTTTTCATCCAGGGATAGCATATTTTTTTTCAATATCTAAAGAAACTTTTATTCAACTAAAAGATGGATTGTGGAAATTAAAAATTTAAATTATTAGTATTTAATCTATGAAACCTAAATCTGTATTAAAAATTAGTAGAACTTGGTCGTTTAATTCGAAAGTTTCAAAAGTATTTGATAATCACGTAAGACAATCAATTCCCCTTTACAATGAATTTCATAAACAAATGTCCAAAATAGCTGAGTTTTATTGTAAAGATAATTCATTAGTTTATGACCTGGGATGTTCAACAGGAAACTTTATTTTAGAAATATCAAAAATTAAAAAAAATAACTTAGAAATTGTTGGAATTGATGATAGTAAAAAAATGATAGAAATATGTAAATTTAAAACAAAAAATTTAAAAAAAAATAAAATTAAATTAATTTATGGAGATATGTTTGATTTGAAATTTAGAAAATCTGATTTAATTGTTTGTTGTCTTGTACTGCCCTTTTTTAAAAGAGAAAAACAGATAAAATTGATAAAAAAAATATATAATAGTTTGAACATTGGAGGTGCAGCAATTTTCCTTAATAAGTCAATATCTAAATACCCACACTTTGAAAATATCTTTAATCAACTTTACTATGATTTTAAGTTAGGAAAAGGTATTTCAACAACTGATGTTTTGAAAAAAACACAAAGTTTAAGGTCGGTCCATACAGTCAATACCACTTATGACGATCATCAATATTTAAAAAAAGTAGGTTTCAATAAAATTGATATTTTTTTTAAATATTTAAATTTTACTGGTTTCGTAGTTGAAAAATAACAAAAATAACTAAGCAAATGCTTTTATTTCTGAGCATGAGAGTAATATGTTAATATTTAATATATTATTTATTGTTATAGGTTCTCTTTTAACATTCATGGTTGTTAAAAACCCTGATAACTTTTTAAGATTTTTTTTAGCTGCAATTATTATCGGAACAGGAGTAAAAATTAATGGATACCCTGTGCTTGATGAATTTTGGGTTGCAATGCTTTTACTAGGTTTATTTTTAAGAAAAATTTTCGTAACGAAATTAAATTTTGAAAAATCAGAAAGTAATAAATTCAATTTACATGAAAAAGCTTTTATTTTTCTAACACTTTTTTTTCTTTTTCAGTCCTTAAGAGGAGGTATTTGGCTAGAAGATGTAAGAATGCTTCGTTGGGTAATTTTTTTTATAATTGTTGGATTAAGTTTTTTGGTGCTTTCCAATTTGAAAGAAAATTTAGATCCATATTATATAGCTCAAATTATACTTTATTCATCCTTAATATATTTTTTTCTCTATTTCCTCTCTGGTTATATTTATGAGTTAATCTCAGGAAAGAGTAAATTTGGAGAACTACAAATGCTTTATGTTTCAGGTTCGTCGGTTGCAACATTCCCAGTTGTAATTTTTTTGATAGCCTTAATTATACTTAATGACAGAAGCAGAAGTTATAGTCAAAAAAATAAAAATATAAATTTTTTAATTGCTTTAAGTTTCATTGTTGTAACTTTCACACTAATTTATTATGATTCAAGGGCTGGAATATTTACAATTATAGGAGTTTTATTAACAAATTTGATTTTTCAACTGCTAAAGAAAAACAAAAGAGGTATATTTCAATTTTTTTTAGTAGTTGTTTTTGTTTCAAGTTACCAATTTTGGGCAGTTAATTACTCAGATTCAAATAGACAAATACAAGATTTTTTGCCTCTGGATAAAGACTTAAACCTAGTTGTACCGAAAAATTTAAAAAGTGATAACAAAAAAGAGGCAAGATTATTAGAACCAAAAACAGCATTTAATTTTATAACTGATGACCCTTTTCACACATTATTTGGTTATGGTTGGTATATGTCACGATATGAATTAATAGAACCTATTCAGCAAATGAGAAGGTATGAGCAATTTATAAGACTTAACCTTTCAAAAGAAAAACCTTACCAAGCCTCTGGGGCAGTGGCACTAATGGTTGATACAGGTTTTATAGGCGTATTTCTTTTTTTGTTAAATCTTTTATTTGGATTTGTAACAATTTTGAAAAGTTATAGTAGCAGTAAGTATGTTGTATCTATAGTCTATTTAAGTATAATCTTATGGTCTTTGGTTGGCACTATAACACCTTTGTTATTATTTTACTTTTGGGTAATGCCCAAAAATCCTATACTTTTAATGTTAGAAAAAAAAGATATTAAAATTTAGTTATTACTCATTTCTTTAAAAAATATTATTTTTATTATAATTTACCTAGTAATTTATTAGGAAAGTTAAAATTTGAAAATTTCTGTTGTCATTCCAACATATAATAGAGAAGAACATTTAAATAATTGTTTAGAATCTCTTTTATTGCAGAAAAAAAAACCTTTTGAAATTTTAATTGTTGATAATTCTGATGATCAATATGTAAAAAAAATAATAAATAATTTTGAAAATAAATTCAAAGAGCAAGATATTCATATTTTATCATTAATTAATCCAATAAATAGTGGTGCCATTGCCAGAAACTTAGGAGCTTCAAAGGCAAAGGGAGATTTAATAGCATTTCTAGATGATGATGTTTTGCTAGATACAAATTATTATGAGGAAATTGAAAAAATATTTATTAAGTATCCAGATGCTCTTGGTGTCCAAGGATATAATAAATTGACTAATAAAGCTTATAAAGAAATGAAAAAGAGTATTTTATATAGTTTATTAGAAAAATTTGTTAAAGTTTTTAAAATATCCAGCTATTATGAGGATAATAAATCAAGAGTCTTACCATCACTTTGTGTAACAAATCCTATACCGATTACTTTTAATAGTATTGTTCAAAGTGAATGGGTCTCGACCTGTGCAGGAGTTTTTTCAAAAAAAGTATTTGCTAAATTCCAATTTGATAAACAATTTATGAAGTACTCGTGGAATGAATATATAGATTTTTCTTATTCAATATTTAATGAAAATAAAAAATCACTTTTTGTTATACCTCAAGCAAAGTATATTGATGTTGCAACTACTGACGGAAGAATGCCTTTAAGAGAGTTGATTTATATGTCTGAAGTTTACGATATGTATATTTTTTTAAAGAGATTTAAAATGAATTACAAAAATATTTCAATTTACGCATGGAGTATGTTTGGTAGAGTAATATATAATATTCTTAAAATATTATTACGCTATCCAAAAAAAATAAAATTAATCATAGATTGCTTATATGTCCCCATATACATAATGATAAATTTTTCAAAAATTAAGAGGGGTAACTTGGACTTTTTCAATAAAACTCTTAAATAAAATTTAAATTAAATGAAAATATGTTTTCTTGCAGCTTCGAATTCAATCCATAGTCATAAATGGATTAATTATTTTGCTGATCAAGGGCATAAAGTAATTTGGATTTCTTTAGTTCCAGCTACTTTCAATATATCAAAAAATATTGAGTATTATGAATTTACTGATGGAATTCTTTATTCAATCTTTAAGCTAAGAAAACTAATCGCAAAACTTAACCCTGATATTGTTCATATTCATTACCTTGGATATTACGCTTTACTTGGTCTTTTTTCTGGTGCTAGATGCATAGTATCAACAGCTTGGGGCTCGGATATCATTTTCAAAAAAAAATCTTTTTTTGAAAAACAAATAGTTTCAAGAATACTGAAGAAATCAAAATTTGTCACTTGCGATGCTTACTTCATGCGTGATGAATTAAAAAAATTTAATATCTCTGAAGAAAAAATACATATTATTAATTTTGGTATAGATACTAAAAAGTTTAACAAAAAAGAATATCGAGATATAGAATTGTTAAAAAAATTTAACGTTTCAGATCAAATTACTATTATTTCATTAAGAAATTTTGAAACAGTGTATGATATTAAAACCTTAATTTATGCAGCTAAAATTGTATTAAATGAAATTTCTTCTGCACGTTTCATATTGGTTGGTAAAGGCTCTCTTGAGAATGAATTAAAAAAATTAACTAAAGATTTAGGAATTAGTAATTTTGTAAATTTTACAGGCTTTATTGACAATCAATTATTACCTTCATTAATTGGTAGCTCGGATATTTATGTTTCAACGTCTTTATCGGATGCTGGCATAGCTGCGAGCACGGCTGAGGCTATGTCATGTGAAATCCCAGTTGTAATTAGTGATTCTGCTGAAAATGATAAATGGATTAATGACAGAAAAAATGGCTTTTTATTTGAAACGCAAAACCACGAACAATTAGCAAAAATATTAATCAACTTGATAAAAAATCAGTCATTAAGAGAAAAAATTGGAAAAGAAGGTAGAAAATCAATTGTTGATAAAAATGATTATAAAAATGAAATGAATAAAATGAACAATTTATATTTTAACTTATTATAATCATTGATTTTTGAGATAATAAAATTATTCAAATATAAGTCTAAAAAAAATTTTTAAAGTTTATTTACAATGTTGAAGAAAAATCTTTGGATTATTAACCAGTATGGCTCTTTACTAAATAATGGAATTGGTAGACATAGGTATTTATCTAAGGAATTAACTCTCTTAGGGTATAACGTTTCTTTAATTTCAGCTAGATGGTCACATGTAACAAAAGACGAAGCTCTTGCAATGTCTGCACCTGAACTTGAGGTATTCGAAGACTTCAAGTTTTTAAGAATACCAGTTATTAAGTATAAAAATGCTCATGATAAAAAAAGAGTTTTAAATGAGTTTTATTTTGCTTTCAAGATATTAGGAATTGGAAAAAAATTAAAAGAGAAACCAGATTATATTATATATTCATCGCCATCACTAATTGGTTATCTTTCTGCATATCGATTAGCTAAAAAGTATAAAGCAAAACTTTTTTTTGAAGTTCGTGATATTTGGCCATTAACGCCTATACAAATGGGAGGTTACTCCCACAATCATCCATTCATTAGATTTTTACAATGGATTGAGGATTTTGCTTATAAAAAGTCAGATAAAGTTATATCTGTTTTACATAATGCAATAGAACATATGGTTAGTAGAGGTATGCTTAGTGAAAAGTTTATTTGGATCCCAAATGGAATTCATTCTACTGAACTTGAACATGCAGAACCTTTAAATAAGAGTGTTGAAAATACTTTACCTAAAGATAAATTTGTTGTTGGTTACACAGGAACTTTTGGCTTAGCTAATAATTTAAATTCATTAATAGAGGCAGCAAAAATATTAAAAACAGAAACAGATATTGTATTTGTTTTAGTAGGTGATGGTAGAGAAAAATCAAATTTAGCTCAAATGTCCAAAATGCAAGATAATGTAATCTTTATTGATCCTATCAAAAATATTCAAGTACAAAGTATTTTAAAAAAATTTGATGTATGTTTTGTAGGTGCTAAAGATCTCCCTATTTATAGATTTGGCACCTCTCCAAATAAACTGGCACAGTATATGTATGCATCAAAACCTATCATTCATTTAATTATAGAAAAAAAATGTGAATGTGGGATATCCATTAAAAAAGATGATCCAAAATTATTAGCAGAGGCAATTATGAAATTAAAAGCACTCAATTCAGTTGAAAGATCTAAAATAGGGAAAATTGGATATGACTATGCAATTAAAAACTTAAATTATAGCAGTCTTGCAAAAAAATTAGAGAAGTGTCTTTAGTTGATTTAATTACAAAACAAGTTTTACACTAAAATATTTCAAAATATTAGTATATAAAATTATTACGGTTTTATTCTTTAAAAAATTTAATATGATATTCAAAATTGAAAACAACATTTGACATCATTGTTGCGCTTATAGCTTTAATACTCTTATCACCAATATTTATTTTGATAACAATTGTTATCAAAATAACTTCCTCTGGCGAAGTTTTTTATAAGGGAACAAGAGCAGGAAAAAATAAAAAAAATTTTAAAATTTTTAAATTTAGAACCATGGTCACAAATGCTGAAAATATTGGAGGTCCCTCAACAGCGCTAAATGATTTTAGGTTAACTAAAATAGGCCGCTTTTTAAGAAAATATAAGTTAGATGAGCTTCCACAATTTATAAATATAATTAAAGGCGAAATGTCCTTAGTTGGACCACGCCCACAAGTAATTTATTACACAAACCAATATAAAGGCGATTATAAAATGATATTATCAGTTAAGCCTGGATTAACAGATTTTGCTACATTATATTTTCTAGATATGGATAAAGTTTTAGGTTCTGAAAATGTTGACAAAAAATATGCCACAGAAATAGAACCAATCAAAAATTCACTGAGACTTAAATACGTCAAAGAAAAAAATTTTTTACTTGATATTAGAATACTTGTTGAAACTGCATTTAGCTTAATTGGTATTAAAAACATAACAAGATTAAATATTAAGCCATGAAAAGTATATCAAAACTATGTTTTGGATGCGAACCTCTTGGTGGTGTTGATAGTGGAAATGTAGATTTAGATGAAATAACAAAAGCTATACATAAGGCGTTAGACTTAGGAGTGAACTTTTTTGATACAGCAGGTGTATATGGGTTAGGATTATCTGAGGAAAGACTCTCAAAAATTTTAGGAAACCTAAGAAATAAAGTTGTAATTGCTACAAAAGGAGGTTTATCTTGGAAAAAATCTTCTACCAAAAGAAGTGACGTCTTTAAAGATAGTTCGCCAATTGCAATTAGACGTGATGTTGAAAAAAGCTTATTACGTCTAAGGTTAGAATGTCTGCCAATTTTTTATGTTCATTGGCCAGACGAAAACACACCAATTCAAAATACTTTTTTTGAGTTATTAAAATTAAAAAATGAAGGAAAGATAATGTCGATTGGTTGTTCAAATTTCTCTGTGCATCAATTAAGTGAAGCATGTAAAATTACTAAGGTGGATTACTTACAGTTACCTATTAATTTATTAAGCGGTAAATTGAATGATGAGATTTCTCAATTCTGTACTAACAATAAAATAAAATTAATTGCTTATAATGTTTTAGAAAATGGTTTACTTTCAGGAAAATTGAATAAAAAGTCATTTTTTCCAGAAAATGACAGGCGTTCAAGATTACCTTTATTTAAAGGAGAAAAATTTATTAATGTATTAAAAAGGATTGATGAATTAAGAATCGAAGCAGAAAAAAATAATAATACTTTATTACAGTATGCAATTAATTGGGTATTAGTGCAAAAAAATTTATGCTCTGTTATTATTGGTATAAAAAACTCTGAGCAAATTATAGAAAATTGCTCATTTGTTAAAAATTGAGTTTATTAAGTATTTATAAAAAAAAATGATAAATGATCTAAAAGATTTCTCTGATCCAAAAAAGTACAAGAGTCCTCTCGTAATTAAAGATTATAATTCTGATGATTTAAAAAAAATGTTAAAAACAATGTTATTAATAAGAAAAACAGAGCAACAACTTGCTTTTGGAAGAAAGGAAGGTTTAATTGGTGGTCCTGTTCATCTTGGTGTTGGTCAAGAAGCAATAGCAGTTGGAGTAAGTGTTAATTTAAAAACAACAGATAGAGTGTTTGGGGCACACCGTTCACATTCTCATTTACTTGCACTAAATCCTGATATTCATAAATTATTTGCAGAGGTTCTTGGAAAGATAACTGGCTTTTCTAAAGGAATGGGTGGGTCTATGCATTTATTTGATCAATCAAATGGTTTTTATGGTTCAACACCTATTGTTGCAGGAACTGTTCCCTTAGCTGTTGGAGCTGGTTTAGCATCGAAAATGAAAAATTTAAACGATATAGCGGTATCTTATATTGGAGATGGGGCAGTCGAGGAGGGACTTGTCCATGAATCTTTTAATTTGGCAAAAGTATTGAATGCTCCAGTATTATTTGTAATAGAAAATAATTTATTCGCCAGTCATATGCATATTTCACAACGTCAGCCCAGCGATATGATTTCAAGATTTGCAATATCTAATTTTATCCCCCACAAATTAATTGATGGCAATGATGTGGTATCTGTAGCTAAAAGCTCTAAAGATCTTATACAAAATATTCGAAATAATAAAGGACCAGCTATTTTGGAACTTGTGACTTATAGATGGTATGGCCATGTTGATTGGCGAGAAGATATAGATGTTGGTGTTTCTAGGTCAGTAGAAGATATAAAGAATTGGAAAGAGAGAGATCCTGTCTACCGATTATCACAATCTATGATTAACTCCAAGATTTGGACAAAAGATGAAGAGGCAAAATTGAATAATGAAATTGATAGTGAAATTAAAATATCTTGGGAAAAAGCTATTAATGATCCTTATCCATCAAAAGATAAAATTTTAAATCTAGTTTACTCAAAAGATTGATACTATGAATACAGCAAAATATAATTATGGTACTGCAATTTTATCAGCCTTTGAATATTTGTTAAAAAATTATTCGGAAACATTTATAATTGGACAGGGCTTATGGAGTCCGTGGTACGTTGGTAATTCAATGACTGATTTAGATAAAAAATTTGGCAAAAACAGAGTTATTGATACACCTGTTTCTGAGTCAGCTACAACTGGTGCTGCTGTTGGTGCTTCCCTAGCTGGTATGAAACCAATCGTTGTTCATCCAAGAATGGATTTCATGTTATATGCAATGGATGCAATTGTTAATCAGGCAGCAAAATGGTCCCATATGTTTGGTGGACAAGCAAATCCTGGAGTAACAATAAGAAGCATAATTAACAGAGGAGGAGAGCAAGGCGCACAACACTCCCAAGCACTTCATGCATGGTTTGCACATATTCCAGGTTTAAGAGTGGTGATGCCATCAACGGTAGCGGATGCAAGAGATTTGCTAATAGCCTCTGTTCTTAGTAAGGATCCTGTTATTTATATTGATGATAGATGGTTATATGAACAAGAGGCAGTTTTACCTCCAATAAAAGAGATTGATCTTAAAACCCAAAACCCTAAAGTTACACTTGAGGGGAAAGATCTAACTATAATTGCGTCAGGATATTCTTCTTTTTTAGTTAGGAATACTATTAACAAATTAAAAAGCTTTAATATTAATCCCGAAATTATTGATGTCAGAATTTTAAATCCTATAAATATAGAGAGTATTGTGGAATCTGTAAAAAAAACAAAAAAATTTTTGGTAGTTGACCCTGGATGTATAACCTCTGGATTTTCAGCAGAGTTGATTGCTAAAGTGGTTGAAAATTTAGATATTAATTGTCTAAAAAGTCCACCAGTTAGAATTGCATTACCAGATGCACCAGCGCCTACTTCAAGAGTACTGGAAAAAGAATATTATACCTCAGAGGAAGACATTATATCAGCTACAAAAAATTTGGTTAAAGAATAAAAAAATATGATGACAAGAAAAATACCATTTTTTGAATATCCTCGATTGTGGACTGATTACAAACAAGAATATATTTCTATTTTCGACCGCGTGGCCACTTCTGGAGGATTTATTTTACAAAAAGATTTAGCTGATTTTGAAACCGAATTAGCTAAATATACTGGTGCCAATTATTCTGTTGGTGTTGGAAACGCAACAGACGCAATGGAGATTTTTTTAGAGGCAATTGGTCTTAATAAAGGTGATGAAATAATTATATCTTCACATACTATGTTGGCTACAGCATCAGCAATTAAATTTGCTGGGGGTGTTCCTGTTCCTGTCGACATAGGTCAAGATAATTTAATTTGCACAGAGTCAATTGAAAACTCAATTACACCAAATACAGTAGGAATTATGCCAACCCAGTTAAATGGTAGAGTTTGCGATATGGACACAATTACCAAAATCGCAAAAAAAAATAATTTATTTGTAGTTGAAGATGCAGCTCAAGCTTTGGGAGCAAAATTTAAAGGAAAACATGCTGGAACTTTTGGATTAGCATCGTGTATTAGTTTTTTTCCAGCCAAAGTTCTAGGTTGTTTTGGAGATGCAGGAGGAGTTTTGGTAAATGACAAAAATTTATATCACAAAATTTTTCAATTACATGATCATGGACGTGATATTGATGGTGAAGTAAAAAGATGGGGTAGAAATTCAAGGCTAGATAATCTGCAAGCAGCAATTTTAAGTCATAAACTTAAAACTTATAATAAAGTTATTGATAGAAGACGAGAAATCGCACAAATGTATCAAGATAGATTAGGCAATTTATCTGAATTACAACTGCCTCCACCGCCAAATAACACATCAGATCATTTTGATGTTTACCAAAATTATGAGATAACTGCTGATAATAGAAATGCTTTAAGAGAGTATTTAAGTGAAAAAAATATAGGTACTTTAATTCAATGGGGAGGTAAAGGTGTACATCAATTTAATCAATTAGGTTTTAATCAAAAATTGCCAAGAACTGAAAGATTTTTTGATCGATGTATAATGATTCCTATGAATATGTTTATTAGCAACCAAGATGTAGAGTATATTTGTGAAACGGTTAAATCTTTCTATACAAAATAATTAATGAAAGCTGATCCATGATTAATAAGTTAAAAGAACTATCAAGATATAAAAAGCAAACAATAATGGTAGTATTTGATTGTCTTTTATTTATCGCAATATTATTTGCATCGTATTCTTTACGTTTTGAGGAACTTTTTTTCCCCAAAAACGATACACTTAGATTAATTTTAGCTGCACCATTAATTGGAATTCCTATTTTTTTTAAACTTGGGATGTATCAATTAGTTATTCGTCATATTGATTTAAAAGCATTATCTTCTTTAGTTCAAGCTGTATCTTTATATGCAATTATATGGGGATTAGTTGGATTTTTATCGCAAGCTGATTTTGCAAAACAAAGAGGGTTTGATGTTGGGGTAGTTCCACGTTCAATTATAATAATCAATTGGTTATTAGCAATAATTGTGTTTAGCATGTCACGTCTAGTAGCAAAATCCTTTCTTAATTTTGATTTCTCAATCAAATCAAATAATCTTAATAGCAGTAAAAATAGAGTTTTAATATATGGCGCGGGTGCTGCCGGCAGACAATTGTCCTCGGCATTGAATAATTCAAATGAATTTAATCCAGTTGGATTTATTGATGATAATAAAGATTTACAAGGAAGCACAGTTAGTGGTTTAGGCGTTTATTCTCCCAATGATATCGAAGACTTAATAAATAGACTTAAAGTAAACGAAGTATTAATTGCTTTACCTAGTGCTTCTCGTTCAGATAGATTTTCAATTATTGATAAGTTAGAAAGATATCCAATAATCGTACGTACACTACCTGGCTTATCAGAGATTGCACAAGGAAAAGTAAAGATCGATGATTTACTTCAAGTAAGTATAAAAGATTTACTTGGACGTAAGTCAGTTGAACCTAATGAAAGTTTGTTAGGAAAAAATATTACTGATAAGACTGTAGTAGTTACAGGTGCTGGTGGTTCAATAGGTTCAGAATTGTGTAGGCAGATTGTTTTACTTAAGCCCAAAGCATTAATTTTATACGAAATTAGTGAATTAGCTCTATATGCAATTGATAAAGAACTAAGCAATATTCATTCATACCATTCATTTAAGATTTATCCAATATTAGGTAGCGTTAACGATAAAAAGCGACTTAAAAATTTATTTAGTCGTTTTGATGTAGATACAGTTTATCATTCAGCTGCATATAAACATGTACCCATGGTAGAGTTTAATACTACAGAGGGAATAGAGAATAACATTTTTGGAACTTTTAATTGTGCACTTTCCGCAATAGATGCTGGTGTAAAAACTTTTGTACTTATTTCAACTGACAAAGCAGTTCGACCAACAAATACAATGGGTGCAACCAAACGTGCAGCTGAACTCATATTACAAGCCTTATCTGCTAAACAAAATTATACAACCTTTACGATGGTTCGTTTTGGCAACGTTCTTGGTTCCAGTGGATCAGTAATTCCACTTTTTAAAAAGCAGATAATTGAAGGTGGTCCAATTACAGTAACTGATAAAAAAATAATTCGATATTTTATGACTGTTACTGAAGCAGTTGAATTATTGATTCAAGCAGGAGCAATGGGAACTGGTGGAGATGTTTTTGTTTTAGATATGGGAAAGCCAGTAAAAATTCAAGATTTAGCAGAAAAAATGATTCAACTAAGTGGTCTTAAAATAAAAGATGAATTAAATCCTAACGGAGATATTGAAATAAAGTACACTGGTTTAAGAGCTGGTGAGAAATTATATGAGGAGTTATTAATTGGTGATAATGTAACTGGGACAGCTAATCCACTAATTATGCGTGCGCAAGAGGATATGATTGCCTGGGATGAATTAAAAAAATTGTTAGATAACTTGATTATATATAATAACAATTATGATTATATAAATTCTAGAGATATCTTAAAAAAAATTGTTCCTGGTTTCAAATCCGAAGATGAAATTAAAGATATTTTGCATGTGAATGAAAGTATAAATTAAATCACTCTCTTTAACCATCAATACAACCATT
>MDTE01180093.1_pt1 | contig 13931 bp, 19 predicted proteins | sample 811231 | NCBI WGS metagenome assembly MDTE01 (sample SAMN05326651, study PRJNA326480) | marine metagenome | isolation source: seawater | place: Indian Ocean: Red Sea | collected 2010 | reverse complement strand
TTCCTGTATCGATTTTTTTATTTATGAAAAAAGATGTAGCACTGTATGATTTATACAAACTATACATATGAAGAGATCCATCAGCACCTCTTACAAAGGGAAGTTCGGCTGGATGGATATGTATAAATTTATTATTAGTATCTAATATTTCTTTATAAATCTCTTTACCTGTGTTTAAATAAATATATTTTGTATTAAGTGCTTTAAAAACTAAATTATCATTTACTGTTTTCGAGTGAATAAATATTAGTTTCTTTGAAAAGCTATATAAGTTTTCAAAATTATACATGTCTATAATAAAATTATTTCTTAATCTAAAATAATTTTCTACATATTTTATGAATTCTTGGATTTTTGTACTTTTAATAAACTTAACTGCATAATAATTATTTTTAAAATAATTTAATTTAGATGCGAGTTTATTTGGTAAAAATTTTAAATTATTTTTTATAAGATATATGGATTCATCCAATATAAAATTTTCATCAATAAGAAGTTGAATATAAGCTCTGCTTATTGGATTATCATCTACTAATATCGATAAACTATTTTTTAAAACCATCAGTATTTTTTTTACTAAAAAAATTCTTGGCTTTGACTATTATTTCTTTTATTTTTAACTTAATTGATAGATATACACCAGCTATAGCAGCAATTAAAGTGCCCAATATTTGCAAAATTATACTACCTGATCCAGGATCCAGATATGCGAACGCATAATTAGGTATTATAAAAATGACTAAAACTGTTATAAAAAATCTATTCCTCATATAACTTTACACTACCGTAATTTTTTGAATTTTGAAATTCATAATAACCAAAATATGTTTTCTTTTTCAATAAATTTGGTTCTATATTTAAAATTATTGAGTTAATTAACCTAGAGGTATTTACATTATCTAAATTTTTATCAACATATTTTCTATATTTTTTTGGTATTTTTATAGCATTAAATATTTCTAATCTTTCCTTAGTTTGAAGAAACCTGCTATCTTGTGAATTTATTTTGTCTAGTCCCCACCCGTGGTCAGCCTGAAGAACAACAATTGAATTTGGATCTTTGATCGTCAGTAATTCAATCAAATTATTTATTGTTATCAGAGTGCATAAATAATTATCTAAATAACCAGTTTTAAAATTTTTATCAATATTATCCTTATAAGTACAATCTTCATTTAAGATAAAAGGTGTATGAGGATATATATGATGTACAAAAAAATAACTTTTTGAATTAGGTTTAAAACCATTGGAATTTATAAAACTAGATAATTTTGATAAAGCATCATTATTATCAAATATATTTGGATTATTTCTAAAAAAAGAAAATAATTTTTTTATAAAGCCATCAAAATAACTATTTTCAAAAAATAGCATTATTAAAGGTAAGTTTTGATAAATATTGTTAAAGATTATATTTTTATTTCTATTTATAGAAAATTGAGGTGCTAAAACGTCAGGTCTAAAATTATTACCAATCCAATAAAGATTATAGTTGTTGTTAGCTAAAAAATTTACCAAAGAAATATTATTGTAATTTTTAATAAAAAAATTAGGAAAAAATAAGTCTCTATTTAAATATTTCAAGCTTTTATCAGTTACCGGATAATTATTATAAAAAATAGATGCGAGCGATAAGTAAGTTGTATTATAAGATGAAAGTGATTTTTCAAGATATAAAAATTCATTTTTAAATAGGTTTTCTTTAAAAAGATCAATTCTATTATGTAAATTAATATTATTTTTTTTAATTTTTTCTAAAGGAAGCATGCCATCAACAATTATATAATAAACATTATTGCTTATTTTTTCATTGTCGATGTAATTAGAAAAAGTTTTATCATATTCAATTATATTTAAGTTTTGATTTTTTGACAAATTAATTAAAATTAAACCAATGTTAATTATTGAAAAAAATAAAATAGTTTTAAAAAAATAAGATGGAAAATTTTTGACTATAAAAAATATCAAAATGCATATAGATAGTTGAAAAAATAAAATGTAATTTATAAATATACCATAAAAAAAAGACGTTGCATAAAATATAGATGAATAAAAGAAAATTACGTATAGATAACTATTATCCGATATAAAAAAAAATATTTTTTTTATTATTAAAAATAAAACAATTATAGAAATTGGCAATAATAAAATAAATAAAACTTCATTATATACAATCTGTTTTAAATTAACTGGACTAAAAAAAAATAATGATGGGAATAAATAAAAAAGAAAAGACAAAAAAAGATATTTATTATTACTCATGAAAATTTACTATTTATGTGGTCTGCTAATCTTAAGCTAAGTTGAATAATTGACAAAGTTGGATTGCACGTTCCTCCTCTTGGGAAAACAGAGCTCCCACATACATACATATTATTTATACCCCAAATTTTAAGATCACTATTAACAACACCTTTTTTATAATCATTACTCATTCTGGTACCGCCCATGTGATGGTTTCCTCCTATATAATCACCATCATTCTCATTTTTAGGCAAATCATCATTGTAAATTGTATTACTTAATGAAATTCTTCCAAAGTTTTTATTCGAAAACTCTTCCGCTAAAAATTTAGAGCTTAATGAAATAGTTTTTTTATCTATAGTATTCTTTTTCCAAAAAAGCTTTATTTTAGGTATTCCAAAAATATCCAGCGAACCATGATCAAGCTCTATTCGATTATTAATATTTGGGTGCTGCTCAGAAACAATAAAAAGCTTTCCGGTGCAAATTAATTTTTTATCAAAAATATTGTATAAATTTTTTAAATACTTAGGAGCCAAACATGACAATTCAGCAATAATTTTTTTTGATATACTGCTGGATCCTGGGTAATGATAAAATCTAAAAGCTGATCCTAAAATATTAAAATTATTTTTTTTTTCCTTATCTATATGTAAGAAAAAAGCAGGAAAGTCAGCATCTTTTCTTTCAACATCGTTTATCTTAGTTATAAAATGTCCCACGTGAATATGGGGATGTTCTAAAAAATATGTCCCAATATTACTAATTTTTGAAAAAAAAGAATTGGGATTATTTTTTTTTATCCAAAGTAAAATTCTAGAATTTTCTAAACCTCCAGCTGCTATAATAAATTTTTTTGAATTAATTTTTTTTTTAAATTGTTAAAATTAGAAACAATTATTTTTGTTACAAAATTATTTTTAATTTCGGCATTGATTAAATTAGTATTTAGACACAAGTCAATATTTTTAGATTTAGCAAATTTTTCAATATATGGTTTAGAAAACAAATGTGGCTCTTCAACTCTTGAATAATTAACTTTATTGAAAGAATTCTTAATAAAATTCTCAGACTGAAAATTGTTTTTAATTTTTAAGATTCCACACGCTACATCTAAATATTTGTCTAGATCTTTTTTCTTTATAGGCCACTCATCAACTTTTAGGCTTTCTATTTTTTCAAATTCATCTTCCTCTAGATTTCTTACCCATCCTCCCCAATGATTAGAACTTCCTCCAAAATATCTTAATCTTGTGGTAGATAAATCAAAATAATTATCACCAATAACTTGTCCTGAATATATTTCTTGAGATTTATCTGATATTTCAAAAGACCCACCCTCAATAATTAGAATGTTGAGTTTTTTAGATAATTTTTCTGATAATATTAAACCAGATGGACCGGCTCCTACTATACATACATCATACTTAGATTTAACATCCTCTAATTTATCTAATATCATTTAGTCGTTAGAATTAAGATACCAGTGATAATTATCATGCAATTTTATTTTTTTTTTTTTAAATAGTTCAATACTTTTAAAATTAAAAAAAAATAACAAAATAGGAATATTTATATAAAAACTTTTTAAAAATTTACGTCTGTTCATAATATTTAAATACCAAATAAAATCTTCATTTCAATAATTTAGTAAAGTATTATTTTCTATATTTATTAATATTTTCTCTATGCATAACATAAATACCTGAGAGCACTATTATAAACAGACCAAGATAAGTCCAATTATCTGGTAGTTCTTTAAAAACATAATAACTAATTAGTATGTTGGTTATAATCTCAGTATAGCCTAAAGGAGCTAATTTAGAGGCATCAGCGTACTTTAGAGACAATATTATGAATAAGTGAGCTACAGAGGCTATTAGGCCTATTATAGACATCATAATCCACTGATTTATAGTAGGCATAACCCAAACTGATGGCATAAAAAGACTTATTACTATGGTTCCAACTACGCCAGAAAATAATAATGTTAAAAGTGAATTGTCAGATGTGCTTAGTTTTCTGGTTATAATAAGATAAAACCCATAACAAATACCATTGCCTAAAGCTGCAAAAGTAGCCAAATTGAAATCTATAAAACCAGGTCTTATTACAATTAATGTTCCAACAAATCCTAAGGATACAGCTGTCCATCTTTTAATGCCGACTTTTTCATTAAGAAAAAAAGGAGATAAAGCTGTCACACAAATAGGAGCAACAAAAGCCAATGTAAGAGCTTTAGGAAGTGAGATTTCAGATATGGCATAAAAAAATAAGTAGGTTGAAAATACAAAAATTAATCCTCTGATTAATTGAAGAGCTGGTCTTTTAGTCCAAACCAATGATTGTCTATAAAATAATAACATCAAAGTAAGTGTAAAAAAGACTGTGAAAAAATATCTAGCCCAAGTAATTTGAAGAACATCCATTGATGAACTCAAATACTTAGCTAGAGCATCCATGACAGGGACAATCATCCATGCAGAAGCATTAAGTATTATTGCCTTCATCAGCTAAAGTATTTTAATGAAATGAATACGGTTATTGGGACTGTAATTAAAGACATTATTGTAGATACAACTATTGTACTAGAAATATTATCTACTATTTCTTTTGGTGAATACATTGCAGCAACTAAATAACACAATATTGCACTGGGCATAGAAGATTGAATTAATAAAACACCAGCTGCAAATCCAGATAAATTAAAAAAAGAAATTAAAACAAATCCTATAATCGGTCCTACTATAACTCTACCAATAGATGTAATTATAGCATCTCTAAATGAAAAAATTTTCATTTGTGTCAGAGCAACACCAAGAGACATCAATATCATAACAATCATTCCATATGCTAGAAGCATGACTGTATTCATTACAAATTGTGGAATAGGTTTGTCGAAATATAAGAAAAGAATTGTTATAACTATCGCGTAGAAAGCAGGACTCTTAATAATAACATTAAAGTCAAATTCTCTTTTTGCTAAAAAAATGTTTAGAGTAAAATGTAATAATACAACCAAGGATGAAATGGCTGCTGCTATACCCATACCTAATTCACCATAAGCAAATAAACAAATTGGTATACCCATATTTCCTGTATTAGGCAAAATAAAAGTAGGTAATTCACGTATATAGTCTTTTTTCATTAATATCAAAAAGATCAAACCGATTAATCCAAAAGATGTTAATAAAATTATTGCATAGAAAAAATATTCTCTAAATACTTCAAAAGTAACTCCGCCAGCTGTCAAAGCAAATATAACTAGAGATGGGGTACCAAAATTGCCTGAATAACTAGTAATAAAAGATGTATCAAAATTAGGATTTTGTTTTCCTAAAAAATAGCCTATTCCAACAATAAAAAAGACAGGAAACAGAACTTCAAAAAGTTTAATGTACAAATCCATTAAAACAATCTTATTAAAATTGGATTTTTTATAATATTTCTATTTGATTTAAATGATCTCAAACATTTTTGAGAATTTAACTCATTGGCATCATGAGTTATAATAACGATTGAAGCTGTTTTCTTTTTATGATCAGGTATTTGAATAAGTCTTTGAATTGAAATTTTATAATTAGCTAAAATTTTTGTTATAGAAGATAGGACACCTGGTCTATCTTTAACTTCTAATCTTAAATACAAAGAATTTCTATATTTCATTTTATTAAAAATTTTTGGTTTAGATCTTTTGTTTTTTGAAATACCAAAAGGATATTTAATATTTCCTCTTAATATAGAGAGTAAATCTGACATTAGTGCTGATGATGTAGGTCCAGGACCAGCTCCCTCACCTTGTAAAATACTTTCACCAACAGGAAAACCTTCAATTATAACTGCATTCATAACTCCATTTACATTTCCAATATAACTGTCACTTTTAACTAAGCACGGATGAACTCGTTCGTAAATTTGATTATTTATTATTTCTGTGATTCCTAATAATTTAATCCTAAAGTTTAATTTTTTTGATATCTCAATATCTTTTGTTTGAATATTTTCTATACCTTCCATTAAACAATTCTGTTTTGAAACTTTATTGTTAAAAGCTAATGCTGATAGGATTTTGACTTTAGCTAAAGCATCATATCCATTTAGATCTAGTTTTGGATTACCAGGTTCAGCGTAGCCAAGTTTTTGGGCTTTGTTAAGAACATTAGAAAAACTATCTTTTGTTTTTTCCATTTGAGTTAAAATATAATTACATGTTCCATTTAATATTCCATAAACTTTTGATATTTTATTTGTTGCAAGACCTTCTTTAATAGTTCTTAAAACGGGTATTCCACCACCTACAGATGCTTCAAACTCTAAATTAACTTTATTTTTTTCTGCAAGTTCAGATAAATGGTCACCATGTTTTGACATTAAAGCTTTATTGGGAGTAATTACGTGAATTTTATTTTTTAATGCTGTCTCTACAACTTTTTTCGAAATTCCATCTGATAAACCAATGGCTTCAAAAAGTATATCAATATCATTTTTTTTAAATATATCCAAAGGGTTGTTGTAAAAAATTTTTTTGTTAATTTTAAACTTTCTTTTTTTATTTTTATTTCTTGCTGATATTGCAACAATTTTTATTGATTTTCCTGTTTTTATTTCAATATCTTTTTTTTTTGTTTTTAATTCATTTAAAAGATAATTTCCAATTTGACCAAGACCAACTATGGCTATATTAAAACTTTTTTTCATTTATCTAATTCTGGAAAACTACTTTTTTTTCCATAAGTAATTATATTTATTTTATATTCATCATAAGATAATTCTTTATCGAATCTTAAATCAGAGAGACTCTTGTCGCTAACTGGATCAAGTTTATTTTCCCATAACCCAGTTTTTGTATCTACTGAACATGCTGAAAACATCAAAAATAAAAAAATAAAAATAAAAATTTTATTCATTAAGACCCTCATTTATTTTAAAACCATATTTTATATTCATGTTTTGAACAGCCTGCCCTCCTCCACCTTTAATCAAATTATCAATGGCAGACAATATTATTATTTTATTTTTAAACTTACTTTTGCATAGTGAAATTAAACATTTGTTAGTATTAATAACATCATTGGAGCTCAAAAAAGTGTTGTCTTTAAGTATTTTTATAAAATGGTGATTCTTATAAAAAGATCTAAGAGTATTTGATAATTTTCTTATGCTATGGTTTTTTTTCAAATCCACATATATTGTACTTAGTATGCCTCTAAACATTGGTGTTAAATGAGGCGTGAACTGAAATAAATTTTTCTTTTTTGTTAATAAATCAAGTTCTTGTTGAATTTCAGAATTATGTCTATGCTTGCCTATTCCATAAGCGCTCAAAGATTCATAAAGATTTTTATTCTTGTATTTTTTGTGAACTCCTCTACCTGCTCCAGAGTATCCAGATTTTGAATCAATTATTATATTTTTATTAGATATAAGATTTTTTTTAATCAAAGGAACAAGTGGTAATAAGACAGATGTAGGATAACAACCAGGACATGAAATTATTGAATATTTTTTTATTATCTTAAATTTTAATTCAGGTAAAGCATAAATACTTTTTTTAATATTTCTGACAGCTTTGTGTTTTATCTTATACCACTTATAAAAGTTAGATGCTTTATTTAATCTAAAATCTGCAGACAAATCGATCAATGTATTTTTTTTTAGAAGATTTTTTGAAATTTTTTGAGCTTCACCATTTGGGAGCGCCGTAAAGACGATCTCAACATCTTTGAGTAGTTTATTTTCAAATTTTACAATTTTTGGCAATTTGGCAGAAGAAAGTGATTTATCAAAAAAAGATATTTTTTTTCCTACAGATGAGTTCCCACATAAGTATTTTATATTGACTTTTTTATGATTATATAAAATTTTAGTTAACTCAACACCAATATAACCAGTGGCTCCAGCAATAAGTACATTAATCTTTGACATAATTTAATATAACAGTTGTATGAAAAAAAGATATTATCTTTTAGAAAACTGAAAGCTTCTTCTGGCTTTTGCACGACCAGGTTTTTTTCTTTCAACCGCTCTAGAGTCTCTGGTCGTTAACTTTTCTTTTCTTAAGGTCGATTTTAGATTTTCATCAAACATAAGTAATGCTCTTGATATACCATGAACTAGGGCACCCGCTTGGCCCGTATGCCCACCTCCAACAACCGTTGATCTAACATCATATTCGGTAGACTGATTAATAATTTCGAAAGGTCTTACAATCTGCATTTTATGTGTAGCTCTAGTGAAATAATCATTAAAATTTTTTCCGTTTACATAAATTTTACCTGTTCCTTTTTTTAACCATACCTTTGCTATTGAAGTTTTTCGTCTACCAGTAGCGTACTTGCTGTCTTTAAAATCTAACTTAATTTTTTGGGAAGATTGTTGATTTTCCATCTTAATTTCTTACTACATTTTTGTTATTTAGTTTCGATAAATCAATCATCTCTGGGTTTTGAGCAGAATGAGGGTGATCTGATCCTGAATAAATTTTTAATTTAGATAATTGTTTTTTAGCTAAAGCGCCACCAGGTAACATTCTTTTAACCGCAAGTTTCAAAGTTTCACCTGGTTTAGCAGAATGAAGTTTCTCTGGAGTTGTTTCTTTAATCCCACCAGGAAAACCTGTATGTTTATAATATTTTTTATTTTCAAATTTACTTCCAGTAAATTTAATTTGGTCAACATTTTTTACTACTACAAAATCTCCATGATCCATATGAGGTGTGTATGTAGGTTTATTTTTGCCCCTAATTATTTTTGATACTATAGTTGCAAGTCTGCCTACAACTGCTCCTTTAGCATCTATTTCAAACCATTTAGAACTTATGTCGTCTTTTTTAACAAATTTTGTCATGAATGCGGGATTAATACTATATATCTACTTATTGTCAATTTATTATATTTTTCTTGCAATATAAGCAGTAAATGATAAAAATTATTTGCCGATTTGTTCCTTATTGCTGGCTTTAAATGCTAAAAAGGAAATTCATTACATAATCGGTAGGTATTTGAACTGTATTGTACACCTTGCATAAAGCTAAAGTACTAAAAAAGGAATAAAAATGAACAAATCAAAAAAACCAGAAACAATAGCATTACACGGTGGCGAGTATAGAAACGACCCAACCACTAAAGCAGTAGCAGTACCTATATATAGAACTACTTCATATCAATTTGATAGTACAGAACACGCAGCAAAGCTATTCAAGCTTCAAGAATTTGGAAATATTTATACAAGAATTATGAATCCAACAAACGATGTTTTGGAAAAAAGGTTAGCGGCATTAGAAGGTGGTTTAGCTACATTAACATTGTCATCAGGGCAAACAGCATCTGCTTTTGCTATCATGAATGTTGCTCAAGCTGGAGATAATATAATTAGCTCAACTGATTTATATGGTGGTACAGTTTCATTGTTTACACATACTCTTAGCAAATTAGGTATTGAGATAAAATATGCCGATCCTTCGGATCCTAAAAATTTTGAAAAACTTATAGATGAAAAAACTAGAGCGTTCTATGGTGAAACATTACCAAATCCATATTTAAGAGCTTTTCCAATACAAGAAGTAGCTGATATTGGTAAGAAATTTAATATTCCATTAATTATGGATAACACTGCAGCTCCAATAATTTGTAAACCATTGGAACATGGTGCAGCAGTTGTTGTATATTCTCTTACAAAATATATTGGTGGTCATGGAACAGCAGTGGCTGGCTGTATAATTGATGGTGGTAATTTTGATTGGACAGCAGATCCAAAGAGACAACCATTATTTAACACGCCAGATAATAGTTACAACGGTGTAATATGGGGAAAAGCGGTGCCGGAACTAACGGGTGCAAATGTATCTTTTGCAGTACGTGCAAGAGTAACTTTATTAAGAGACCTTGGATCGGCATGCTCACCTGATAATGCTTTTGCTATTATTCAAGGATTAGAGACATTGCCTTTGAGAATGAAACAACATTGTGAAAATGCTAAAAAAGTTGTTGAATATCTAAACAACAACAAGGAAATAACTAGGATAATTTATCCAACTAAGCATCAAGATTATATTGCTGAAAGGGCAAATAAATATTTTAGTGGAGGAAACGGAGCAATAATAGGAATAGAATTAAAAGGTGGTATTGAAGCAGGTAAAAGATTTATCGAAGCTTTAAAAATGTTTTATCATGTTGCTAATATTGGAGATTCAAGAAGTTTAGCAATTCATCCTGCTAGCACTACACATAGTCAGTTGAATGAAAAAGAATTAGCTGCATCGGGAGTTACTCAGGGATATGTTAGGCTTTGCATAGGCTTAGAACACTCGGATGATATTATTTCTGATATAGAACAAGCTTTGGTAAAATCTGGAAAAAGAGATCTTAAAGCAGTAAGTTAATTATTTTCTTAATTTATTTATGTAAAGTAAATAGATAACTGAAGAAATTAAAAAAATACTATTTATCTGATGCAATGAAGAATATAAAATTTTTGCACCTGATAAAACTGTAAATATGCCTAAAATTATCTGTCCAAGCAAAGCAACTCCAATTATGAAAAATGAAAAAAAATAGTTTCTTAAATTATTTCTAATAACTTTGATTAATAAATATATATAAAATAATACAATTAAGTATGCAAAATTTCTGTGAACAAATTGCATTAAAGATGGATCATTAAAACTATTCAAATTAAATAAATTTATAAACTTATTATCATTTGGAAAATATGAAGAACCCATTAAAGGCCAAGTGTTATAAATTTTGCCGGCATCCATACCAGATACAAAAGCACCAAAAATTAATTGAATAAATAAAAGTAATAAAAAAAACTTTATTATTTTATGATTTAAATGAGATGGATTATTATTATTACTTACTAAAAATAAATAATGCCAGAAAATTATTGATAATATTATAAATGCTAAAACCAAATGCATTGACAATCTATAGTGACTGACATCAGTTCTTTCTGACAATCCACTTGAAACCATATACCATCCAATAATTCCTTGGAATAAAACTAAAAATAAAATTAAACTGTATTTTTTTAAAATCCAAAATCCGCTTTTGTAAGCAAATATAATCATTGGTACAAAAACAACAATTGCTATAATTCTTCCAAGAATTCTATGAGACCACTCCCACCAGAAAATAAATTTAAACTCAGATAAAGTCATATTGTAATTTTGTTTTTGATATTCGGGTATTAATTTATAGAGTTCAAAATAATTTATCCAATCCGTGCTGTTTAATGGTGGAAAAATACCAGTAAATACTTCCCATGAAGTAATTGATAATCCAGAATCTGTTAATCTAGTTAATCCTCCAATCATTATTATTAAAGCAACGAGTGAATATAGAGATATTAACCAAATTTTTAATTTGTAATTTATTGAATTATTCTGACTATACATATGAAAATAAATATATTAATTATTGATATATCCAAATATATAAATGTCGCCAATAAAGAAAAAAAAACTTATAAAAATCAGGTCCAAACTTGATAATCTTGATAATTCTTTAATTAAAATTATTAAAAGAAGAACTTTTCTTGTTAAACAAGTATTAGAGCTTAAAGATAAAAAAAAGCAAATAGTTGATAAAAAAAGAATAAGTAAAATATTAAAAAATATAAGAAAAAAATCCTTAAAAAATAAAATTGATCCAAAAATCACTAAAAGAATATGGATTAATATGATTTATGCCTACATAGATTTTGAAAAAAGAAATTTTAAAAAGAAATAATTATTTACTGTGTGGAGGAAGTTTTTTTTCGACAAAAACTTCATGTTTTCTTGTAGCAGGATTATATTTTTTAGCTTTTAACTTAACTTTAGCCTTTTCTCCGCCTGCAGGTTTTTTTACATAATAAAAAAAAGGACTATCTGGCTTAGCCTCAGGAACCAATCGAACTTTGATATGAGTTTTTTTTGCCATACTATTTTTTTATTTCTTTTATTAAATTAGATATTTTGTTTAATTTTTTTTTAATATTTGTCGTGTTTATAGATAAATCTGTTATTTCGTCAAGATCTCTTTCTTTAGATTTTAATTGCTTTCTTACACCATCTATTGTCATTCCCTTTTCTTTGAGCAAAAATTTAATTTTTTTTAATAAATTAATAGTATTTAAATCATAGTATCTTCTATTACCCGATAATATTAAAGGTTTAATTTGCTTAAATTCCTTCTCCCAAAATCTTAATGTATGGGTTGAAAGATTCCCATTTTTCTTGTTAATTAAATTTAATAATTTAGCAACTTCACTAATAGTCTTGTATGCTTCTTTATTTTTTTGTTCCATTATTGATAAATTTTTTTAATTCTTTTGATGGTTTAAATAATATAACATTTCTTTCTTCAATTATCTTTTCTTCTCTAGTTTTAGGATTTCTGCCAATTCTTTGCTTTTTATTTCTTAAGGTGAATGTTCCAAATTTTGAAATCTTAACAGTACCAGAATTAATAATATTATTTAAAATAATCTGAAAATAATCTTCCAATAAGTTTTCTGAAATTTTTTTTGAGAAACCTACCTGCATATAAATTGAGTTAACGATATCTTTTTTCGTTAAATTTATTCTCATATCAATTTATATTTTCTTTAATTTTTTCAATAAGATTAGCTTTTATAATTTTTTCACAAACATTTAAAGAGTTAGCAAAACCAATTGCATCTGTAGATCCGTGGCTTTTAATAACAGGTTTGTCCATTCCTAGTAAAATTGCACCATTATACAACCTTGGATCTAATTTTTTTTTAAATATTTTTAAATTTTTTATATTAAGTAAAGCTGATATTTTACCGATTACATTTGAATTAAAAGCTTTTTTAAGTTCAGACGTAATGAAATTTGCAGTTCCCTCTGCAGTTTTCAAAGCTATATTTCCAGTGAATCCATCTGTAACTATAACATTTATTTTTCCATCCATAATTTGGTTACCTTCTATATAACCGTGAAATTCATAAAATGAATTATTCTTTTCGCTAAGTTTTTGATAAGTATTTTTTATTACATTATTGCCCTTTAATTCTTCAGATCCAATATTTAATAATGCTACTTTAGGTGTTTCATTTTCAAATAATGCTTTATGTAAAGCTGAACCCATTAAACTAAAATCAATTAAATTTTTTTCATTGCATTCAACGTTTGCACCTAAATCTAATACTATATTCATGCCATTTTTGTTAGGCCACAAAGCTGATAATGCAGGCTTATCTATATTTTCAATCATTTTTAAGTTTAGTTTTGATATTACAAATAAAGCTCCTGTATTCCCTGCTGAAACTACAGCATCAGATTGATTATTTTTTAAGCTTTCTACAGCTAGCCACATACTTGTATCTTTACCTTTTTTTGCCGCTCCTAAAGCTGAGTCTGTATCTTTAATGTTATTATCAGTATGAAATATTTTAATAATATTCCTACTAATTTTAAATTTATCAATCAAAGGCTCGATCAAGTTTTTATTACCATAAATATTGTAGCTAATACTGTTTGAATCTTTGGTATGTATACTTAAGCCTTCGATTACTTTATTAGGTGAATTTTCACCACCCATTGCATCAATGGCAATGTTAAATGGTTTTTGCATAAAAGTTCTATTCTTTTGGATCTAAAACTTGTCTACCTTTATAAAAACCTGTTTTAAGGTCCATATGATGAGATAATCTATACTCACCAGATTTTTTATCTTCT
>MDTE01142082.1_pt1 | contig 13932 bp, 7 predicted proteins | sample 811231 | NCBI WGS metagenome assembly MDTE01 (sample SAMN05326651, study PRJNA326480) | marine metagenome | isolation source: seawater | place: Indian Ocean: Red Sea | collected 2010 | reverse complement strand
TCATACGCCGCGCTGTTGTTGGCATCTGCCCGCTTCAACGCTCGCTCGAGTCTCGCCAGGCGATCACGACCGACGCCCGCTTTGGATGCGAATCCTTCCGGATCCAACGCCTCGCCGAGAAGGACAAGAAGGATGCAAAATGAGAGCTCAACCACCCTCTGAATTTTGGCACCCTTGATTAGCACCTTCTCAATCAGCTTCACGGCTGGGACAAGCTTGTCAAGCGCGCAGTCATCTGGCGGCTCTCCGTGCCATCTCATGAACAGTAGGTTGAGTAGCGCTAACGCAATGTTCGGTACCACCGAGTACGTCAATGACCACGGCATGTAGTCGTTGACCTTGTAGGATTGTATGTACTGAAGAAATCGAGGAATCACTTCCTCGAGGAAACACTGATGACGCGGCTTTTCGCCTGGTTGCATTTCCGGACAGTGGCCTTCGCCGTGGCCTTTGGGCTTATAACCTGCGTTGAGAGCGCATATATCGGTCGACATCGCAGTAATTTGAAACATGCGAGAAATAGGAAACTGCTCCGATTCTGAGAGTGCCTGAATTTGCCAAATAACCACATTCCAGTCATAATAAGAGGCTCCGTAGAGTTCACCCCACAATCTTCCGGCAAACGAGGTGAATCCGGAGGCAGCGTTCGCCTGCATGCGCAGCTGCTCGATTTTTGCCTGGGCAGGCTTGGGTTCGCTAAGAATAAATGAGTTGATCCCAATCGAAAAGTTCGTGGAAATCATCTCGAGCACGGCCAGTCCATGAGTTGTCGCTAAATCCGTACCCTCGGAAAGCAGCCGAATGCCCTCCTGGACTTTCCCTTCCGAGACCATCAGACAGCCCTTCGTCATCATGAACATCGACTTCGCGGAAACGCGCGTCATCTCCGCAAAGGTCCCGATGTCGCCGTGTCCTTTCCTCGGTATCTTCTTGAACGCCTCGGCGGCTTTCTTCATCGCAAGCGACGCCGTCCTCTTGAATCCCAAAAATCCAACGACGGACACGCTCGACATCGCAAAGACGAATTCGGGCGAGTCGGGCACGACCATCGCGAGGTTGGCCGTGTGCAGATGCAAATAGGCTTTGGCGTTCTCCTCGTCCCAACCCAGGCATTCTCTCAGCGCCCCAGACGAAAGCGCGTTGAGCATGCTTCCGGACACACCAAATGCCAGACAGGACCAGCATCGCAGAATTGCTCTCGCAGCGGTGATGGGTGAGCTTACCATGCGGGAATAGTCGCGGGCCAGCGAGCTCATGCCGGTGTGCAGCAGCATCATCTCGTTGACCACCATCCCACGTGTTATCTGCTTTGGAAGCGGAACCTTGAACCAACGGAGGCCATTCACAGCGGAGCGGATGGCAAGGTCATAGTTGAAGGTGAGCTCGGTGAAGATGAAGGCCATCCGCGAGTGCAGCAAGCCGATGTCGAAATTTTGCGGTCTCCTGAAATCCGTAAATGAGCGCGCGTTGTATGACATGTTGAAGGCCAGCTCTGCGCTCTCGATGGCGCTGGTCATGAGCACGATGGCGTCACGGTACGCACCGGTGGTGATGGCAGCCTCGCTCGCAATGAGGTACTGCCGCCAGGCCTTGTCGGGTCGACCGCTGAGGCGGTGCTGTCCAGCGAGTTGTGTCGCGAGTGACTGACGCCGCAGCGTGGATATTCGCCACACCTGCACCCCCTGGCAACACTTGCAGCGTTGCGGATTGCTCATCCTGATCACAGAATTTTCAATCTGTTGCGCGATCGTGGTGTGCATCTTTTCTCGCCTGGACTTTGGCATCAGCCCGTACACGAAATCCCTCATGAGCTGATGCCTGAACTTGAACTTGTACCTTGTTGCGTTGAATTGCTGCGAGTCTGCGCTGTTACCGCCATCCTTCAACAATAGAGACACTTCCACGTCTTTGGCGCTAATGTCATCACCCTCGCAATTTACATTCCGCATTGAAAGTACATTATCCATGATCCCCTGCTCGTTTTGATTTTGGAACTCGAGCAAGCGCGCCTCGACGAACGTGGCCATCGAGTCGTTAACTGCGGAGAGCACCTCGGGGTATGTGGCGTTTTTCCCAAAGGAGCTCACCGAGCCCCTTGACCCCTCCTTGGTCGCCTTGTAGATGGTGCTCGCCACCTCGTCCGCCGTGAATGACATCCCGATGCACGTGGCAAACATCATAACCTCGAGCTGCTTGGGCGTCATTTCGCCAATCTGCGTCTGCATGATTCGGCGAATTGCCTTGGTCGAGGACGAGTTGCTCATGAGCTTGGCAAACTCGGTGTTCTCCTCATACTCTAACATTGTCCTCTTGTTGAGGTTAAACACCAGGTCCCCCTCGAGCGTATCTGCACTGGTGACGCTGGTGCCATCCATGGTATCGGACACGATGGTTGCATCAATTTCCTGCACGTCGCGGCCATCTTCTGGCAGGTGCGACGCCGCCTGCGTGAGCTCGCCGAGGAAGAACGGGTGCCCCTCTGCGATTCGGATAATCTCGCGGATGGCCGACTCCTCCAGGTGTCCCTCCGCGTGCCACCTGACCAGCATGCGCGACTCCTCCTTGCTCAGGCTCTGAAGCAGCGCCGACGCGTAGTAGTCGCGCCAACCGCCCACCGCCTGCTGCACCTTCTCCGCAGCCGCCGAGAACAATTCAAAAACTTTCTTTTTGTCCGGTCGCCTGGCGAGCACGCACAGGAAAGTCTCCCTGCATCGTTCGTCCTCGACAACGGCGGTGAGCACGCGCCAGAACAACTCGTCCAGCCACTGCGCGTCGTCCACGAAGAGCGCCACCGGCCCCGCCGCGGCAATGAGGCGGACCACGAGGCTCTGGAGCAAGTACGTGCGGCGGTGCACCGGCAGCGGCACGAGCGCCATTGCCTCCTGTTGCTTCTTGTCTCCGTTGCCGATGCCGTATTTGTTGCAAATCCATTCCATGACCGCGGCCCTGGACGACGGCGACCACAGCGCGATCGCGGAGACGTCCTCGGGGGTCGCGTCGATGGCATGCGCCGCGGCCGCCGCGCCCCCGAAGTGCTTCAGCATCATGCTCAGCACGGTCCTAGCGCCGTGCATCGGGCCCGCGACATTCACCGACGATCCCTGCACCGAGATGACGAGGATGCCGTCCAGCCTCTCCGCCGCGCTCTGCGCGTAGGAGAGCATGGTCGATTTTCCCATACCCGCGTCGCCGGAGATGACGAAAACTCCGCCCAAAGGGCCGGGCGACGACTCGTTGCTGCCCGGTGAGCCGCCGCCGCTTCCCGTAAGCCGCTCAATCATCTCGTCGAGTCGGCTTCTCGTCTCTACTCGAATGCGCGGCGCCGCCCCGGCGTTGCGCACCATCGGTGACCCCTCCAGGTCACCGGTGTGCGCCACGGGCTTGAACACGAACTGAGGCTTGGAGATGCCCTTCAGACGCATCGTCCGAGTGCCCGCGGTGTTCTCAAACTTGTACAGGATGCTGCCCTGCGTTTGCTTGTAAACCGAGGATGAGACCAGCGCGGCGCCGGGGTCTGCCTTGGTCATGAGCCTCGCCGCGAGTGTCACGCCGCTGCTGGACATCATCGTGAAACCCACGTACTTTCCACTGCCTCCAACCATCTCTCCAACGAACGATTCACCCGACGCCACGCCCATCTTTGTGGTTAACCCCCTCTTCTTGAACGCTGCCAAGAGTTTCAGCGCGCACATCACCCCGCGGAGCTCGCTTTCGTGCACGCTGCTGCCCGCCAGGCCGAAGAAAGCCTTGAACACGAAACCCTTATCATCGCACAGCAAGGTGTCCACGTGACCGCCCAGCTCCCTCGTCTCGCGGCATGACTTGGAGTACGCCCAGTTGAGCAGCTCAGGATCGAGGCCGACCCCGTCAATTGGAAAGTTGACAAAGTTCACGAAGAGCGTGCAGAGGTGCATCTTGCTGGAGGTGAGCACCTCGCTGACGTTAAAGCGCCCGTTGCTTGTGGGTACCCTCACGTGGAAAAAGTCTGGGACGTGACTCAGCCACCTGCCCTCGTCCCTGACAACCTGTGAGCCCCGCCGCGAGCGGTCCGCCCACTGCCTGAGCTCCTCCTCGGTGACAAAGCCGCCGCCGGCGTCGCCCGCTTTGATAATCTCCGGGGGTAAGATGGGCCCGCGATAGAGCGATATCTCTCCAGCCTTAGTGCGCTTGAGCAGGTCAACGCACAGGCTCAGCGCCTCCCCGCATACGGTCACCTGGTACCGATGGTCAACGGGTGTTTGCGAGGTTTGCGTTGGAGATTTCGGCGACCCGGGGTCATCGGAGTTGGCCGAATCGTGCACATCCCCGTCCTCCATCGGGTCCGTATCGTCGTCGGCGCTCGCTCTACTGGCCCGGGCCTGCTGACTCGCGAGCCGGATGACGTCCAGCGATCCCCAGGACACGGCGCCGTGGATCTCGAGCCTGGATTCCATCTTCTTGAACACGGACTCGAACGCTCCGATGGTTCGGCGGGCAGCCTCCTCGGCAGCCTCCATGATGGCGTGCTCCGCGTCGTCCTCGTCGTCACTGGCGTCGTCGCTGTCGCCGGTGAAGACGCAGATGAGCGCGTCGCCCGCGACGTGGACAACGCATCCGCCCAGGGACCAGACCACGGCCTCGATGCCTCCGAGGACGGAGTTGAGCAGCGAGCTGAAGGTGTCGACGCCCAGGTTGGTGGCCCCCTCGAAGACGTTCTCGAGCCTGGAGAAGCCGCTGATGTCCGCTATAAACACCGCCGCCATGCGCAGCTTCATGACCCGAGGCGGGGGCTCCGCGGAGGTCGCCCCCTTGGGAGCCCCGGAGGAACCCCGGTCGTCGCGATGCGCCCGCTTTTCGAGGTTTTCCAACAACCGCCACGGGACGAAGATGGCTGCATCCTCAGGACGCGACATCTTCGCGCCGGCCGGGCCCGACGCCCCTCGTTTGTCGGGTACGGGGAGTCGATACGGGACAGTCGGTCACAAATTCGCGCCGCTGGGTCGCGTCGACCCGACGTGCCCCTAAACAGTGATTTAACAATTTTGTCGCTCCAGCCCGTCCACCTCGCCCGTGATGACGGGCCCTCCAGTTCCAGCAGTCCAGCACACGGCACAAAAAATCTTTGGCTGCCTCTCACCCTTCCACGCGTGGACACTACAACACAGACTAGCTAGTCTAATCTCGCATCAGCTGCCGCATCAGCACCGCCACCACGTCCACGGAGATCGAGTTTCCCACCGTGAACCACAGCTGTCGCCTCGTCAGCTCCCTCGAGGGGAGCCTCCACCCCGCGTCCAAACCGTGGAGGTTTGCCACTTCGCGCGGCGAGAAGTACCGCATCTCCCCCGCCCACTCCCCCTTGAACGGTCCGGCGAGCCTCGCGCGCCCTGTGCCGACGTCCACGTCGCAGTGTTCCGCGACGAACGCGTCGGACGCGAGCACGGACCCTCCGTACACCGTCTTGCCGTACCCCGAGGTGAACGTGGAGCACCTGACGCACGAGGGCGACACCACGTCGAGCCATCGCCAGTACCTCTCCACCGTCCCGGCCTCCACCGCGAGGGACGCGTCGTCGACGGGTCGCTCGAGGTACTCCGCGATCCTTCGCGGACGAGGTCGCGAGGTCGTGGGTCGGTCGGTCGTCGCGAGGTTGTGTCGAACCGGTTTTTCTGTCGGACAAAACTCGGCCGACCACCCGATGAGGGCGAAGCAGTCGATCGCGCGTGATCGAGGGTCCTCGGCGTGATCGACGAACGAGAGGGGCATTCGCTTCGCCAGGGCGTAGTACCGCGTCCTGGTACACGGCACCCCGATGTCGACGGGGGATGCGTGGTACTCGCGCCACACGTAACCGGCCTCGTCGAGCGCGGCGACGAGCGCTCGCCTCGTCTCCGAGCTCTCAAAGCCGACGACGTTTTCGACGAGGATCCGTTCGGGCGGCGCTCGTAGCTTCGGTAGGGCCTCGATGATCCGCGCGAACGAGCCCGCGCGAGGGTCGTCGCCGTGTAGGCGCTTCCCCTTGCGGGTGTACGGCTGGCAGGGCGGCGAGAGGGTCCACACGTCCGCTCCGCCGAACCTGGCGTCGAGGGTCTCGACCGAGCTGAGGTGCTCGATGTTCCGTCGCATGAGCACCCCGGAGGCGTTCTCGTCGGGGTAGTTGGCCAGGTACACGGCGTTCGCAACCTCCGAGTTGTCTATCGAAGCCAGCGCGGTGACCGAGGCGCCCGCGTCGGACTCGAGCGCGCGCTCCAGGGACCAGCGCATGGTGCCCATCCCGGCGTAAAACTCGACCAGCTTCACGCTCCGGGCGGTCGCCGTCGTTTTGCGCGACGAGGATGGGCCATCGCGACCGGAGGTGGAGGCGGGGGCGGACGAAGATGCGGCTAGCCGTCCACGCCACGATGTGCGACGGCGATGATGGCGACGGTGGCGCGGTGTCGGCGAAACCGCCGCCGCTGGTGCGGCTGCGCTCATCGCTTGTGCCTCGGGCGATTTTTGCGTTGTTAGGTTAACCAGAGGCTTTAAGGGTAAGGGGAGAGTCCACTCTATCCGGACGCCATGGCGGCGCTCGCGTCGATCGCCGCCCTCGCTCTCGCGCAACACGCGCCCCGTGACGCCCCAACGCGACCGCCGTCGAACCCTCGCGCGACAAACCGCCCGGGTGTGCGCAGGCGGGATGCCCTCCTCGCGGTCGGCACCCTGTGCGTGGCGACCGATCGGGAACCTTCTCGGGCCGCTGAGCCGGAGCGACCGACGCGACCCATCGCGTGCGTCGCCGGCACGTCCTGCGTGTCCACCGCGTCCTTTCGATCGCCCGCGAACTACCTCCCGCCGTGGGAGTACGTCGGCGACGACGCGACGGCGTTCAAGACACTCGTCGACGCGCTCCGATCCGATCCAAAAGTCTTCGACATGATCGACGACGAGACCGCCGGGTACGTCGCCGCGTCGCTGCGGCACGACGACGCCGACGTCGACGACCTGGAATTCTTCTTCCTGAACGATGGCAGCGGCGCGGTGCTGTTCAGGTGGGCGGGGAGGGTCAACGTGGCGTCGCCGCCGGGATGTTTCAAGCCGGGGTGCATCAACGGGCCGAGGCAGCGAGCGAGAGCCGAGGCGCTGCAACGCGAGCTGGGGTGGCTGCCGCTCGAGACGGACGAGGAGAAGAAGTGGGTGCCGCTCCTGCTGCACTGACAATTTTTATGAGTAATCATAATTTATTTATCACAATCATCACAAGACGAGCGCCGCCGCGAGCGTGGCGAGAAGCGCTGCAACTGCGGGCTTCGCAATTGCCGTCCCAGCCTTCTCCGGGGTGGGGGCGGGGGCGGGGGCGCAGCTTGCCGAGTAGCACGGCGCGGACTCCCCTGAGGAGGGCGGCGCCGCGTGAGTTCTCTCGTGCACTTTCACCTCGATCTTCTGGCCGCTGGAGCAGTGGTTGCCCTGGCCGCAGATGTAGTACTCGGTGCCGACGTCGTTCAAGTCGAGAACGAATCCGGCGGCGCCCTGAGACGTGCTACCCACCGTCGTGCCCGACGCGCAGGTGTCGAACGCGCTCTTATCCGCCACCTTGACCACGTCGTGGTTCACGGAGTACTTGAACTCGATCTTGTCGCCCTTCTCGAGGTTAAGCGGCGAGCAAGCGAGGTTGAAGCACTGGTCCCAGGTGAGTTTCCTCACGTGCGCGCCCTCTTCCATCTTCGCCGCCGCCATCGCATCGCGAAGATACGTCAGCGAGTCGCAACCGGCCGGGGGCGGGCACATCACCTTCAGGTCGTCGAGCACCTCCCTCGCGAGCGCGGGTTTGTTCGTCTGGACGTAAAGCTCGCCGAGGTAGCCGTTGGCGTTGACGTGTTTGGGTTTGATTTGCAGCGCCCGCTTGTAGTAGAGCTCGGACAGCTTCACATCTGGGTTCGAGAGCTTTCGGTTGGAGAAGCCCAGCAGGTTGCACACGTCTGCCATGTTGGAGGACGTTCCGAGCGCGGAAGATCCCGTCTTGTAGTTGCAGAGCGCGATGTGGTTGAGCGCGGCTCTGGCGCCGGCGTAGTCCTTGGCGGTGACCAACGCGGCGGCCTGATCGTACGACTTGGCCGCCGGGCACGTCACCTGCGTGGCGGTCGAGTTGAGGTCCGGCGTTGCCGTGCCGGTGTTCGAATCGTCGTGCGCTTGATCCGGGAGGACCCAGTTCGGCATGTACATGGCCTTGGTCATGAGCGCGACGGCTTTGTGAATCGCGGCTTCCTTGGAGGCGGCGGTGGCGTTCACGGGGTACCGCACCGTCGCGTCGACGACGGCGGAGTTTGAGGATTTGGCGAAAGCATCGATCGTGACGTCATTCTCGCAGGTGTCGCCTCCCACGGCGATGGCGGTCTTGACCTTGGCCTTAAACGCGGCGTCGGTGTCCGAGCCCGTGGCGGTGGCTTTCATCGTGAGCTTGGTGGTGATCTTGAGGTAGCCGGTGGGGCTAGAGACGCTGGGGCAAGCGGGGGGTGCGCACGCTTGCGTCTCGCAATCCTGCGTCTTCGTATTGGTTCCCGAGCAGCTGCCTCCGTTGCTCTCCTGCGTCGTTTTGGTGCGCGTGCACGTTTGCGTGCCCGTGCCACACGACTCGGAGCATGCGCCGCATGTGTAAGCGCTCCACACGCAGTTAACTGCGATTGGCGGGGACGACGTCGGTGAGCCGCTTGGCGATAAGAAAAAGCATATACGTAAGATGTGCGGCGGGGACCTACCCGGTGTGGGGGAGGGAGAGGGAGTGGTCGGCGCCGGCGCGGGAGTGCTCGGAGGCGGCGCCACGATGGGCGTAGGCGCGCATAACAGCGCCACGAGCGCGACGACGAGCGCGAGACGCATGTACTCAGTACGTCGTGTCCTTGGACGAGTGTGACTGCGATGTGTTAATCGCGCCTTACAGCAGGGCTCGACCGGCGAACACGTCACGCACTTTTTGGCGGCTTTTTGTCGTCTGTGGTGCGGGATGGCCGGATCGAACACGCTTTTTCCCGACCAGGTCTCCTCACCACAGGCGCGATGCGCGCGCACGTCCTCGTTCTCGTGCTCCTCTTCGCGCGGGTTCGTGATGCCGCCGCGCACGGCCATTTGACGTGGCCTCCCAGCTCGCGCCACGGCGCAAACATCCACCACGGCGCAGACTGCGGCGCCGGGCAGTGCTACTGGTTCAGCAATAACGTGGAGGTGGAGTCCCAGACTCTGCCGAGTTCCCATCGGACGATGGAACCGGAGCTCGAGGGGGGCGCGGACGTGTGGAGAAAGTCCCCTTGGAGATCTCCAGGGGCCGCGCCCGTGTACGGGTCGGGGTGCGGCGTGGCGGGCGGGCACCCGACGGAGGTATACGCCAACGGCGGCACGCCACCCGCGGGGGTGGCCGTGGGGTTCGACGGGAAAGAACTGCCAAAGGCAAAGTTGGGACCGGCCAAGTGGACCGTCGGGGGCGTCGCCGAGGTTGCCTGGGCGATGGCCGCGAACCACGCGGGCGGCTACGCGTACAGACTGTGCAGAGCCGACGGCGAGGTGAACGAGGAGTGCTTCCGCGCGGGGCAACTCGAGTTTGCCGGCGACGACTCCTCCATCCTCTACCCAAACGGCACCAGAGTCTCCATCCCTCGAGCGACGGTCGCGACCGGGACCACCCCCGCCGGGTCACAGTGGGCGCGGAACGGCATACCCACCTGCCGCACGTGCGAGCGAGCCTACGACATGTGCGGCGCGCCCCTCGCCCCCGTGGCGGGACTCGATTACGGCTCGTCGTGGAACAAGCAGGTCAACTGCTTCGCCGATTGCGCGGGCGCGACGAGCTCCAAGGCGGGGGGCGCGTGCCCGGGGGGCGCCTCGAAGCTCCAGTTCGACCCGGGTTTCGCGGACGAAACGCACTACGACGCGTACACCGGGTTCGGGAAGAGCGTGTGGGAGTGGTCGGTCCTCGACGAGGTGAAAGTTCCCTCGGGTTTGGCGCCGGGAGCGTACCTGCTGTCGTGGCGTTGGGACTGCGAGGAGAGCACGCAGGTTTGGCAAAACTGCGCCGACGTCGAGTTGGTGGCGACGGACGCGGAGGCTGAGTGGCACCTGGCGTCGGCGGAGGCGCTGGCGAAAGTGCCAAAGCCGGAAAAGACGGCGGCGGCGAAGTTTGATCCGTACCAGGACTCGACGGGGGATGAAAACTTTGACTGCGACAAACAGGTGGCGTACTGCGAGAAGGTCAACTACAAGGCGTCCCAGTTCAAGTGCGGAAAAGATGAGGCTTCCACTCGAGCTGAGGTTTGCCCAAAGTTCGAGAAGACGAGCGGGGCGGGGTACGCCAAGCCCGCGCTCGCGATGGTGGCGTCCGCCTGTTTCGCGGTGGAGGTTTTGGGGTTGGAGGATCCGGGGTGGCTCCGCGCGTTTGCGGTTGCGTCCGCGGCGGTCATCGCCGCGGTGTTTCAGCCGCCGAGCGCGTTTGAGCGCATCGCGCAACCGTTCCTGCCGCGCGTTCCGGTGTACCTGCGAGACAAGACCTAGACGCGACGAGGTTTTGGCCACTACCTTCCTACCGTGCCTTCCAAGGCTTTTAAGGTGACTAAATCACTCTATTGATGACCGCTCGCGCGTTGAAGCACGGCGTGAGACTATCCGTCCGCGCGTCGCGGCATCCGCCGACTTTCACAGTTCCGTCCTCGCCGCGTCCTGTTCCATCCGGAACCTTCGCCTGGCGCTCATCCTCGACTTCGGCTCCTCAGTCGCCGCGGGTTTCTTCGTCTTGATCTTACCGGATTTCGCAGCCTCCTTCCTCTCGATCATCCGCCTCTTCTCCTCGAGGAGCCTCTCGTAACGGTCCCGCTCCTCCCGTTTTCGCCGCGCCTCGACCGTCCGCTCCACCGCGTCCGCCTCGGACTCGTACGTCGCCCGCGCGCCCCGTGTCCCATCCTCGGGCGGTTTTTTCAACTTCACCGGCGGCGGCACGGGCGCGCCGGGCGCGGGTTCACCCGAGTTTGGAGCCCAGCCGTCGATCTCGTCCGCGACCGTCTTGGCCCACGGCGCGATGACCCCCGCGATGCGCTCCCTGTCCACGGCGGCGAACCTGACGAGCCTGCCTCCGGTTAACGCGACCACGCTCGGGTACCCCCGGGATTGGAACCGTCCCGCGCAAAAGGTGGACATCGAGGGAGGAGTGCAGTCGACCCAACCCAGGGCAAAGTCCTTCACCCTCTCGTCCCGCTGTAACAACGCGAACTCTCGCACGAGCAGGTTGCACGGGGGCGCCCACCGCGTGCAGAACGCGATGATCCACCTTCGTTTGTCCGATCCCGGTACTTTTTCCGCGTCCCCGTCGACGCCGCCGAGGCCGCCGGCTCTGCCCAGTCCCACGCCGTCCGACATCCTCTGCGCCAGCGCAGTCGCCGCGTCGAAGGTGTCCTGACGAAGCACCGCAATCTCGGTCTGGACGTCGATCGTCGCCCCACTCGGCTTTATGTCGGCGCGTTGGCTCTTCGCCCTCTCCGCCTCCTCCTTGGCCTTGTTCACTCGAGCCTCCTCCTTCTGCGTCAGGTCGGTCACTGCGTCGCCGATGTTGGCGCCGGTCTTCTCGCGCGTGTACCCGGGTTTGGAGCTCCTCGCCGCGGCAGCCCTCGCGGCCGCCTTGGCCTTGGCTCGCGCCACCGTGTCGAGTATGTGCTGTTGGAACTCGGGGTTGTTGAACCTGCCCCCGGAATCCTCGGCGTCCTTGTATTCCGGCTCGCGAGGCTTGTTGCGATTCTCCTGTCCTCCCTCCCCCTCGTCCATCGTTTCCTCGTCGCGGCCTCCCATGGTGAACACAAAGTCGGGTTTGCGTTTCTTGTCCGCCAGAGGGTCCGGACCCTTCCTCTTGAATTTGGGCTTCCTCTCCTCCTTCACCTTCGTCGCCTCGGGCTGCGACTCCTCCTTCGCCTTCGTCGTCTGAGGTTGCGACTCCGACCCGCGCCCAACTCCCTCCCGGGACGGATCCTCGACGACGAGTGGCTCCTCGACGATGAGTTCCTCGGCACCGCCCGCCGGCTGCGTCGTGGTCGACTCCCACGTCGCGCCGCCGCCGCCGTCCGAGGCCTCGAACGAGCCGTCGTCTCCGAAGGTCTCCTTCCACTCGCGCGCCGCGGTCTCCTCGTCGTAGTGCGATCGTCCGAGCGGCACCCTGTTGAGTACCTCGCTCACGCGGCCGTCGAGCCAGTCGAACGTTCGGTCCAGCCACCCGACGGGGGCGCGGCCCTCCGCGGCGGCGTCGCGGCGGTTCTTCCACACCCTGCGCACGTTCTTGCCGATGAACTTGCTCAGGAATTGGCCTGCGTCGGGGAGTGACGGGAGGGTCAGCGACGGCTTCGAATTCGAGCCATGGGACGGGTGGGCACCGAGGCGGGATGGGGCGGGTTCGTGGGTGGGTTCGGGGTTTCGCGCACCGTTCGCGCGCTGGGGGCACACCAGCAGCACGATGATCAGCGCGATGGCGAGCGCGCGTCGCATCCGCGCGCTCATGGTCACCGCGCGTGCTCCAAGGAGGCTCCGCTCACTGTGATCTCGACGGACTTTTAACAATCGGAAATCTGAGACGAGACCGCACAGTTCGCGGCGCGCTTCGACCCGTCGCCATCGAGCGCGGTGGGCCCGGGGCGCGCTGCTGCGTCCGCCGTCAATACAGACGGCGCGTAGAGCCCACCCACCCGTTCGAATCCCCTCTACAGCCCGTGCCTTGTGATCCGACGCTTGATCCCTAGCCAGTCGGCGATGGGGAGGTCCAGCTCGAGCAGCAGCAGCGGGTCGAGCAGCGACAGCGACGGCAGGGACCGGCGTCACAGGAAGGACAAGAAGCGGAAAAAGGAGAAGCACAGGAAGAAAAAATCCAAGAAGGAGCAGAAGGAGAAGAAGCGCAAACGGACGCGGGACGACGGCGACAGGTACGAGATCGAACCACCCCCGAGAAACCCCCCTTTGTTACCAAAACCTCCTCGGGTGCCCACAGCCGAAACCACGCGCGACTGACCGCGACTGCCGCGCGACACGTGCACTCGACAGGCGCGAGAAGGAGATCCTCGCCCAGGCGAAGAAGTACCTCCGACAGCAGGGGCTGGCACCCTCGGGAGCGGGCGGAATCGAGGCGGCGGCGGCTGCCGTGTCGGCGGCGTCGAAGTCGTCGACGCATGGCGCGAATGGAAACAACGCGATTGGCGTCGACGAAGGGCCGCTCTCCGCGGCGGCGCTCGCGGCTAAACGCGTCGCGGAGGCGCGCGCGTCCGCCTTGGAGGAGGACGCGTTGTACGCGCGCATGGGCGGGGCGCCGCGCGAGGGTTTGCTCGACTTTCGAACGCGCGGCGTCGACTCCGTCGCGCTTGGGTCGGACGGCGCGGGGGGTGCGGCGAAGGGTGAAAATGTCGGGAAAAAGTTGACCCCGGCGGAGGCGAAGAGGGCCAGACGGGACGCGAAGGAGCGGCTCGAGGAGCTCGCGCCGCGCGCCACCGGCCGCGACGCCCTGCGCGAGAAGCGCGCGGCGGTCAGGGAGAGCAACAGGTCGTTCGCCGCGAGGAAGGATGAGGATTTCTTGGGCGGGATGACACGCGGGGACGAGTTTGGGGGCGGCGGGCGAGACGAGTATGCGCAGGCGCTGGCGGCGAGGCGGCGGGCGCGGGAACGGAGGGACGCACGGCGCGGGGTGGACCCCGCGGCGATGGCGGCGAGGGTCGGGGCGTACCAGGCGAGGGAGGCGGAGAGGATGAGCCAGTTTCAGGAGCTCGTGGGTGGGTTTGGGGGTGAGCGGATTCACATACCCGAGCGGCGGTGACGGTAATGAAAACTTTTCGCATTTCCCACGTGAGAACCGTGGAACTCCGCGTCGATCGCCGATACCAAGAAAGCGCCCTCGGCGGAATACCCTAATCTTAGAGCCCACCTGCGTAAGGATCAGATCGCCCCACGCGCGCCACGCGTCCCGGAGCC
>MDTE01125492.1_pt1 | contig 13932 bp, 13 predicted proteins | sample 811231 | NCBI WGS metagenome assembly MDTE01 (sample SAMN05326651, study PRJNA326480) | marine metagenome | isolation source: seawater | place: Indian Ocean: Red Sea | collected 2010 | reverse complement strand
ATCAAGTCAAAGATACAGGTCCACACTTTAAAGATTGGTGGTCAAAATACTTTCGGTTGCGAAAAGCAATAGGGGATCTATTTGAAGAAAATCGGATTGCTACTGTTCGACGTGGGAAAGCAGAAGAAGAGGGAACGACTTTCTCACCACCCGAGACGCAATCTGTTACAGTGACCAGCGATGGAGAGGACGACGATGGTGGTGGATTACCTTTTTATCATACCACTGAAAAGTTGACAAATATTACGGCGAATCCTGCTGGCACCAATTCTGAGCGCTTCGTAGTGGTCACCGCTCAGATAGGTCTTAAGTGCACTATGGAAGACGGAACGCAATATGAAAAGCTAAATGCAAAAGGTTTTGTAGCAAATGATCCATTATTTGATAACTTCACGGCTTATGAACAACGGATCGTATCGGTCATCACCAAGACTCTTCGCCGCAAGACCGTTGATGAACTCAGTGGGGAAAATATCGACCTAATCGAAGACGATATCCGGATCAAAATCCAACAGCAAATTTTCGATCGTCTGGAGGTTAACGGGAAACCAATAGAAGCCGAAATCGAATGCAAACCTCGTATCTCCGATTTCGATTTCACCAATCTGATCATCCAATAGCTGAAGGAGTCGTTCATGGCTGATATACTCTCTCAGGAAGAAATCGATGCCCTCCTTTCTGCTACCGATGGTGATGGCGATGGTGGTGGGGATATGGGTGGCGGGGGTGGCGATGGTGGTTTTGATGATGACGGCACTTCGGTATCCATCACCCCCTACGATTTCAAGCATCCGGCGCGGGTTAATAAAGACCAGTTGCGGACATTGGAGAATTTACACGACAATTTTGCCCGGCTTTTGAGCTCGACTTTTTCGGGGGCGATGCGTGCTGTAGTCGATGTCGATACGGCTTTTGTCGATCAGACTACCTATGCCGAATTTATCATGAGCTTGTCGAATCCCTCGTGCTCTTATCAGTTCACCCTGGGACCGACCAATGGGCAGGCGATTATCGATTTGGCAATGCCGGTAGTCTTTGCCTTTGTCGATCGGATCTTTGGTGGCAAGGGTTCGTCGCAGGGAGTCGAGGCGCGGCAGATGACGCCGATTGAGGTGGGGGTTATCAACCGCATCGTCAAACGGGTGATCGAAGATTTGGAGGCGACTTGGGAACAGGTTCTGCGGGTTGAGATTACCGATATCGAGTTGGAGACCAATCCGGAGTTCATGCAGATCACGGCGGCGAGTGAGATCGTTATCTTGCTGGCTTTCGAGGTCAACTCGACCAATGCTTCGGGATTGGTGAGCCTCTGCTACCCATTCTTTACACTTGAGTCGATCTTGCCCCGTTTGGGGGGATCTGCGAACTATACCTACTCCAAGCGCATGAATGAAGACGAGCTCTTGCGGCAGAACGCGGATCGATTGCAGAAGACGCAGGTACCGGTGCGGGCGGAATTGGCGCGGGGTATGGCTACATTCAGCGCTTTACAGGAATTAGAGGTGGGCGATGTGCTCACGATGGACACCGAGATAGACGAGCCTGCAGTTCTCTTCGTCAATAACGAGCCCAAATTTATTGGCAAACCCGGTAGGGTTGGGCTTAAGAATGCTGTGCAAATCACCGAGTATATAGATTCGAGAGTCGAAGAGCTCTTTAAGAATAAGAGTAGGCCGATTGCGGTCGACTGAAGTTGTCGTGGCTGGTCTGGTCCACATAAAAGAAAGAAGAGATCATGGCTGAAGAAGATGATGCCCTTGCTGATGCCGATGCCGATGCCGATGCCCTTGCCGATGCCGATGCCCTTGCTGATGCAGTTACTTCAGAGGATGGAGAAGAGGATGGAGAAGGTCTCGACCCGCTTGCTGAACAGATGATGAATATGTTGGAGGGTGAAGGGGATGATTCGGAAGCGCTGGGGGATGGAGACCAGTTGATGGAAATGAACATGATGAAGTCCCTGGAGGATGGTGGTGGGACGGATTCCAGCGGTGCTATGGGGAATATCTCGTCTGTTGTCGGCACCCCAGGGCAAAGCGGTGGAGTATCGGAGAGCATTGCCCGACTCATGGATATCAACTTGAGTGTGACCATTGAACTTGGGCGCACCCGAGACACGCTAGAAAATGTCCTCAAAATGGGTGAGCAGTCGTTGGTCGAGCTTGACAAACAAGTTGGTGAACCAGTAGATGTCCTGGTCAATGGTAAGCTCTTTGCCCGGGGTGAAGTCGTGACGGTAAACGAGAACTTTGGCGTACGGATCACTGAATTGATAACGAGTGTAAATCAATTATAATCAATAGCGGATTGAGTTTATCTCGCAGTGTTAAGGGGCCGGAAGAATCTGCCAACTACTTTATGTTTGGGGCATATTTTTCCCATTGGGCCTTTTGCGGAGGGTCATGAACTGTGTGTGATGATGCGCTGAAGAGGTAGAGTTGAGGTTGTCGACTGGTCATTGGCCGCATCGGTAAATACCCGACAATTATAGTTTTGCACCCAGAGGTGTACCTTTGGGGTGGCAGCAGCTGAAGAGGAGTTCTATGGAACTCCTTTTTTTTGTCTGGTCATGGCATATTTGTTGCTCGGTTCGGAGTGAGCGTAACACTTGAGAGCTGAGCAAATGACGTATTTCGCCAAGAAAACTGCCTTGAGCGGGTGGGTTCTGGTCGCGGTCTTAAACACTGGAACCCTAGGGGCTCAAGAGGGATCAGATCTGCCGGTTGTACCCAGCGAAGAAGTCTCGTCGCATGAGACTGAAGGGGCGACGGGCAAGGTTGATGAAGAGCTGCATGGCTCGGCAGGGGATGCCGAACCTGCACAGAGCCATGCCGAGGCAGATATGGACTATTTGGAAGTTGCGACCAAACTTGGGTTTGGTTTGGGGCTGGTCATTATTTTGGCCTGGGGGACGGTTTTTTTACTTCGCAAAAGTTTGCTAGGTCGTCAGGTCGGTGGTGTGGGTAAGACGATCCGGGTCGCCGAACGCACTTATCTCAGTCCCAAAAAAGCCATCTACTTGGTAGAAATCGGGGATCGTACCCTGGCTCTGGGGGTCACCGAAGAAAACATTACGTCCTTGAGTGAGTGGCAGGCAGGAGAGTTGGAATTGGCCGCGGCTCCGGCTCCGGTTGGGTCTTTTGCCGCGCAATTCAGGAACCTGCTCGGTCAAGCAAAAAAAGAAGGGCCATAACTCATGATGAGCAGAGAGTCCGTTCGTCGTTATGCGCTCTGGGTTTGGATCCTGAGTTCACTATTGATCTCGAGCGGAGAGGTTCAGGCACAAACCCTGCCCAAGATCAGCCTCCAGGTCGAAGATGCAGAGCAGGGAGGGGATGCGGCGGTATCGCTGCAGATTATCTTCTTGCTAACGATCCTCTCGTTGGCCCCTTCGATTCTGATTATGATGACCTCTTTTACTCGGATTGTGGTCGTGCTCTCTTTTTTGCGCACGGCGATCGGCACTCAGCAGATGCCGCCCAATCAACTCCTTATCGGGCTTTCGCTCTTTCTGACCTTTTTTGTGATGTCTCCGGTTTGGGATCGGGTCAATGATGATGCGATCCAGCCACTGGTCGAAGATCAGATCTCCTATAAAGAAGCGTTGGATAAAGGGATGGAGCCGCTCCGCGAGTTTATGCTCAAGCAGACGCGCGAGAAGGATATGGCCCTCTTCGTGCGTATGGCACAGATCAAACAGCCGCGCAATCAAAGTGAAATTCCAAACTCGGTGTTGATTCCCAGTTTTATTATCAGTGAATTGCGCACGGCTTTTCAGATTGGTTTCATCCTTTTTATACCCTTTCTGGTCATTGATTTAGTCATCTCAAGTATCCTACTCTCGATGGGGATGATGATGCTGCCGCCGGTTATGGTTTCATTGCCTTTTAAAATTCTGCTATTCGTCTTAGTCGATGGCTGGAATCTGCTGATTCAGTCCTTGGTCAAGAGTTTTAACTGAAGGGCTATCGAGGGAAATATGACACCTGAATATATCGTCAAGCTGGGTCAGGATACACTGCTTTTGGTGCTCCATGTAGCGGGCCCGGTTCTGATTGTGGCACTGGTAGTTGGTTTGGCGGTCAGCATTTTTCAGGCTGTGACCCAGATCCACGAAATGACACTGACATTTATTTCCAAGATATTGGCGGTTGCGGCGGTGATGATTTTTCTTTTGCCCTGGACGTTGCGGCGGCTCATCGATTTTACCGTCGGCCTGTACAGCAGCATACCCACGGCTATTGGTTGAGGAGCGGAGGGTTGGGATATTGGCTCGACCAGTTCCACATATTTTTGCTGATCCTCTTACGGGTCAGCGCGCTGTTGATCGTGGCACCTATTTTCGGTCACCGACTCTTTCTGGCCAGAGCCAAGGTTGGTTTGGCGGTTATGGTATCGATGGTTGTCTTCCCGCTAGTAGATGGATTCGATGTGCCAGAGGGTTTTTTCCCTTATGCGGTGATGATGGTAGGGGAAGTGATTTTGGGGTTGGTATTGGGTTATGTAGTACTGCTGCTATTTATTGGAATACAGTTTGCCGGTCAGTTGGCTGGATTGCAGATGGGTTTCGGTATTGTCAACGTGATCGATCCCCAATCCCACGATCAGATTTCGATTATTGGCCAGTTTCTCAATATTCTGGCGATTTTGATGGTCCTGACGCTGGATGGACACCACATTATTCTCAACGGTCTGCTCGGATCTTTCGAGGCGGTGCCTTTGGGTGGAGTGGTGCTGCAAGCATCGATTGCCCACAAATTGATCGCGTTGAGCAGCGAGGTGTTTGTCATTGCGATTAAGATCAGTGCTCCGATTCTCGTCGCCCTCTTTCTCATCTCGACGGCGATGGGCGTTCTGGCTCGTACGGTGCCGCAAATGAATGTATTCATCGTCGGCTTTCCAGTACAGTTGGCTGTAGGGTTATCGGTACTGGTAGCGACTTTGCCGCTCTTTCAGATCATCGTTGAACGAGCGATACATCTAATAGAGCGCGACGTGTTTGCTCTAATTGAATTTTTCGCTTAGTGAGGTCGTAAGTGGCTGAGGAATCCTTTCAGGAAAAGACCGAAGAGGCAACGCCCAAAAGGCGTGAGGATGCTCGTGAGAAGGGACAAGTCGCGCGTAGTACTGAACTGAGTTCGGTGGCGATCTTGGCGACTGGCTTGCTGGCTCTTTCGGCTTTAGGATCCTATTTATATGACCAATTGGGCACCATTATGGTCAATGTCCTGACCAATGGGTTACACGCCGAATTAGATGCGATCAATATCCTGGGTTATTTGATGGGGTGGGGAAGTGATTATGCCAAGACGGTAGCTCCAATAGGGCTTTTCCTCTTGGTCACGGCTCTCGGCATCAATTACGTCCAAGTCGGCGTGCTTTTTACCGGGCAGCCGATAATGCCCAAGGCCAACCGCCTGAGTCCGCTCAGTGGGGTTAAACGCATTTTTTCCCGCCGCGGCTTGGTCGAACTGGCCAAAGGACTCTTCAAGATTGGTGCCGTCTCGTATCTGACTTATCTGACCATTGAGGAAGAGACCGACCAATTGGTGGCCTTTATGGATATGAGTATCAGTCAAATTCTATCCATTAGCAGCGAAATAATCCTGATACTGGCTTTTCGAATTACTCTGCTCTTGTTGATCATGGCCATTCTTGACTATGCCTTCCAGCGTTTCGATTACGAGAAGAACCTGCGCATGACTCGCCAGGAAGTTAAGGAGGAACTTAAACAGCAGGAAGGTGATCCTTTGATCCGCCAGCGCGTTCGCTCTCTCCAACGAGAGATGTCGAAGCGGCAGATGATGGACGATATCGCCAGTGCCGATGTGGTGGTTACCAATCCGACACATATCGCGGTGGCTTTGCGCTACGACACCGAGACGATGCCTGCGCCCATGGTTCTGGCCAAAGGCCAGCGTCTCATCGCTCAGCGGATCAAGGACCTGGCGCGTGAGGCCGGAGTACCCCTGATCGAGAACAAACCGTTGGCGCGGGCTCTTTTCAAGGCGGTCAAGATCGGTGACGAGATTCCCGAAGAGCTATTTAAGGCCGTGGCACAGGTCCTGGCCTTTGTTTTTCAGCTCAAACGCAAAAGGGCGCTATGAATTTCCTGTTTTTCAATAGTTGGTTGGCGTCTGCGGAGGTGAGGGGTCGTTGTGCGTAGGTTGATTAACACGTTAACTCAGCACACGGACGTATTGGTGGCCATCGGCGTGATCACCATTCTCGGGGTGATGGTCGTGCCCCTGCCGACCTATGTGCTGGATTTCTTTTTGACGCTCAATATCAGTTTGGCATTACTGATATTGATGTTGACCATTTATATTACTGCACCGCTCGAACTTTCGGTTTTCCCGGGGCTCTTGCTGGTCATGACCTTGTTTCGACTTTCGCTCAATGTGGCCTCTACCCGGTTGATCTTGAGCGAAGCCAATGCAGGTCAGTTGATTGACGCTTTCGGTACAGTGGTAGTTCGGGGCAATTACGTTCTGGGTTTTATCATCTTTATCATCGTTATCATTATCCAGTTTGTGGTCATTACCAAGGGCGCTGGACGCGTGGCCGAAGTGGCTGCTCGTTTCACCCTGGATGCGATGCCGGGCAAGCAGATGGCTATCGATGCCGACCTCAATGCCGGACTGATCGATGAACAGGAGGCTCGCCGCCGCCGCGACGAGATCGCACACGAAGCGGACTTTTATGGCGCTATGGATGGTGCCAGCAAATTTGTCCGTGGCGACGCTATTGCTGGTATTCTCATCACCTTGGTCAATATTATCGGTGGCCTAGCCATTGGAATGCTGCAGCGCGACCTGGCTCTGGTCGATGCGATGCAGACCTATACCTTGCTGACAGTCGGCGATGGGCTGGTGACCCAGATCCCGGCGTTGATTACTTCGACAGCGGCCGGTATCATCGTTACTCGGGCGACCAGCGACGAGAATATGGGCACCGATATCAATAAGCAGTTGACCGGGCGTCCCCAAGCGGCTTTGATCGCTGGAACTATACTTATGGCTCTGGGATTTGTACCTGGTTTGCCGACTTGGCCCTTCATGATTATCGGTTTTTTGCTGATTGCCATTGCCCTTTGGGTCCGGCAGCGCAATGCCCGGTTACAAGCTGAAAAAATTGCTACTGAAGAAGAATTAGCCCAGCCCGAAGAACGGCCGGAGGACTATCTACGCGTCGATTTACTCGAAGTTCAGGTCGGATACCAGTTGGTGCCTCTGGTCGATGCCAAACAGGGTGGCGATTTGATCGAACGAATTGTGCAAATTCGCAAAGTCGCAGCCATGGATATGGGGTTTGTCGCACCATCGGTCCGAGTTCGCGACAGTACGGAACTCAGCCCCAATGAGTATCAGATCAGAGTCAAGGGCAATCCTGTTGGAAGTGGTGAATTGCAGGCCAAACAGTTGATGGCTATCGATCCGGGTTATGCCGAAGGGGCTATAGAGGGCATCGAAACCATCGATCCGGTTTTCGGCTTGCCTGCCCACTGGATCGCGTCCGATCAACGTGAAAAAGCGGAGCTTTTGGGGTATAATGTGGTTGAGCCTGTTGCCGTGCTCGCTACCCATCTGACCGAGGTGATCAATCAGCATGCCCATGAGCTTTTGGGTCGTCAGGAGACCCAGCACCTGCTCGACGAGATGAAAAATATCTATCCCAATGTGGTTGAGGAACTGGTGCCTGATAGCGAGTCGCTAGGTAAATTGCAGCGCGTATTGCAGAGCTTATTGGGTGAACGCGTTCCGATCCGCGATTTGCGCACTGTCCTCGAAACGCTGGCCGACTATGCCCGGATCGACGACATTGAAGTCCTGACCGAATATGTGCGCACCGCGCTGCGTCGGTCGATCTGTAATATATTACTCAAAGAAGCGGCCGACGAGACGATTTCGGTGCTGACACTTGATGGCATGCTGGAAGACGTACTGCGCGAATCGGTGCAGAGTACGCCAGCGGGGATCAATGTCGCACTGGCTCCAGATCTCGTCAGTGATCTTTTCCACAAGATGACGGAACTGATAGACCAGATGGTCGCCAATGGGCAGCAGCCAGTTGTACTGGCTGCCCCGCATATTCGCCTGGCCTTCCGCAAGTTGACGGCGGCCAATTTTCCCAACCTCTTCGTATTGTCCTATAACGAGATCGCTCCAGATGTGGAGGTCGCGTCGGTAGGCAATATTGCACTGAGCTATGAAGATTCGGAAATACGTAGCCCGGAACATGCCGGAAGCCCTGCAACAAGTCCGAGATGACCTCGGTGACAATGCGGTCATCTTGAATACGCGGACTTTGCGCCGGAATAACCGGTTCAATCTGCACGACGAAGCTCGCGTCGAGGTAACGGCAGCCTACGACGAGGGTGTTGCTGATGCACCTGTGGGTAAGTCGCGGCTGGCGGCCAGCAAATACGGCATTCATGCCTCGCCGACTGAGCATAAGGCACCGGTTGAAGCGGCGGATTCGGTGCCAGTGGCAGGGCTGAGCCCAGTTGAGACTCCAAGTGCCGAGCCACCTGCCCGGCCAGTATCCGCGTCAGCGGGCGAAACCGCTGCCGGGACCGACCAGGTTATCAAAGGGTTGCGGCGTCTGCAGGATACGGTGGCTAGACTCGAGCGCAAGAGTGGCGTGGTCTTACCCGACGAACTCGCGAGGTTGAGCGAGCGATTGCAGAGCGTCGAATTGGCTCAGGACTTGACCGATAAAATTATGGGTCAATTGTTGGAGTCCATGAATGGCAAGGCCCTGGCCGATCGCCGTGAGGTTGGGCAGCGCGCCGCCGAGGTGCTCTTGCGGATGGTCCCTGCTCCCAAGCGCATCAAACTCGGTGCCGACCGCCAGGTTGTCGCTTTTTTCGGTGCTTCCGGAGCGGGCAAGACTACTGCTGTGGCCAAGATCGCCGCTGGTTTTACGCGTAAACACAAAAATCAAATTGTTTTGGTTTCCACTGATGACCGGCGCGTAGGCGCGCGCGATCAGGTCGGCACCTTTGCTCGGATCATCGGAGTGCCTCTGGAAACGGCTAATTGCGAAGAGGAGATGCAGGTTGTGCTAGCCAAGCACCAGCAGGCGCGGTTGATCCTCGTTGATGCACCGGGTTGTGGTCCTCAAGATCAACGCGAACTTTCGCGCCAGGAGCAACTCTTCACTGCGGCTGGAGTAAGCGAAGTCCATATCGTTATTGATGCATTGCATGGGCTGTCTCATATGTTAGATATGGTAGAGGCTAGCCGAGTATTTTCCGAGCGCCGGCTGCTCTTTGCAAAAATGGACGAGGTGGTGCGGTCGGGGCCGGTTTTAAGCACGGCGATAAGCAGTCAAATACCCGTCTCCTATATGACGGTCGGTGCCCAGGTGCCAGGCGATATAGAAGCGGGAAACCTGAACGAACTGGTGGAGAGAATCATCGGCTATGAGCCGAAAAAAAACTAGTAAAAATAGAGCAGGGCCGCGCTCGGTTGCGCTGACCAGCGGTAAGGGAGGAGTCGGCAAAAGCTGCATCGCTCTCAATCTGGCCACAGACCTCGCAACGCGCGGGGAGCGGGTATTGCTTCTCGATGGCGATCTGGGGTTGGGCAATATTGCCTTGCTACTCGGTGTGGATGGCGAATGGACCTTTGAAGATGTGTTACTCGGTCGTTCAAGTATAGCCGAATCGGTGGTCGAAGGGCCAAATGGGCTAGTGGTGCTACCGGCATCGACCGAAGGTGGATCCGATTTTTGGGATCAGGTTTTGGTGGAAGCTCCGCTGGTAGAGGATATCGAGTCCTTTGCGTCCGAATTCGATGTGCTGGTAGTCGATACTGGGGCCGGGATTGCCGACAAGACACTCGATCTGGTAATTGCGGTCGATGAGGTTCTACTGGTGATCACGCCCGAACCTGCTGCGATTGCAGATGCTTATGCGATCTTCAAAGCATTGTTGAGTTTAGATCCAGATCTCGTGGGCAGATTGGTGGTAAATATGGCAGATTCTGCTGACGAAGCAATGGAATTATATGATAAATTCTCGGAACTCGTGGCTCGTTTTCTAGGGGCGAAAATTGACAATCGGGGTTATATTCCTTTAGATCGGTATGTCCGCGAAGCAGTAAAGCGCCAGGTGCCCTTTTCACTGGTTACACCGCCTTCTCCTGCCGCAAAAGCTCTGGAGCAGCTTGCTGGACAGTTTGGGAGCGATGGCGTTGCGGTCCCTAATTCAGGAGTAGGCTTCTTCACTCGGGCTTTAGGACACCGTGTAGTCGGCGCGGGTTAGATTCACGATACACAGCGAAAGCGATGGCATGAGCGTCCCAAAAAAACCAGTGAAGAGAGCCAGTGAGCAGTATGCTAAGCAGCAGGCATCTCCATCCGCTGAGGAGAACGGGGGTAAGGGTGAACTGGTTGATTACTTACCGCTGGTAAAGTATATCGCTGGTCGCTTGGCTATCGGGCTGCCGCGTTCGGTCGAGATGGATGATCTGATCAATGCCGGTGTTATCGGATTGATCGAGGCCTACAGCAACTTCGAAGTGAGTAAGGGAGTCAAATTCGAGACCTATGCTTCGCTAAGGATCCGAGGTTCGATTCTCGATGAATTGCGTGGAATGGATTGGGTGCCCCGTTCGACACGGGCTCGCTCCCGAGAAGTTGAGCGCACTATTTCAAAGCTGGAGGGCGAGCTGGGACGTTCGCCCACTGAGGCTGAACTTGCGGATGCACTCGATGTAAGCATGGACGATTACTATCGCATTATGGACGATGTTAGTTCGGCTGCACTTCTTTCTTTGGACGAAATGGCTTTTGGGGATGACGATGACAAACCGGTACCTCTCCTCGATACGCTGAGTGCCCAGAATCAGCCCAGTGCAGAAGCCAATCTGGAACGGGTGGAAATGCGCAATTTGCTCGCTGATTCACTGGGGCAGGTTAGCGAACAGGAACGGTTGGTTGTGGCACTTTATTACTACGAGGAACTAACGCTCAAAGAGATCGGGCAGGTGCTCGAATTATCTGAGTCCCGGGTATCGCAGTTGCACACCAAGGCTGTTTTGGGGTTGAGGGCCAAGTTGCGAAAACGCTTCATGGCTTAGGGCGTTTATCGCCCGTCCGCGTACGAGGTCGCTATCTTGGATGAGCAGAGACAGCAGCGTATAAAGAAAATCACTCAGAGCATTATCGGTTTACCGACTCTGCCTACGGTCATCACCCAGATGATCGGTTTGATCGATAACCCCAAGACATCGGCCAAGGATGTTGCGAGCCTGATTTCGACCGATCAGGCCTTGACTGCCAAGATTCTCAAGCTGGCCAATTCTGCTTTTTATGGTTTTCCCCGTGAGATTTCTACGGTCAACCACGCCGTGGTCGTTCTCGGATTCGAGACGGTTAAGAGTCTGGGCCTCAGTGTTTCGGTTCTGGAGCGTTTCGCTGGTGACAGAGGCGAAACCGACTTTGATCGGCAGAAGTTCTGGGAGCACTCTATTGGGTGCGGTGTAGCGGCCCGGATGCTGGCTGATAAGTTGCGCTACCGAGTCCAGGGTGAGGCCTTTGCCGCAGGTATTCTCCACGATATTGGCAAGTTGATTCTCAGCCAGTATTTTACCGACGAATTTGCTGAGATTCTTACTCTGGTACGAGAAGAGGACCTCTATATTGGCAAGGCCGAAGAGCAGGTTTTAGAGCTAACCCACGCTGAGGTCGGTCATTGGCTGGCCGAAAAGTGGAATCTTCCGGATCAGCTGGTATCGGCTATCGCATTCCATCACACGCCTGGGCGATTGGCACGTGGAGCTGAATTGCCCTCCTTGATCCACTTGGCTGATTTTCTCTGTCGGCGCGAAAAAATCGGCGACGGCGGCGGTTCTCGCCTGCCTAACCTGGATCCGGCCGCCTTGCGTACCTTCGGGATCCACGAAGAACCGAAGGCGGCGATGAGACGAATATTTGGATACGGCGAATTGCTGCATGAGGAGATGGAGCGGGCCGATGCTTTCACCAAAATCGCCCGCGGAGAGGATACCGATCTGGACGGCAACGATGGTGATGCGTCCGACGAGGACGAAGAAGGAGCAAACGAGGGGGCGGACGGAGGAGACATCAAGGCCGCTTAAGAGCAGCCGGAAAGTCACTCGATGGCCCAATTAGAGCACCGCGTGCCCGCTATAACCGAAGAGTTGCCTTTAGAACGGATCCGGGAACTTTTAGCTCAGCTTAAAAGTGAGGCTCCTGAGAGCTTGTCCTGGGAGTTGGGGATTCATATCGATACGCTTTCCGAGGCTCTCAAGGAGAGTGCTGCCCATCAGCGCGGCGTTGAGGAGGAAAACCGCCAGCTACAAGAGCGCCTGCGCAGCGAACGCCACGAGTACATGGAGTTGCGTGCCTCGATGGACGAACTCCTCAACCTGCATGAACTTTCTGAAACCATCTCCTCTAGTTTCGACATTGAGGATATTCTAGCATCGCTGATCGAGCTATCTGGTCGTTTTATCGAATCCGAGAGTTGTGGTGTTTTCTCCCTTGATGAGACGCGAGAGCGTCTGACGGCTTTGACATTGCGTGGTGCCCCTGGGCTCGTAGAACGACTTGAGGCACAATGGGAAGACGGGATCATTGACTGGGTGTTGCGCGAACGTCGGCCGGTGGTTTTCGAGGATATGGAAGCGCAGCGCGACGTTGCAGACCAGAGTACGGTAGTAGTGCCTCTGATCGTTCGCGGTGAGCATATCGGGGTTTATGCGCTCCACTGTCCTCGTGCAAAGGATGATTTCACCGCTAGTGAGATCGATCTGCTTTGGGTCCTGACCAGCCAGGCCGCTATCGCGATAGAGAATAGCCGTCTCTATACTGATCTGGAAGAGACGCATATACAACTCAAGAATTCGCAGCATCAGATCCTGCTTTCAGCTAAATTTGCTGCTATCGGTGAGTTGGCGGGAGGGGTTGCACACGAGGTTAATAATCCCCTGCAGATCATCCTCAGTCGGATACAACTGATGATGTTACAGAATGAGGACGATACCAAGATCGTAGGCGGATTGGAGTTGGTCGAGCACAATGTCAAACGGATTTCACACATAATTCGCGCTTTGCTCGGTTTTGCTGGTCACAATGCCCAGGAAACCGAATGGGAAGAGTTCGATATCGGACGAGCTCTACGCCAAGCACTGGCGCTTGTCGAACATCGCTTCGATAAAGGACTGATTGAAACGTCGTTAGTTTGTGCGGATGATCTGCCGATGCTCGTCGGTAATATTGGTGAGCTGGAACAGGTTTTTATCAATCTAATGATCAATGCCCAGAATGCGATGGCTGATGGCGGAACCTTTATGATTGAAGTGCAGTGTCAGGGGCAAGAGATCGAGGTGCGTTTCGCCGATACTGGTCCTGGCATTGCCTCCGAACATTTGGATCGTATCTTCGAGCCCTTTTTCACCACTCGCGTCGATGAAGGCGGCACCGGATTGGGGCTGGCTGTATCCTATCGGATTATCGAGCAGCACCAGGGTACTCTTACGGTCGAAAGCGAGCTTGGAATCGGAGCTACTTTTATTATTCGCTTGCCGTTTCCGCTCGAGGGAAAAGAAGGCGAATAATGAGCACGGCTATTTGGCAAATTGTGCTGATTGATGGTCTTTTCCTGTGTTTGGTCGTGGGTATTGGACTCTGGTTCCGGGCCTGGCTTGCGCGAGAGAAGGTGCGACTGGATGGGTGTCTAGAGCTTTTGGAAGCACAGCATGCGCGGCTTGAGCGAGTCAGTGGTCGATTGCAAACAGTGTGTCGGGTCCTCGAACTAATGGGGCAGCAAGAGGTTCCAGGTGTAGCGGCTAAGTGTGAAGAGTCGAAGCTGATGCCGCCATCTCCTATTATGCAACAGGAAGAGAGCTTCGAACGGGCTTGGAAGATGCTCCTGGAAGGTGTCGAACCTGGCGAAGTTGT
>MDTE01109576.1_pt1 | contig 13932 bp, 13 predicted proteins | sample 811231 | NCBI WGS metagenome assembly MDTE01 (sample SAMN05326651, study PRJNA326480) | marine metagenome | isolation source: seawater | place: Indian Ocean: Red Sea | collected 2010 | reverse complement strand
CTAAAGAATATCTAAAAGTTTATGGGGTTCTTGTTGGAAAAAAACCATTAATATTTACAAACAATGACAGCGCATACGAAACTGCAATTGAATTTAAAAAAAATGGAATTTGTCCAATAGTCTTAGATACCAGAAGCAATCCTGATTCCGAAATTATTACCGAGGCAAAAAATATAGGAATAGAAATAAAGTTTTCTTATGTAGTAATAGCAGCTAAGGGTTATAAAAAAGTTAAATATGCAGAAATAGCTAAAATTTCTGAAGATAAAAAAGATTTAGGTAAAATTGAGAATATAAGCTGCGATTGCATATGTGTATCTGGTTTTTGGACTCCGACAATACATCTAGCTTCACAATCAGGAAACAAAACTAAATTTAATGAAGATATCGATGCTTTTGTTCCTGGAAAATCAAAGCAATCAGAAACCACGTTAGGTTCTGCAAATGGAGTATTTACTTTAGAACAAACATTAAAAACCTCATTTGAAGCAGGCCATTCAATATCAAAAAAAATTACTAATAAAGATAATAAAGTAGCTATCCCTCAAGTTTTGGAGAAAAAAAATACTAAACATGATAAATTTTGGTGCGTACCACTTCCAAAAGATAAAAAATATAAAAGATTTTTAGATTTTCAAAATGATGTCGCCGTTACTGATATAGAACTTGCTTTAAGAGAGGGATACAGATCAATAGAGCATGTCAAGAGATATACGACACTAGGAATGGCAACGGATCAAGGAAAGACAAGTAATCTTAATGGATTACAACTGGTATCTAATATTGAAAATAAAGTAGTACCATCAGTAGGCCATACAACTTTTAGACCACCTTATACTCCCGTTACTATTGGAGCTATTGTTGGAAGAGAAATTGGAAAACATTCTAAACCAACAAGAAAATCTCCAATGCACTATTGGCACGAAAAAAATAATGCAGTTTTTGTTGATGCAGGTGTTTGGCTTCGACCAAGATACTATAAAAAAGGAAACGAAAGTTTATTTGAAGCTTCAAAAAGAGAAGCAGAGAATGTTAGAAAGAATGTTGGTGTTTGTGATGTAACAACTCTAGGAAAAATAGATGTTAAAGGTCCGGATGCGGCGGAATTTTTAAATAGAGTTTACACGAATGCGTGGCTTAAACTTCCTATAGGAAAAGCAAGGTATGGAGTGATGCTACGTGAAGATGGAATTGTGATGGATGATGGAACAACAACGAGAATTTCAGAAAATCATTATCATATGACCACAACTACAGCACAAGCTGCAAACGTACTTTCCCATTTAGAATATTATTTGCAAATTGTTTGGCCAAACCTTAATGTAAATGTTGTGTCAACCACAGAGCAGTGGGCAGGTGCTGCTGTAGCTGGGCCAAACTCAAGAAAATTATTACAAAAATTATTTCCAAAAACAGATGTTTCAAATGAAGGCTTACCATTCATGGGTTATATCGAAGGTGACCTATTTGGTGTTCATGCAAGAATTTTTAGAATTTCTTTTTCTGGAGAACTTGCTTACGAGATAAATGTAGAGTCGGGTTACGGAAACTTTATGTGGGAAAAAATTATTGAACTTGGTAACGAATTTAATATTCAACCATATGGAACAGAAGCCTTATCTACATTAAGAATTGAAATGGGACATGTTGCTGGCTCAGAATTAGATGGAAGAACAATTCCTTATGACAATGGATTAGATGGACTAGTAAGTAAAAAGAAAGATTTTATAGGAAAAAGATCTTTAAATAGAAAAGCATTCATTGCAAAAGATAGACAAAAAGTTGTTGGAGTAGTTCCTCTTGATAAAAAAACAAGTATTCCGGAAGGATCACATTTGGTAAAAGATGACAAAGCCAAACTTCCAAATCCAAAACTAGGTCATATATCAGCCTCTTGTTGGAGTGTTGAATATAATAATCCATTTTCACTAGCAATTCTCAAAGATGGAAAAAATATGATAGGACAAAAATTATTTGCAGTGTCACCTGTAAAAAACAAAACAATACCTGTTGAAATTGTTTCTTCACACTATGTAGATCCAAAAGGAGAAAGAGTAAGATCATGACACAAATATCACCATTATCAAATGTTTTAAAGAAAGGTTTATTTGGAGATTACGAAGATAAAAATGAAAATAACTTGATTAAAATTAATGAGAGAAATAATTTGCTAATTTTTCAAATTGTACAATATAAAAATTCTTCACTAAACATTAAAGATATTGTTATTGATGGACTTAAGATGAATCATGAATCGCTAAATGTTATTTGCAATAATCATACCAGAATACTATGGAATGGACCAAAAAATTGGCTGCTAGTATCAAATAAAAAAGAAATAAAAGAAGAAATTATAAAAATATTTAACCAAACTGATTTTGCTATTACTGATTTGTCCCACTCAAGAGCCATAATTGAAATTGAAGGAGAAAATTCAAAAGAAATATTAAAAAAAGCATGTCCATATAATTTTAATGAATTAAATAATAATATGTGTGTAAATTCAGTTTTTAATGGAATAACAATCACAATCGATATGCTTGAGGAAAACCCAAAGAAAATAAGATTATTTGTACTTAGAAGTTTTGGAGAGTCATTATACGAATCGATCTCAGATGCATGTTTAGAATATGGTTATAAATCTGAATAAATTTATATTCTTATCTATTTTTTCTTAAAAGGTTCCAAGAATGAATTTTTTTATATAGATGATATTCATTATCTATAAACTCTTTAATGTAAGGATATCTTTTACTTGGGTTACCAAATTTTATTGGACCTTCAGTTAAAATATATTTTGGACTATTCGATTTTAATTCACTGATGTAAATATTTTGATTATTTTTTGAGCCAATAACCCAAATATTAAAAAATTTGGAACAGCTTTTTTTCTTCATCAAGTAATAAATAACATGATCGTAAGAAAAAGCTTGAATACAGTCAGTATCAAAAGTTAGTGAATTTAATTCTTTTATTAAATCTTTATATGTATTATCGATAAATTTTTTATCATCTGCTTTAACAAAATTATTAATATTTTTTGGAAACTTAAAAATATTATTTAGCAATTTAATATTATTTATAAACATTGAAGTAAGAAAAAAAAATATTAATAAGTATCCAATAAACATATTTTTTTTTGTAAAAACATTTTTTTTATTTAAATAAAATAAAATAAAATAAAATAAAAAAAATCCAAAGAGCATAATTGTAAAGTAACTTGCTTGTTGAATGTGAGGACCATCAGACCTTGAAAGCGCAGATTTATAAATTAAAAAATTTAAAATAGAAAATGGTATAAATAAAAATTTTGTATTATTTAAAAAATATTTTTTTTTATTTGTAATTATTAAAATAGTAATAATAAAATTGATAATTATTAATATTAATGTTTTGGTAGCTCTTGTAGAATCATCATCATCAGTAAATGGCCGGGGGTGAATTAGACCATTTAAATACTCATGTTGAGAGAATATTTCCCTAGTGTGTGATAAAAAAAATAAAAATTCATTTATTCCGAGTAGCAACATTCCAATTATCCAGGCAATGATTATAAAAAGTAATGCTTTATAAAACTGTGCTTTATATGCAAAAAAAATATAAACTAAAAAAGAAAGCAAAGTTAAATTAAGATAAAAACCTCTATCAAGACTCCAAAATACAGAAAAAACACTTAGCAAACCAATTATTATTAAGTAAAAATTTTTTTTAGTATTTAAAAATCCTAATATTGAAATCAGAAATAATATTAAAGGCAAATCTCTAAAAAGATTAAAATTTTTCAAATTTATAAAAAAAACAAAAGTTCCAATAAAAAGAAAAAAAAGAGATCTTAATTTTTCTTTTGGTATTTGTTTTGATAATTCAAATAAAAAATAAATTACAGAAATATTTGAAATAAAATTAAATACTTTAATATAGAATTTGTAAGAACCAATTGAATTATAACCAGTGATTGACCAAGATATTTTGGCATTTAAAATATCAAAAAATAATCCAGTGTTTATATATATCTCGTCCCACGGTTTTCCGCCAAAATTGTAGTTATTTGCACCTGATAGAGGAAGACCTTCTTCAAAAATATCTAGATAATATGTATCCCAATCATTACCTAAAAAAAAAATAAATGAAATAATTAAAAAAAATATTGGATATTTTAGTGGAAGATGTTGAATTTTTATTTTGTCATTAACTAATAAAATTTTTTTTAAATTAAAATTAAAAGAATTATTTTTTTTATTTATAATAAAGAACGCTAAACAAAAAGTAAAAATAGGTAAAATTATAAATATCAAATATCTTACAGTGTCATTATGTACACTATAATTATTTGACGAATATTCTCCCGCTATCTCATATGGATTAAAGTATTTAAGTTCTATCGACCCCCATATATAGGAGCATAAAAAAATACATGCAATTGTAGATAAGATAGGGTAAAAAAAACCAACTTTATTTATTTTCATTAATGATAATGATTATAATGTATAGATTAAACTGCAATACAAAAAGTAATTTATGAAAATTGGATTTGTTGGACTAGGAAAATTAGGCTTACCCGTTGCTTTAGCGGTAGAAAGTAAAGGTCATAAAGTTTTTGGGTACGATATTAAAAAAGAAATCTATAACCAAATAAAAAATAGAAAAATAGATTATAAAGAAAAGCATGCAAATGATTTATTAAAAAAAACTAATATTGAAATAGTTAGCTTAGAAAAACTAGTCAAACTATCAGACATTATATTTGTACCTATTCAAACCCCACATCACAAAAAATACGAAGGAATAAATGATATTCCTAAGACTAGAAAAGATTTTAATTATAATTTTTTAGTTAAAGGAATAAAAATGATTTCAAAAGAATTAAATAAAGTAAAAAAAAAAAAATTGATTATAATAATATCAACAGTTCTTCCAGGCACAATAAGGAGAAAAATTCTTCCAGCAACTAACAAATACACTAAAATAGGTTATAATCCATTTTTTATAGCAATGGGTACAACTATTGATGATTTTCTTTATCCGGAAATAATTCTTTTTGGGTCAGATGATAAATCTGTCACAGAGAAAGCCAAAAATTTTTACAGAACTTTAACCAATTCTCCTTTTTTTGAAACTACAATTGAAAACGCAGAATTAATAAAAGTTGTATATAATACCTTCATATCAACAAAAATTGCATTTATAAACTCAATTACAGAACTATGTCATCGACTTCCAAACACTAGCATAGATGAAGTAACAAGAGCATTGTCTTTGTCTACAAAAAGAATAATTAGCAATTCATATTTAAGAGGAGGGATGGGTGATGGAGGAGGTTGCCATCCAAGAGACAACATTGCGATGAGCTATCTTGCAAAAAAACATAATGTAAGTTTTAATATTTTTGAAGCTATTATGCTTCAAAGACAAAAATACAACCATTGGCTTGCAGAGTTATGCTTAAAATTTTCTAAAAACAAACCTTTGTTAATATTAGGAAAAAGTTTTAAACCAGAAACAAATATTTTAACGGGAAGCCCGAGTATATATTTATTTAATACTTTAAAAAAAAGAAAAAGAGAAATTTTTATTTGGGATCCAGAAGTAGGTGATAAAGATTTTGACAATTTTATTAAAATTAACTCATTAAAAAATAAAAAAATTTGCTATTTTGTTGGAACTCAACACAAAGCTTTCTTGAATATAAGATTTAACAAAGGATCTTATGTTTTGGATCCTTTTAGATATATTAAAAAAAGAGATGGAGTAAAAATAGTTGAAATTGGAGAAGGTGCAAAAATATAAAAAATTTGACTTTGTTATATTAATTCCAGTATTTCATGATGAGCTGAGGATTCAAAATCTTAAAAAAGAAATTGATAATTATTTAAGCAAAACCAATTTTTTTGTATGTTTTGTAGATGACAGTAAAGATGAAAAAACTCACTTACAAATAAATGAATATTTTACAGAAAATTATTATGTATTGAGAAGAAAGAAAATAGAAACATATTCAACCAGATATTCTGCTTCACTAGATGGTTTTAGATGGATCGTTGACAATATGGATGCAAATTTTATAGTGGAAATTGACTCAGATCTTTCTCATCACCCTAAAGATATATTAAAAGGAATAAATCTTTTAAATACCAGGAATTATGATTTAGTAATTGCATCTAAATATAACAAAAATTCAGTAGTAAAAAATAGAAAACCTATGAGAATTTTTATAAGTAAAATTATCACACTGGCTTGTAAAATTATATTTGATTCAAAGGTGAATGATTATTCAAATACATTTAGGTTTTATACAAAAGATCTAGTTGCTAGCTTTTGTAAAAGAGAAATGCTATTTAAATCACCCATAGGACACTTGCATAACTTACTCTACATTGTAAAAAATAAATATCGTATAACCGAAATATCTACAGAATATATTGAAACAAATCCAGAGAGCACTGTAAAAATGAAGTTTCTGCTTAAATATATGTTAGAATTTTTATACTGTATTTTTATTAACAAACTTTTCTTTAAAAAAAAGTAGTTAAGAATTTAAATTACTATGTTGAGACTGAAATAACAGGAATTTGGGTCTTTCTTATAATGTGCAAAAGGCTCGCAAGGTTTAAAACCAGTTTTTTCAAATAACTTTCTTGCCGGCATGAAGAATGATCCAGATCCAGTTTCTATACTTAGTTTTTTTATATTTAGTTTTTTTGCCTCTGATATTAAATGATTAATTATTTTTATTCCAAATCCTTTTTTTCTAAATTTATCAGCCACTCTTATAGATTTAAATTCTCCATGACTTTCATCAAGGAATTTTAAAGCACCACATCCTATAAGTTCTTCATTTTCCCAGAGACTCCAAAATTTAATACTTGCAACTTTTAATCCTGGAATATCTAAAACATGAGTACTACCTTCGGGTGAAACAGATCTTAGCTCAATGAAATGTTTTGTTAATAGTTCATTTACTTGAGTATCCTCAAAGTTATTTTCTATTGATTTCATAATTTTAAAAAACATATAATCTAAAATAAAATTAAACCAACAAATAAATGAGCCTAGTATGTGTGGAAGATACGTAATAACAAATTCAGTTTCTAAAACAAAAAAAATAGTTAAAGCCGCAATTAAAGTAGAAGATAAAGAAAATTATAATGCTCATCCATATCAAGATTTACCAGTTATAAAGAAATATACCAATGGAAATACACTTGAGAATTTAAAATGGGGAATAATACCTTCCTGGTCTAAAAAAAAAGAATTTAAACCATTAATCAATGCAAGATTAGAAACTATAGATGAAAAAATTTCTTTTAAAAAATTAATTAAACTTACAAGATGCATAGCAGTTGCAGATGGATTTTATGAATGGAAAAGAGAAGACAAAAATAAAGTTCCTCACTATTTTTTAAGGGAAGATAAAAAAATAATGTACATAGCAGCAATTTATGAAAACAATCAGTTTTGTTTAATTACAGAAGAAGCGACTCGAAATGTTATAGACATTCATAAAAGACAACCAGTAATTCTTAATGAAAATGATGTAAATAGATATCTTAATTTAGAATTAGATGGATCTAGTTTTTTAAAAGAATGTAAAAAGCCAAAATTAGATTTTTATGAAATTTCTAAAGACGTAAACAAACCTACAAACAACAGTATTTCTTTAATTCAAAAATTTTCAAATTAATTATTATTTAATAATCTTTCTAGTGTTTCAATTTGGCCGATTTTAAAAATAATTACATCATCAGGACGATAGCCATATTGGTTAGAAGAATTTTTGAATCGTTTTGGTGGATCAAATATTGGTTCAAGAGACAAAACAACTGTTCCCCAGTGCATTCCTAAAACTTTTTTGCTTTTTAAATCTTTACCAATATTTAAGGCCTCTTCTGGATTTGTATGATAAATGGATTTATCTTTTTTTGTAGCCATTGGATAAAAATTGTAGGCACCTATATTAATAAAAGTTAAGTCGATTGGACCAAATTTTTCACCAAGCTCCTTATAAATATTTCCATAACCAGTGTCACTTGCAAAAAATATTTTTTTATTTTTATATTCAATTAAAAAACTACCCCACAAAGTTTTATTTGTATCCCACAAACTTCTTTTAGACCAATGTACAGCAGGTAGTAATGTAACTTTTAAATCATTTACTTTAATTACATCGTACCAGTCCATTTCACTTACATCTGAAAAACCATTTTTAGTAAAATATTTTCCTAATTTAAGAGGAGCTAAAACTTTAGCTTTTTTGAAAGGAAATCTTTGTATAGTTCTGGTGCTTAAATGGTCGTAGTGATTGTGTGTTAATAAAAATAAATTCACTTCGGGTATTTCTTTGAGACTAATTGCAGGATCAACAAACCGCTTAGGACCAAAAAATAAAGGACCCATATTTTTTTCAAAAACAGGATCAGTGATGATTGTTGTATTACCAAGTTTAATTAAAAATGTAGCATGTCCTATCCATGCAACATAATCATTATTTTCGTATTTTTTAATATCTTTTAAAACCTTTTCTTTTTTTATTACGTGGTCATCTGGAATGTTCATATCAAGTTTTTTCTTTTCTTGATTAAAGATCTTAAAACTCCAATTGAATGAAGAATCTCTTTGAGGAGATCCTTCTGGATTCCTAAAAGTTCCGTCAGGTAAATGGTGAAAGGGTTTTTTTTCCATAGAATATAAATCTATATTGCAGTTAAATATAACTAATAAAAATATTATAATTTTTTTCACTCTATAAATTAAATTATTTTATTGATTTTTTAGAGTGGTTAAATGTCCCATTTTTCTTTTTTCTTTAATTTCTGATTTTAAATAATCAAAAAAAAACTCATTATTTGAATATTTTCTATTTTTATAATTGCTAATATCCTCTCCTATGATGTTAATCATTTCCGCATTATATATTTTTTTTATTGGTATTTTTTTTAATTTGCATACGGCTCTAATATGATTTTCAAATTGACTTATGTTATGAGAGTTAATTGTCAAATGTCCTGAATTGTGAACTCTGGGTGCAATTTCGTTAACGAATAAGTTTTCATTTTTATCTATAAAATATTCTACACACATTGTTCCAATAAAATTTAAATCATCCGCAATTAACTTTGCCCATTTTATCGATTTTTGCATTATTTCTTTATTTATTTCAGAAGGTATTTTGGAGAATTTTAATATTTGATCTTCGTGAACATTTTCAATTGGCTCATATATTTCAAAGCTTTCAGGGCCAAATCTTGTTAATATTACTGAAATTTCTTTTTTTAGTTTAACCAATTTTTCTAAAATATATTCTTTATTAAATTCTATTTTTAAATTATTTAATTCATCAATTGAGTTAATTTTAAGCTGTCCTTTTCCATCATAACCAAACATGGAAGTTTTGAGCAAACCAGGTAATAAATCTTTATTGGCAATTATATCATCCTTTTTATTTACAGAAGTATATTGAGTCGTGTTTATATTTAATTTATTTATTAAATTTTTTTCATGAATACGATTTTGCACAACTTTATTTATTTTTGGATTTGGTATTACAGGCTTAATTTGATTAATCTTATTTAAAGTATCATAAGGAATATTTTCAAATTCGAAAGTTACCAAGTCTACACAATCGACAAAATAATTAATCTTTTCTTTGTCGTCATAATTTCCTAAAATGAAATCGTCACAAAAGTTTTTAGCAGGAGACGATTTGTCGTCAGAAAAAATAACAGTTTTGACATTCAATTTTTTTGCAGATGAAGCAAGCATACTACCTAGCTGACCTCCACCAAGAATACCAAGAACAGGATAAGGCATTATTACTTAGGTTTTTTTTTTACAGAATTGGTTTGCTTTGATCTCCAACGAATTAGATTTTTTCTAATATTTTTATCGCTAATTGCTAAAATTGATGCTGAAAGTAGTGCAGAATTTACAGCGCCGTCATTTCCTATTGCTACAGTTCCAACCGGGATACCTTTTGGCATTTGAACAATGGACAATAGACTATCAAGACCTTTTAATTTTTTACTTTCTATTGGAACTCCTATAACTGGAATTCTTGTTAAAGCTGCAATCATACCGGGTAAATGAGCTGATCCACCTGCTCCAGCAACAATTAAACTTATATTATTTTTTTCTGCCTTTTTTGCAAAGTCATACATTCTTTTAGGAGTTCTATGGGCTGATAGTATTTTTGTTTCAAATTTAATCTTCAATATTTTTAAAACTTTTGCACAAAGTTTCATAGTTTTATAGTCAGATTGACTTCCCATGATTATAGCTACTTTTGGGCTAACATTTTTTGAGGACATTTATATCTTTTAATATCAAAAAATTATCTACTATTATATAAATTAATTTATGAATTATAAAATTGATAATCTTCAATATTGTAAGTGGAATAGAGAAGTATTTAAAATAAATAGAGAGGCCGAGTTAGATGCTGTACATGTTACAGTTGTTTATCACGAAGATTATGATGAATTTTTAAAAAGAATTGAAGAATGGAAAAATCATTTTAAAGAAAACCCAGACCTTATTTTTCATGGAAAATCTTATAAAGATATTGAAAAGGCAAAAAAAGAAAAAAAGACTGCAATTTTTTTTGGGTTTCAAAACTGTTCACCAATAGAAGATAATATAGATTTAGTTGAAAAGTTGCACGAGCATGGATGTAGATTTATGCAACTTACTTACAACAACCAATCTTTACTAGCTACAGGCTGTTATGAAAAAAATGATAGTGGAGTAACCAATTTTGGAAGAGAAGTAATCAAAGAAATGAACAGAGTAGGAATTGTGATTGACATGTCACATTCAGCAGAAAAAAGTACATTGGACGCAATTGATATTAGCGAAAAACCAATTGCAATTACGCATGCCAATCCTAATTTCTGGCACGATACAAAGAGAAACAAGTCTAATGAACTTCTTAAAGTTTTATCAGAAAGTGGTGGCATGCTTGGACTTTCGCTTTATCCTCATCACCTAAAAGAAAACAGCAATTGTTCTTTAGAAAGCTTTTGCGAAATGGCAGCAAAACTTACAGAAATTATGAACGTAGAAAAAATAGGAATAGGATCTGATCTTTGTTTAAACCAACCCGACAGTGTAGTTGAATGGATGAGAAATGGTACATGGACAAAAACAGAAAATTTTGGAGAAGGTAACAAAAATAAACCAGGTTTTCCCGAACAACCCCCATGGTTTAAAGATGCAAGAGGATTTAATAATTTAAAAAATGGCCTAAAAAAAATTGGATTTAATGAAAAAGAAGTTAACGGGATTTTAGGAAACAATTGGTATAAATTTTATTCGGAAATAGATAAATGAAAATAGAATTAAGAGACCCAAATACAATAATGAAACTTTCTAGACTTGGATCTTTTCATCAATCGAAACTTTCTTTTTTAAGATCTTTTCTTCAAGAATTTAAAGACTGGGATTACCAAAAAGACCTATTTGATTTGGATGAAAATGGCTATGGCAAAGCAATCTATTCATTTAAAAAAAATAAGAAAATATATTCTTTAGTTTGTTTTTCTAGTCATCTTAAAGATGAAGAAAGATCAGATAGAGTTATAGCAAAAAAATGGGATTCTGCCTTTGTGCTTTATGACGGCATACCTTCAAAAAAAGATATAGAACGATTAAACAATAATGTTCCAAAACAAGAAATTGGTAGAGTTTCATATAAAGAGCTAAGCCTTTCAAGAGCAAATAAATCAGTTAGAATATTTAATCATGTGATAGAAAGTTTGTCAGCTGGAAAACAGCCAGATAAAAAAATAATATCAGAAGTAGGATACCTCTATAGAACAACTGCAGTTTATGGTTCAGGAAAATTTGGTTTAGCTGATCGTTTTAGATTAAAAAATAGAGGAGAGATTAATGGACCTTTTAGACTTGAAATGATGTTAGTTTATCTAGTAAGACAATTTACATTTGATCAAGTTAATCATATAGCTAAATTAAAAAATCCAAAAAAAGCTGTAGAGCTTGATAAAGAAATTTGTCGTAATCTTGGAATAGGTAATTCAACCGGATTAGGAATGGCACCATTTATAGTTAATCATCCTATACTTTTAAACAATTGGATTTTAGCCAGAGAAACAGCTTTAAAAAAAATAAGAGAAATTCAAAAAGTTAAATTAGACGATAAAAATTTGTTCCTAAATTGCTTAAAAAAATCAATAAATAATATTACATCCTGGAATTCAGATAGTGAATTCCAGAAGAATAAAATTAAGCAATTATTATTTGATTTAAATAAATTTATTAATTTTGTAGAAAATGATTTTGATTTTAAACAAGAATACTCATTTAACAAAATCTACCTTTGGATTGAATCAAATTTAAATGATGAATGTATTGAATATATAGTCTCAATTATGATGGAACCATACGAACAAATTACAAATCCATTAGTTAAACAAATGAGTTCTGATGAAGAAAAATACTTCAATATACCAACAGAAAGAACAATTTTTGATCTAAGAGAAATTTTAGAAAAAAAATATGAAAAAATAATTAATATAGATTTCAATGATAAAGAAAATAATAAATTTTTTTGGTTTATTTCTAAAAATAAAGAGGAACCAAGATTAGCAGATAGATATATCGAAGAAGGACATGAATTAGAACAACCACTAGCAATAGCTAGAGATATAAAAAAATTATATGAAAGAATTTCGAATGAAAAAAATTCAAGCACTATAGGTAATTTTTTAATAGAAAATAATGACTTAAGACATGTTGTTAGAAGAGCATTTTTGATTGAAAAATTTCCATACTCTGAAATACAAGACAATATCATCGGATCCAAGTTAATCCCAATAGACATGTTAAGATTAAAATTATCTTTTTTCGGAGCAATGAAATTTGATCCACGCTCTGACAAGTGGTTAAGAATTACAATGTTTCAAGGAGCGCCACTACCAAATGAACTCAAAAATTCTAATGATCAATGGATATATAATTCATTAAATTAAATGATAAGTTTTAGCGAAATAGACACAACGACAAAAAGAGCTTCAAAAGCTATTGGATTTTCCTGGGGTATTGCTGAAGAGGTGGGAAAAAATATGAAAAATATGGAACTTTTTGGTTTACCAGGAGTAAAAAATCTTATCGAATATTTTAAAATTTATCCTAAAAAACAATTTCAAAAAATAAGTCTAATAAATGAAAAAAATATTTCTGATAAAATTCCTTATTGTCCGATCATTTTAGGAGTAAATTTTTTGGATCAAATAAAAGTTTTAGAAAAAAACAAAGAAATAAATTTTAGAAATGTTGCCTATCCAATGCTTTTTTTGCCCTTTGTAAGCAGGGGATCAGAAATAATTGGAAAAAAGATTATTTTAAAATTTGATCAAAAGGAATTTTTACTTTCTTTTAATCAAACTATTTACTCTAATAATTCAGATCAATTAATTATTGAAAATGCTGAAAATTTATATTTGAGATTTATTGAAAACAACAATTCTTTTTCCGAAAAAGACTGGCAAGAAATTTATAAACTATCCGAAAAAACATTTGTTGAAGAAAAAGACTCTCTAAAAAAGCATAGCGCTGGAGCAGGATTAACAGACAATGATTGATAAAATTGAGGAGAATAATTTAAAAGAATTAAATGATATTTGCGAGGAATGTCAAAAAGAAGATGAAAGCGTGTCTCAAAATTTAATTTTAATGGGATTTAAAATTTGCAAATCTTGCAGGACTTCAAAAGTAATTTTTCCATTTTAGCTTATAGTGCTTATAGGTAATGCATTCATTCTACTCATTACAAACGATATTGATAAAAATGCAATAATAAGAAATGACAAAAAGATAATCCCAAATGATTTAATGTTAGATTTTATATTTAGTATTTGTTTTGTGGCAATTATTAAAGATGCAAAGATCCAAAATTGAGTAATAAAGATTATTGGAATT
>MDTE01192753.1_pt1 | contig 13934 bp, 13 predicted proteins | sample 811231 | NCBI WGS metagenome assembly MDTE01 (sample SAMN05326651, study PRJNA326480) | marine metagenome | isolation source: seawater | place: Indian Ocean: Red Sea | collected 2010 | reverse complement strand
TTATGGTCAAAATGTAAATGCTGGTACTACTAGCATGGGTGGTGCTGTAAGGCAGGCGGCACACCTCAAAAGTAAAATGCCTAATAACCTGATAGTTCTAATTGGTTCGCACGTTCAAGCCCTTCCCTGTGAGACGTTGGAAAAAGAACCGTCGCTGGACATTGTAGTATTAAACGAGGGCGTTAAAGCAATAGAGGCACTTCTTGCTCTTGAGAGCTTTGAGAAAGGGTCACTCGAGGCCGTACCAGGTATTATGTTTCGATCTAACGGTGAGGTTTTTTCCGGTCGTGTACCACTATCCATAAATCAAGAGGCCCTCGATTCTGAATTGCCAGGATATGCATGGGACTTGCTACCTTATAAATCCAAGCCCTTAGATTTATACCGGTCCCCCACTTGGCATGCTGATTATATTGATGAATTTCGCACCCCGTATGCCGCGATACAGACGTCTATCGGATGTCAATTTAAGTACGGCTTTTGCATGATAAATTTAATAAATAAAAATGATTTGGCTCAACAGTCTACCGCGAGCGATTATGCCGGTATGAGATACTGGAGCGAGGAGTTCGTCGCCCGTGAGGTAGAAAATCTCTATAAGTTGGGTGTTAAGACAATAAGAATCACAGACGAAATGTTTTTCTTAAATAAAAAACGTTACACTCCGATCCTAAATCGTCTGGTGGATTTAAACGTAAATGATGATTTGCGGCTTTGGGCATACGCTAGAATAGATACAGTGCCTAATCCAGAAATACTTGAACTCATACGAAGAGCCGGTTTCAGATGGTTGTGTCTTGGTATTGAGAGCGGCAGTAAAGCCGTGCGCCTCGAGGTAACGAAGGGAAAGTTTGAGGATGTCGACGTCACGAAGGTGGTTAACCAGATTGAAGCAGCAGATATAAATGTTATGGCTAACTATATTTTTGGCCTGCCGAGCGACACTGAAGAGAGCATTAATGCAACTTATGAATTAAGCGTTGAGCTAAATACCCTAGGTTGGAATACTTATGCCGCTATGGCACTACCAGGGTCACCCTTGTACATGGCCGCGCGCACTCGCGGAGATGATATACCGATTGACTATGATGAGTATTCATTTCATTCCTATCGTTGCAAGCCACTTGGAACCGAGTTCCTGCCCGCTTGGAGGGTTTTACAACTTAGAGACGAGAAATTTGTGCAATATTTTTCGCGTCCAGAGTTTATAGAGAAAGTTGAAAAAAAATTTGGAAGTGCCGCAGCAGACCTAGTTTTTAAAAGCAGTCGCAAAAAGCTTCAACGCCAAATAATTGATTTAGCTACAGAAAAATAAAGTAGAGGGAATCTTTATTTATAACACATGCCGGCAGGCGGGAGCCCCGGGCGGCAAACTGCTCGGTGCCGGTGGCGGCGCGCGGTTGCATGCTGTTTGTGGTGAGGCGGGAAGACTAGAGCACGGTCCGCGACATGCTTACAGATTTTATCCATGTTTCCCTAGAATTCGAGAGGGTGGCAGCAAGATTGTGGTATTTACACCTGAGTCGGACCCCAGCGGCCTTTTAAATTATTTTTTCAAAGCAAACTACATTTTAATTTTTTCTGAGCGTGCGTCGATAAAATGGACCACATATTTGGTCAGGTCGTCAAAAAAATTGGCAAGATCTTCAAGTTCTGGCGTGACCTTTGAAGAATTGGGCGCGGTTTTCCCTTCGGCACGTGCCGCTGCCCATAATGCGGGATATGAACTGTACTCAAATTCGTCTCCAAAACCTATGACGTTATCTCTCATCCGGCCAACCATAATTTCTGCAAAGTGGCTATTGTACATGAAAAAACTGTTATCCCGTTCAACGGGATGACGCACGTGTAGGAATTCATCAGAGATAAGCTTCAAAACTTGGCGCCCTGACAGCAGCGACATCATGGGAAACCAGTGATCCCAAAATGGCATGCCCAGGTTAAAACTGGTTTCACCCCAATCTTTGAGTAGGTCGCTGTGAAAGAAAAAAGCGTCATATCCGAGAGGATCGAGCAGTCCGTCTTTTTGATCTGGTTTGTTCACATCGGTGCGTGGGCAAATGAGCAGCGTATCTTCTGGGAGGTTTGCGACGAACTCGGCGATCGGTGAAGTTGGTGTAAGGAGGATATCTGAATTAATGATGCCGCCCTTCTCGCTCTCCGAGTCGCGAATATATTGCAGAATGTCATTGATAAAAATGACGGGTTTACCGGTGGCCAACTGACCATCTCGCAAGACGGTCTCGCAGGCAACTTCCGGAAAAACTTCCGCCACAGCGGCAGCTTCATGGTGTGAATTGAGCGTGATCACTTGAAATCCTGCTCGGCGCCAGCTTTGAATGGCAGCGCGCTGCACATCCAGCCGGGAGCCGGGAACCAAGCTGGTGCAAAGAGTAAGAGGTACAGTTGCCATTAAATTTCTGCGACGACATCGGCCGCCAGTCGTTCCAGAAATGGCTCCACGGCCATTGAACGCCAACCAAACTTTTCCCGGCCAAGGGTGCTGTCAATCATGAAGCCTGGTTTGGCGGCATCTGATGTGGCCATTAGTGCTGAGTCTGATTGTAACAAGGACTTTAGAGCGGAGAGCACGTCTGCGACGGGCATTCGACCATCCAGGGACAAGTTGATTGCCGCAGCGCCGGTGGGGGGCGATGCAATCAGCCGGTCGATAAAATCGGCTAAGTCTGCAATGTGGACGGCGTTATTGAAGAGCGTGTCCGGATTAACAAATGTCACCGGATCATTTCGCCGCATCTTAGTGACAACATCTGTAAGCCAGCCGTATCTCGCCCCTGGCCCCACAACGCTGGGCAGGCGGAGGGAAAGAGAACTGATGGCGTGCTGGTTTTCAGCCAAATAGGCCTCGCTTTCCAATTTGCTCAACGAATAGGGATCTGGGTCTTTGCAGGGTGTTTCCTCGGTAACAATTGAGCTTCCAATGGATCCGTAAACTGATATTGCGGAAAAGAAGATGAACAAACGGGCACCCGCGTCGATCGCATAGTTCACCAGGTTGCGAGTAAGGTTTATGTTGTTCCGTTGAAAGTCAATTTCGGCGGCGTGTCTAACAGATAAAGATGCTGCTGTATGAACAACCACATCGACATATTTTGGCAGGGACCGGAAGTCGGAAAAGTCAGTTTCGAGAGTATTATAGCCTGGTTGAAATTCGGGGGGCGTGTCCCATGTCCGTGCGGTTGCCCATAGAGTATGGGCGCTATTGCGCAGGCTCTGTCGCAAGTGACTGCCGCAAAAACCTTTTGCTCCGGTCAGCAGAACATTCATGTCTTCGTCTCGGATGCGGGCAATTGTGCAAATAACTGGTCGCGGTAAGTCAAAAGCTCGGTGTCGTCATCGAAGGCCTTGGCCCACGGCGCGTATATGGCATCGTCGTCGCCTAAAAATGGACCCAATGTGCTCTCGTGATGGATGACCAGGTCTGTGACTGGAAAATCCGCATGGTACACCCCCTCTTCGACCCTATAGAGGGGCACATGCGTTCCATCCAAGAGGGCCGCATCTTGGACCAAACCATCCTCCGAAAAGGCGTAAATTGCCATTTGCCCTCTCATCACATGGAATGACTTGGCCTTCTGTTGATGTTTTTTAGGTGGGTGAATTTTGTTTCTGTGCTGGCAAATAATCATTTCGTGGAAATCATCTGTTGGCCCACGGTGAAGAGACAGTCTGACGTTTTCGCCTGTCTCTTGCGCCATCTCCTCAAGTTCGGCCAGCAAGAACTGATCAATTTTGGTCATATCAAGATTAGAGAAATAGCCAATGGATTTGGCGGAGATGTCGCGCCAACACGTCGTGCCATCCAGCAATGAGACTTTGGAACTTCGCATTGGTTCGCCTAACAGCTGTTACAGTAACATCCCAGAATTTCTGCCTCGACGACTGTCTCCACCGTCTTGAATCATTAGCCGTAGGACATCGCTCTTGGGGAAATGGCTGTCCTTCAAATCGTCCGGCGACAGTTCAAACGCTGAAAAACGGTCACGCCAAAAAGGGGATGTCTCGATCCGGCGGTCCAGACGTTCAATGAGGTCGGGAGATACTTTGCCGGAAACTCTGTGCTCTAAATACCCCAGGAAATAGAGGGCAAATCCGTTTTCCGGAGATATTACGTCAGCAAGGATATTTAAGTGGGCCGTCAACTGATTAATTTTAAGCGGATTAGTCTCGTGGAATATGCGGTGAAAATTGAGGTGGTAATTCATAAAAAACCAAATATCGGTAATCTGTTCTGGTGTCGGTACGGAGTCCAGTGGGATGTCTGCAAACGCCTCCGCGAAATCGGGGGTCGCCAGCCGGAGGCCTTGCTCGATCTCGGTCTGCTTACCATAAGCTCCGCCGTTAAACCGCAAGTCTTGACTGCCTGTTTCCTGAACCAGGCCTTGGGCCACCATGGCGTCATAAATTGGCGTATTGGGAAGTGGGTGTAGCTGGCTGATGCGGTACCAGTCCAGATCCATTTCACGGGCAATGTTGATGCTATCAAGAATCATTGACATGGTTTCATTGGGAAAACCCACCATGAGAAAGACGCTGGAATGAATGACCGGATAGCGCCGAAGGACTTCTGCAGCCGCTAAAAAAGTTTCAACGGTTCCCGGTTTTCGAACGGATTTTAGGATCTCCCGGTTGCCCGACTCCATGCCAATGTTCAGCGCGATGCATCCACTTTCTGCAGCCGCGTGGATTACCTCATCCGTGCAGGAACTGGCGATCACACCGTTGGTGGCATCCCAGGTAAGATCTAAATTTCGTTTGGTGAGCGTTTCGAAAAGGGAGACCGCTCTTGCATGATCTTTCAGCAGGTCATCGTCGAGCCACATGATGTGCCCAATCCCATGCTCATCCACAAGTGTTTCAACTTCATCTATGACGGACTCGATGGATCGCTGGCGGACACCTTGACCATTAAAGTTACGAACGCTGCAAAAGGTACATTGCGCGCGGCATCCCCGATTCGACAAAACGGTTGCAAATCGGGTCTCCTTGGGCTTGAAGCAATAAAAGGCGCCAACCGTGCCCGCGCGGGAATATGTCGAGATATCCACCAAGTCGTAGGCCGGCATAACATTGATATCTTGTTCCCCAGGAATGGCGGCAGCATCGACTGTCACGTACCCTGTGTCCTGGCGGACAACGAGCTGCGCCAGGCCGTCGGAAGTCGCGTCACCGTTGACGTAGGCCACAAGATTGCCGAAGGCAATTTCTCCTTCTCTCAAAACCGCTATGTCTGCCGTCGGAATATCATCAAGCACCCGATAAACGTCATTGCTGACGTGTACGCCGCCGATTGCAACCGGTACATCCGCCGTGGCGGCCCGATGACAGACGTCTCGCAACGAGGAGTGGGTCATGGTGAACATACAGGTGATGCCAATGAGATCTGGGCGGAAATCTGCCAGATCAGTATCCAGTTTTTTCTGCCAGATATGGTCAAAGGCGAGTTCCTTGTCGTCGTCGAGGCGTTGGCACTGTTGGAGGATTTCGTCATTAAGGTTGCAGACCCGCACATTGATGCCCTGTGTTTGCAGTCGTGCTGCAAGAACCAACAGCCCATAAGGCGGGTAATTTGTGTATCTGCCGCGCTTTGCCGTATCGAGCCGGAACAATTCTGCATCCGCATCCGGGGGCGTCACGAGCAGTATGCGCTCGATGCGTTTGCCCGAAAACAAAGTATGGATCGCGTCCGCTGCTACTTCAGCTGATGTTGAGGTCTCAACTAGGGTCATCGCGACATCCCTTCTGGATCGCTTAATTGCTCTTCGAGTATAGAAACTTTTTGTTTAATAGTCCCTAACGGTGGTGAAAAATGATGCCCTGTCTCCAACGTTACTTTTGTGTTGCTTAGCCAGGCCCGCGCGGGACGAGGCTCGGGAAAGATTAAATCGTTAAAGTTGATCTCTTCGTACGACATTATATCGGGTATCGAGCTGCTTGCCATTATTTCCTCGGCCAACTCTATCCGTGAAATTGGTGGATTAGCGGTGACGTGAAAAGTTCCGTGCCTCTTGTCTTGAATAAGATCAAGGAGCACGGAGCAGGTGTCTGAGACGTCGGTAAGCGTGAACCAATTATCCCGTGCCATTTTGGCATTTCCAGATAAAAGCGCCTGTCGTGTATTTTTAATGGGGCAATTGGATTGGGGGTCTGTACTCACGTTCCAGCCAGTCCGCGCAATGATCGCATTCTGGACGTTTGCCTGGAGATATGATTCGACCTCCGTTTTTTGTTGGGCATACACCGTCGACGGGTTTGGAATACTGTCTTCCGTATGACCGTAATCTTGGTCCGCAAAGATGAACTCTGTCGAGAGGAATACGATCTGTGCGCACCGCGAGATTGCTTCATCGATAATTCTACAGGTTGCAATAACGTTGAGGTCGCGTGACCGACGACTGTTTTCAAATATCCAGTTGGGGTTTGTATAGGCGGACAATACAACGACCGTATCCGACGAAGCTAATTGGGGAAAGGTGCCCAGCAGGCTGTCCTGTAACATATCAAACCTCTGGAGCCTGGGGGACGGCCTGGTGTGATAGGTGCCAATAATGGTCTCGCCCCGATTACGTGCCATGGAATGGAGCTGGCTCCCAATCACGCCCGAGGCGCCAAGAATGATGATCATGACTCGCCCGACCTACTCAAAAAATATGAAGCCAAGATCACCGGCGTATTTATGCTGGGTCAAAAGCCATTTCCATTCTTCTGTGTCGTAGAAAGAACGGCAGGTCAGTTGCCAATACAACAGGTTAACTTTCTCCTGTTCGTTCCGATAGGATTCGACGCATATATAAGCAGGCCCTTTGCTAACCCGGCTGACTTCATCTACCGCTGCTTTAAGTTCAAAGTTCTTAAGATTATGAAATGTGTTCAGCGAGTACACAAAATCAAATTCGTCCGTCGAGTAGGGCAATCTGACACACGAGCCGGTAATCAAGTGTTCGCGGATTTCTTCCTTGGCATGGTGGATGCCATATTCGGAGATATCAATCCCAGCCACAACGATACCTGGAACGGCCTGGGTGAATTCATAGAGTAGAAATGCCTTTCCGCAGCCAATATCTAGAATTTTTTGTCCGGCGCGAAGATTGTAGTGTGCGGCTATTTCCTCCGCGACGGGGCGCCAGCGACCGTCATAAGTATAGCCTCCAAATCCATATCTTCGATCGCCGTCCCAATAGTCGTATCCCCATTCAGCCGCGATTCGGGCACAGTCTGATTTGTCATATTCGACCACCCGCTGAACATAGTCTCTTTTTGTTGATGTATGGATCGAGGTAAGGAAATTCAGTTCATCCATGCGTTTAATTCCTCTGCCGGGAGGCAATCGTCCAGCAACCTGGCGAGCGAAAATATTTCTTCCAATCGCTGGATGTCGTTTTCAGTATTTATGGCAATATTTTCCACGGCGGCGTGTAGCGTTTTTCCGTTTTGCAAGACTCGGTCATAGATGCGGGTGCGTGCGTCAAAATTTTTAGGTAGCATGAATAAGCTGTACAGGATGATCCCGCTGATTTTATCGAGACCATTTAGTATATCATTCAGGACAATGAAGCAGTTCTCCGGTGACATCTCAGTCGCGCTTAATAAGTATTGGAAATCGTGTCGATTTGCATAGTCCCGGACAACCAAGTTTTGGACGTGATGTGGTACCCGGTTGCCATTGACAGCCCGGCTCGCAATGTACCCCCGATGTCCCAATTTATCCGCCACTAAAGCCATCTGGCGCCTTAAAGGTAAGGCCGAGGCGCGTGGCAGGCCGCATGCTGATAGGCTCAAAGAACTCGCCAAATTTTTTATCCGCGTAGGGGGACAAGAGGCTTTTGAAGCGGCAATTCATGGACCATCTAGTGTCGGTCTCTTCATTGATGCGGTTCCCATGTAACAAATTTTGAGAGAATATAATATACCTGCCATAGGGAACGGTCAGCCAGGTTACATCGTCTTTCACGGCAAGGAAAAGATCTTCGGAGGTGGTGTGAGAGAAGTCGCCAAGTCCCGCGAGAATCTCGGAATTGCGCTCCGGAGAGAGGATGTACATGCTTTTAGTGGCGTGGCAGTCTACAAGAGGCACCCAAAGCACGACCTCAAATGGGGAGTCACCATTTAGTACATCCGCATGGACCGGTAGCAGTGAACTCTCATCACCCGGCATCTGAATGCTGAGATTGATATTTTTCTGCATGGAAAGCTCGTTTCCGACAAGGTTCGTCAGCATATCGCGGGCTAGAGAATAGTAGGCTGCGCGAAACCAAGGCGCGTTCCGAATCCCGCTCAAAATGTTAAGCCGTAACGCGTTTAGGTGGTCTACTTCCACTTTGGTCGCAATATTATCTAGATAGTCTTGGGGAGCCGGCGGCGCGGGATCGCCCAGATGCGCGCTGCAGGTGTCCACGATCAGAGCCCTGATCTTGTCGAGCGTGTCTCGGTTCTCGACATCGCCGATCATGTAGCCGGTCGCTAAAAATTCGTCCTCCACCTGTTTCTCGGCTTCGGTTTGAAAGGATGAGAGGGTATCTGTCATTACATTCCTCCGTTTATAGCTTGGGCCTCTTGAGCAGTCCGTTCCACGTCTTCCGCAATCTGATGGGGTTGAAGGCCGAATTGCTCGAGCAACGTGCCTTGCGACCCATAATGCCGGGTAAATTGGTCCTGGATTCCGAGCCGTCTGATTTTTGGCAGGGGGGCGTTGCCGGCGTCGTTCAATGTCTCCAGAATTGCCGTGCCTAGTCCATTATTTAATAGATGTTCGTCCAGGGTGACGATCACGTCAGAAATTTCAGCTAGATCTCTCACCATATCTACGTCCAGTGGTTTGATGGTTGGGAAATGAACCACACCACAGGAGATTCCTCTCGAATTCAATATATTTGCCGCTTCTATTGCTTTGCCACTCATAATGCCGGACGCGGCCAGGGTGATCTTTGTTGGTGGGCGGAAAATGATGCCCTTACCGATTTTGAATGGGGTGTTGCCATCTGATATAACCGGATCACCTCCCTTTCCCAGCCGGATATATATTGGGCCGTTCCAGTCTAATGTTTCGGGCATGAGGTGCCTCATTTCCTCAGCATCAGACGGAGAGACAACCGTCATATTTGGCTGACTGCGCATAAGTCCGATGTCGTCAATGGCAATATGGGTGGGGCCGAGGGGTGCGTAAACGAGACCGCCGCCATTTGCAATTAAGCGTACGGGCAGATTATGGAGGCATAAATCCATGGAAATTTGTTCAAAACACCGACGGGTCAGGAAGGTGGCGATTGTGTTGACGTAGGGAATGTAACCGTCCATTGCCAAACCGGCGGCCATGCCGATGATGTTCGCCTCTGAGACACCCTCCATGAAAAACCTGTGCGGCATTTCCTTACGCATGTCATCCAGGACACCTGGGCCGAGATCGGATCCAATGAACACGACCCGATCATCTTTGCGCGCCAGTTCATAAACCATATCCAGACAGGTACGGCGCATCACCGTCCCCCCAGAGATTGATAAAGCCGGTCGATATCGTCCGGCCCAAGTTTGGATTTATGATGCCACTCGGATTTACCCTCCGCATATGGAATGCCTCGGCCCTTGATCGTGTGGCAGATAACTGCCGATGGTTTACCGTTTGCCAGTGGGAGGCTTTCAAGGGTATAACGTAATTCTTCAATATCGTGGCCATCGGTTTCCGTCACCCCAAAGCCAAAGCTACGCCATTTATCGGCCAGGGGCTCCAATGGCTGGACGGTATCGGTGGGACCATAACTTTGTAGTTTGTTGTAGTCGATCAGCACCGTGAAGTGACCGAGTCTGTGTTTCCCTGCGGATAAGGCACCCTCCCAAATCGATCCTTCATTGATCTCCCCGTCACCTATGATTACGAAAATCCGACTTTTCCTGTTTTGCATCTGTGCGGCAAGGGCCATGCCCAGCCCCGCGGACAGTCCGTGCCCAAGCGCGCCAGTGGAGAACTCCACCCCAGGGACTTTGCCAAATTCCGGATGTCCACCCAGAATGCTTTCCGGCTTGCAGAACGTTGTCAGTGTCTCAGGGGTGATGAAGCCTTTATCCGCAAGCAACGCATAAAGTGCAATGCAGCCGTGACCTTTACTTAGGATACATCTGTCTCGGTCGGACCACCCCGGATCATCTGAGCGGTAAGAGAGGATATCGTCATAGAGCACACGCAGAATTTCGATAAGGGAGAAGGTTGAGCCAATATGACCGCGCCCTCCGCCCTCAAGCGCCCGGACGGCTAATCTCCTTAAGGCGAGCGAGCGTTCGTCTAGGCCGTTCTGGTAGATGTCCTCCGACGCTATGTGATTATCAATGGAGGTCAAAAGGGGTTCCTCCTGGCAAGTGATTCAGCACGTTTCAGCATAATTCGAGCGTTTTCCAACCGCGTCTTCCTAAACTTCTCAAGGTCCGCCTGATCCGTTTCCGCCAGACCAATGTCAGCGTTAGGGCGCAAGTATACATTTAACATGATCATGCACCAACGGAGCGCGAATAGGGGGAGCGCATTGAATATCTGGTGTCGATCCTGACGATTTAGTCGGTAAATTTGCGCAAACTCGTCGATCACGGAGAGCCAACTGAATTCCGGTAGGTTCATCCCTGGATGGAGGACAAAATCGCAAATTAGTTTAAAGGGAGCATCCCGTCCGAAATACTCAAAATCTAGAAAAACTATATCTCCCGAGGACGTCTGTAGGGCATTGTGGAAACCAAAATCAGATGGGCTCAGGATATGAGCCTCCAATCCAATAGCCGACTCTGGATCGATCCCAACCTGCGCGGCTTTCTCCAACTGACGATCAAGTATCTCGTTATAACTGGACTGGAATTCAGTCTTAATAAACTTGGCGCATGCCGGAAAGAGATTTTCTATTCCCTGAAATCGCTCGAGGCGGGCCGCAGTCTGTTGGGTAACATCGGATAGGGACAGGCAGGCATCCGATGCCAATTCCCACTGTCGAGTTTGGGAGGGATTCGAAAGTCCGAAAAGTTGATCCGCGAAATGCGTTGCGGCCTTAAAATGGGTTTCATCCGGCGAGCGAATAGGCGTTCCTGGTATCCATTGAAAGAGTGCACAGTTGGCGGTCACGTCATGGGCGATGGGGGTGGGTACATTTTTGATTGCGTTGGCCTGCATAAACTGCAGCGCCGCAATCTCTGTTCCCAGGCGGTCACGGTCGTCTCCCGGATCCAGACGATAAAATTTTAGGGCGAACATGTCCTTGCCGGAAAGGACTTTGTAAACGCCATTGTTACCGTTTCCTGAGACCCGCTCGACTTGGTCGGCCTCACGACCGAGCAGTAATTCAACCAGTGTACGGAGGCCATCGGAGCATTGCTCTAAATCATGTGTATTGCGATTAATCATTAAATAGGACACCTTGAATTTCATACCAGGACGCAAATGTCGCGAAGGACTTGCCAGTTAACGACCCCTCTCCCGGTGCAAAATGAATAGGTACGGTAATTGTTGGAAAGTCTGCATGGTCGAGCACCTCGACCAGATCGTCGATGAAATGGGTGCAACCGAGCTCAGAGATGCGCGCTATTTTTTGTTCTCTCGTACATTCGAAGTAAATGTTGTCGGGGCGTAGTCCCGGACCGGTCGTTGTGATGATCTTTTTTGCATCCATCCAATTAAGGGCTTCTGTTCTCAGGTTGACATCGCCGGTTCCTAGAGCGGCATGCTTTGTCTTATGGCTTACAAGATAGACGTTAATATCTCGGTTATAACAGGCCTCGAGGAAGTCTCTAAAACCGGGGTAGACCTCCGCGTGGCGCATGCGGGGTCCATAGATCTCGGCCTGAATGCGTTGCCATTTTTTCTCGCCATGCGGCAGTTTCCGAACACGATCTCGGACCTCTCTCTTTGATTGCCCTATCGACTCTTTCCGACCCCCAAATGCCGTCCCCACCTCTATGAAGAGGCGGTCGTAACAGGCAATTGTGTTGTCGAAATCAATGCCGATGATAGATGAAGAAGTGGACATGCCTACCTACTCGCGGTGACGTGCGGCGTTATCTCAATGAGAGTGCCTGCATGACCTTCACGTTATAATATTTTTTATTTGTCAGTGAGTCGGGGACGAGGCCTTTGGTAAACGCCGCTTCTAAATCCTCGACGGCATTATCTATGCTGTGGCTAGGTGTGAAACCTAGGTGCTCCTTTATCCTTTCCGATGAAATGTGATATGAGCGTAAATCGTCAGTTTCCATGACATCAATGGAAACGCGGGTGCCGATTACGGTACGGACCAGTTCGGCAATTTGTATCACTGGATGGTTTTCGTAACCTGCATTAAATACCATGCCGTCAATCAATTCGTCGGAATATTCCAGGCTGTTCACATAAAGCTCAACCAAGTCGTCAATGTGAATGTTTGGACGTTTTTGCGATCCGCCAAAGACGGTAATTTTGCCATTGTTTATGGCATGATTAGTGAGAATATTAACCGTAAGGTCCAGTCTCAAGCGGGGTGCATACCCGCAGACGGTTGCCGGCCGAAGCGTCAGGGTGGTAAAGCCGGGTTCTCGCTCTTCCTCCAGAATTTGTTCACAAAGCGCTTTGTATTTTGAGTAGTCTGTCAACGGTTCCAGTGCTAAATCTTCGGTGACGTCGACCGTGTCCTTGATGCCATAAACACTGGATGATGAGGCGTAGATAAAACGGTTTACCCCGGCGCGTTTGGCGGCCTGGACAAGCGGTCGGAAGGCGTTGTAATTGATCGACTTTCCCAGCGCAGGATCGAGTTCAAAAGAAGGATCATTAGAGACACAGGCAAGATGGATGACAGTGTCGCAGCCAGTGAGGGCGTTCGCCACGACTGATCCATTACGAAGATCGCCATGAAATTCTTTTAGGTTTGGATTGTCTTTCTGGTCTTCAAAAACATGGTTTCCAAAAATATAAAGATCTAGCACATGCACTGTGTGGCCTGCGAGAAGTAACGCTGGTATAAGCCGGCTGCCGACATATCCCGCTCCACCGGTCACCAAAACCCTTCTTTTTGCCGTGCTCATAAATCAAACCCGTCCTTATTTCATGATGGAGGCGACGTGCTTGGCAAGAACAGCGCGGTCGATCGAACGTGATGTGCCAAGTTCCGCAACCATCTCTGCGCCGGCCAAGTTGGTCAAAAAGGCAACAATATCCCAGGGGGTGCCCTGCGCCACCAATGGTGATGTGACGGCCAGTACAGCATCGCCCGCGCCGACACGGTCGGTCACCCGAATGGCAAGCGCTGGTGCCTCAACAAAGCCCTCGGCCGGATCAAAATGAAGGCTCCCTGCGCGCCCCCGTGTCACGGTGTATCGGTCACACCGGATTTGATTACGCAGGTCTACAATCATGTCCTTAAAGCCGGTTTGCTTCATCCTCATTTCCAGTTGGACCTCGCCGCCGTTCAAACATATATAGTCCGCGTGCTCGTATTTAGATATTGTGTTAAAGCCTCGATTACCGGCGTTTGCTTGAGTGTTGACGGCTAAAAAAGAGGACCGTTCGATAAGCTGTGCGATGGCATTGGTTGTCATCATTCCATGGCCATAGTCGGCCATGATGACGACGTCATAGCGGTCGATAATTTTATCCATTTCTTCGAGCAAGCGAGTCTCTGTTTCCCCATCCAGAAGAGCATCGTCGAGTTTATAGAGTTCAAATAACTTTCCCCCAGTATGACTGTCCACGTAACGACGTTTATGAATTGTAGGAGTGCCTCGTCGCCCGATCGGATGGAAGTCGATATTTTCCAAAAGCTGATCACGAATGAATTCGCTTCGGTTGTCGGCATCTCCTACAAGGGCCAACAAACCAACATTATCGCACAAACCTGCAACATGGTTGGCGATTGCCAGGCTACCGCCGATATAGGTTTCATCAGCTAGATATTTAAAGGCAAGAATGGGGT
>MDTE01112695.1_pt1 | contig 13934 bp, 7 predicted proteins | sample 811231 | NCBI WGS metagenome assembly MDTE01 (sample SAMN05326651, study PRJNA326480) | marine metagenome | isolation source: seawater | place: Indian Ocean: Red Sea | collected 2010 | reverse complement strand
GAGGACCTCCTCCACTGTATCCAGAAGTTTCAGTTCCGCGCCCTCCGTAGTCACCTCTTGACATTGGTCGAACAGCTTCCCCTGGTGGGAGGTAATCTTCATCTTCTATGAAGAAATCATCCTCATCCTCTCCCCTGTTACCCATGAACATCATGATACCCACAACTAGTGCGATTAGAACAATGATTACCGCAGCAATTCCTCCATACAGGGCCCAATTGGTCCCTCCGCTAGCAGAGGTGCCTGCAGCACGAATATGGAAGGAGTCAGATTCTCCAAGATCATTGCCATCCATATCTTGTATCTTGAACTTCACGGAAGAAACAGCTTCTGGGAATGCATCTACTTGCACACGACAGATTTCTGACATGCTCGGGGTGTATGTAACTCCGCAACTATGATTGAAATTACCAACCTGTTGTCCTTCTATTACAGTGAAAATTTGTAGTTGTAACTCACCTGAATCAGTTCCAACATTTGTCACATCAACCAGTATTTCGAACATTTGGCCAGCTTCTGGCTGACTGGGTGAAATCATTACACGATCGATTCTAAACTCGGCTTCCTGATAGGTTAGTGAGTACTCTCCACCTTCAACAGCAGAACCAAATTGGCCAGCCAATGTAATTCCATTTCCGGCCGAATCAGTTCCTGAAATCCAAAATCGTAAATCAACACCATCAAGATCAGATGGCAATTCATGGCCGGGCCACAAATCTAGACAATCAACAGATGCTCGATTAGGGGATGCGGTCAAATCCAAATCCAAATCCGCAGTTTGCCATGGGTCTGGATAAGTTGATTTGTATTTTGACCAATTCAAGTCATTATAGTAGTACATCCAATTGATTTGCATAGAACCTTCAATCAATTTTTGCCTTTCTTCAATTGCGAAATCGATGTTGACACAGTGTATTGTGGAGGATGGTAAAATTCCTGAATAGGATTCTCCACTGCCACCAGATTCTAAGTCCCATGAGCCCCAGACTGCCGTTGGTGCTTCGTTATCTACCTTGACGTAAAATGTCCTGTCATCAGCAATTGAGAAATCAGTTGCTCCAATAGGTAATGAGAATTCACAATCGGGATTGCTAGAATCTTCAGCAGCACAAATTCGGAATACGTATCTATATTCATTTGTAGAAAGTGCTGCTGGAACCGTTAGGTCAAAAGTTCCGTTATAGAATGGGTAGTAACTAACCTCTGTAGCAGCAGCGACGTATCCACTTCCAGGTTTGTCAGATTCTCCACCAGGGTAAATGGGGATTCTTGTAATCTCCAATGTCATTGGAATTTCTGGTTGTACAAAAATTCCTCCTTCCAAAGCAGATTTGAAGAGATAATCTCCTGTAATTTGGAGAAGGTCGCCTGGTCTAACGAAGCCGCCACTAGCAGAACCTACAGATTGAGTAATGAACCCGGAAGTATCACTGACGCTTAGAGTGGCAACATCGAATTTAAGCCCATCAGAATAGGCCCAACGCTGAATATATCTACTGCTGGAAAGCTTTGTTTCACTACTCTCAGGATCCAAATCTTTCATGAATACTTCAGGAGTGATGACTCCTTGCAAAGTAGTAACTCCCCACTTTAGACGAATCGGTAAATCAACCAAAAATTCCGTTTCAAATGGATCAATAAGTGCGGTACCATCCAAGCGAGTAGCTCTAGGTTTTATTCCGTCATCTTCTACATTCAAAAACTCAGCAGAAGTGCTTTCAGTCCATGCTGTCCCATTACGTGGAGAGAAGAAAAGAACTAGGTTATTGTTGTAAGCCGGATTCAAATCTACTTTGACATAATCAACATCTCTCCATCCATTTTCATCAGTTCCATCAATCAACAAATGGTAGACATTCCCAGCATACATGGATTTGTTAAACTCAGTTAGAGGATTTCCAAATGCATCTTCAATATGTAGTGAATATGCTTGAGGGGGAATGGACATTTTTCCTATGTAAGTGACCAAGTCACCAATGAATCCACCCTCTCCACCATTTATCGGATTGCCAGAGATATCTGTGCCAGAAACAAACAAACTGGTTCTTGGGGCAGGCGCTCCATTGGGCACAGTTAATCCTGTTTGTCTATCATCAATACAATCATTTGTTGGGGGGCAACTGGGATTTGAAATGAAGTATGTTGTGTTTCCATTTGCATCTGTAGAATACTCTGTCAGAGCTACAGATTGGTACTCATCAATTTCAGCTTGCCTGTTGCTATTACTATCATGCTGTGCTTCAACCCAATAGTTCAAGGTAAATTCTGGTGGTGTTTCAGGTATGTCACGAACGATAACTCTGAACTTTTGGTTCGCAGCAGGTTCAATCCAAGTGTCATCCATCAATTCACGCCAATTTGTTCCAGTCCAGACACTTATATTCACAAGGAATGGAGAAAATTGGTCGATGTATACTGTCATAGGGATGCCACATTCGCTATCTGGAGAAAGTGATTGAGGTGGGCAAATTGTATTGCCGCCTGTATAATTTGCAAGACGCAGACGGAAGGTATCATTGCCCGCTGAAAGTTCTGGCACAACTGGTTGCCAGGAAAAGTTACCACCCAATACTCCATTCAGTCGATCAACTTCAATCCATTCAGTTAGGTTTGACTCATTCTGAGTTTCAAAAATTAGGAAATATGATGATGGGTCTGGGGCAACGTCAAGGTTCTCAAGACGAACGGTACCCTCAAGCGTGAATATGTTGTTACTATGGACATTTGAAAGATCTGCTTGTGGGTCCCCTGCCTGATTAAATACAGTTAGTTGTGATATGGATGCATCATTTTCCACTGCATTCCCCGGGCCCGCGGGGTTAAATAATCTGGCTGCAGGTAATCCTTCAGAGCCAGAATCTGTAATCAATGTAGTAAAAATTCTAGCAGATTCAGAATCCTCCCAAGCCGAATTAATTCGGAATCGCCAGGTTATCTCCTTTCCATTTGCAATATCAGTAGAACTTGATAAGGCCGCCAAAATTGATACGAGCTCAGATGATTCACTGTTCGGATACCAAAATGAATCATTGTTAGAAGACCAAATAATCTCAGAGAAACCACTTTCAGACTCAAATTGTAGGCTTGCTCCAACCATAGAAACTCCAGAAATAGATGGGTCGATTGAATGTGAAGAAATCACCTCATAAACTTCGCCAGTGGCATACAAACCACCCCATTCCTCACTCATGTTTAGCGTAGAATCATAACCACTTTCTGTAGTGACTAATAGATTGGAAAGAGACAATCCCCCACCACTATCTGATGTAAATTTCATTGGGACTAATACTTCTCCACCGATTGCTTGTCCAAGCGCGACACCTTGGTTTAGTTCTCTAGCAATATTGTTGTCATCCGATAGAGTGCGACTCCAGGTGTAGAATATGTCTAAGTCCTTCAGGTTGATACTTGATGCTGCCTGGGCTGTCGGGTTTGTAAATCGGAAGCGGAATTGAATCCACTCGTTCCCATATGAATCGACATTACTTACAGGTACAGTTGAATTATCGATTAGAGATTGAAGGTTGTGGGCGAATTGCTTCAAATCGCTCCTTTCGTCATCAGGTGTTAGCCGAGCCTCTTCACCGACAGTTCCTATCAACTCGGAAGCCTGTCCAGCGAGTAGTTCAATTGTTGCGTTTCCAATATTGGCATTATCGAATGATAATTCAGCATGGCTGATGTCAGCACCTTTTGGTAAGAAGAAAACAGCACCTTCAGCTTCGCCGTTGATATTCATCGACAAGATGGTATTATCCGATCCATAATTGATTCCGTTAATCATTTGTGTTCTGAACATCTGCTGACGACCCAATGAACCATATGCGCTTTCGGTGATTCCCCATTCTATGTCCCCGTCACCCGCAACATCGAGTTCGATGTTAGACATGGTGTGAGCAAATTGAATCTCCATCCACATTGAATATACAGTACATTGGGCTGAATATTGTATTCCTAAAGCGATTCCTGTAGAGGGTGCACCAAAACTCAACCATTGATTATTTAATGGACTAAAGGTGCCAGAATTATTGTTTGTTGGAACAACAAATATTTGTCTATCTGAGGAGGTACAAGAATCAGAAATAATTGGTTTGACTGCCATAATCGGCATCTTGAATCTATTTTTTGATAACGCGGGGGACCAGTCGTTATCTATCATCGTGGGGCTGTATCCAATTACTCCCCCTCCTGGTTCACTTGTCCACTGGCCATTAGCAAAATTTCCACCAATGTACATTATGGAATCAGATGAATTTAGTCCAGTACCTATTTTCGATCCAAGTGTGAAGCCGTATAATACGGGGGTATTCATTCTGCTAGCTCCCGAATTGTAATTAAATCGCAAATCAATCAAACCATACTGATCAGTATCAATATCCCACAATTCAATCAACTCACCTTCAAGCCCAGACAAAGATTTTCCATTACTGTCAATTACAACTTGGCCGTTTGAAGAATCTAGAATATCTACTGTGAATGAACCCGGCCCAGTAGTTACCACTTCAACATCAAGAATCCCGTAACCCTCAGGGAAACTATCCCCGCTCAATTGAGGGGTTGCAGAGAACGATTTCATTACTACACTTCCAGATTGAGGCAACGGGTCACCAATCTGTAATGTGTCAATATACCAACCGGGCATGGTGGCATTCACCGGTGTTCCCATTACTACATTTCTTTCAAGAATAAATCGCAAACGGATGTACTTACCTTCTGACATTGACAAATCTAATCCTATGTTTGCCCAACCATTCTGATTGTTTGGAGACATGCTTTCCCCCGCTAGGAGCCAAGCATTTGCTGGTACCGAAATTGTACCCTTGCCGTTACAATTTGATTGAACTTTGTTTGCACCTGAAGTTTGGACTTTCTGGAATAGTCCATGAGTACCCTGCTGCACTCCAGTAGTGTTTCCGATATCAAAATCGAGGAAACTCCACTGAGACCAACCAACCGCATCGGAGGAATCCTGGAAAGCAACGTATGCACAATCCTCGTAGTACATTGCTCCTGGTCCGGTGGAGCGATAGTTTAGGCTGTGCCAAGAATTGAATGATGCAGAACCTTTGTTGGGATGAACCCAGATAGGGCTCGTATCCATAGTATATTCAAAACTATTTGTCATTGAATCATCGGTGTAATCAGGATCGTCAAAGTTGGTCCCCCAACAGTAGTTACCCATGCCACAACCAGTGGGGGGCATCATTAGGCCACCCATGCCTCCGCCGGGCGTCTTTCTTTCCCAATTGAATAAACCATCAATGGCAGGTCCCGGAACCATTCCTTGGCCCCCTGTCTCGAATTCAGCATTGAATCCCAGGCTTGATAGAGACAAATGGTCTTGTTCTGCAGAGAATGAACAATCCATAATATTGGTGGGGTGGTGGCAGTTGGCATCACTGTAAGTTGTCAAACCATTGTTGTATCTAGGATCCCAAATCCCGCCCCCGTTAGGAGGCATAATCGACTCGTCATAAGTTATGAAGTCACTATGTGTTGCAAAACCTGTAGAAACATTCAGACTTGCAGATGTAATTGTTTCCCCTTCCGGTAGTGAAATTGCCCCACTCAAACTATCCTGATAACTGCCGGGAATCCTAAGTTCGACATCAACTTCTGTACTCCCGTCAGAAAATATCGTCACTGACGCAGCACCCGCTGATGTGGATAAGAGCATTAGCCCAATTATCAGGTAACTTACCGACTTTTTATTTCTATTATTCATGTTCCTCACCATGAACCGCTATGCGGTTCAGCAAACCGACTCCTGATTTGCATTTAACCTCAATGGGCTATTGTACTTCCCAATCTTACACAGAAAGTGCTTCAAAACGGCGCTGCGAGTAACAACTTTCTGCTAATTTCGCCAGTCCTCCGAGTTCGCCCTCGTTCTCGATTAAACGTTCAATATTTGCTACAGTGGTAGGTCTTTTTGGACCCAGCGCATCACACAATTCAGGGCCTTTGCTAATTTCAAAAGTCCCCAACATTCTGGCTTCATCTACAATCTCCTGTTTATCTAGCCCCAAAAGGGGTCTAAGGATGGGCAAAGATGAAGCTAATTCTACAGCACCTAGATTTCCTAATGTTTGACTAGAAACCTGCCCAAGGTTTTCACCAGTTAAAAGATGAGTTGCGCCTACATCTTTTGCTATAAGACAACCCAGCTGATTAAACAGTCTTTTCATATGGACAAAATAATCTCTGTGGGATGAAGGTTTAGTGAATTTAGCTAGTGTTTCACCAACAGGAATTACCATTAATTCCGTCATAATTTGACTTGATAATTCAGCAAGAGGTCCATCGGGATCAGCAAGATGGGTGAGTGTGGAGAGCGTTTTTTCTTCAGCCTCCCGCCCAGTAATGGGTTCTTGACTGCAATGCATTGGGTAAATTTTCCATCCTGCTTTAGCCATTCTTGCTACTGCAACAGGAGAATCGATGCCACCCGAAACTAAAGCAATTGCAACTCGTTCCCGGCCCCCTTCCATGAATCTCGGAAGTGGTTCTACCGGATGAGCGCTTCTCTTACAATCGCAATCACGTGCCTTCAAAAAAACAAGGCTTGATGAGGGGGGAGCGCTGGGAGCATATTGATAATATGACATCTGAACCATTCTCCATCGAACCTGTGGTCTTGATTCAGGAGGTTTTTCCTGGTGATACAAATGCCTACAATACGCTGTTTGGCGGTAGGTTACTATCAATGATGGATACCGCAGCAGGAATTGTCTCAAGCAAATTTGCTCACCGCCAATTTGTTACAGTAAGTATAGATGCTCTGAAATTCAAAAAACCAGCATATCAAGGAGATTTGATTGAGGTTACTGCCAAGGTAGTTTTTACTTCAACACACACAGCGGGTTGTCATGTAGTCGCTCGAAGAATAGATAGAAGTGTATGGGAAACTGAAGACATATGCTCCGGCTTCTTCTTCATGGTAGCAATCGATAGTCAAATGCGACCAATTCCAATCCCTCAATTTGAACCCCAAAATGCCGAAGAACAACAACTCTGGGATGAAGCAAAATCAGCACGTGATGCAATGAAGTCGAACGACTGAGCCGGCGGGTTCAATTCTGATAGTCCATCCCGCACCCTCATGTCGGTTTTGAATGTCGCATTTGTTGGCACTCAAGATTATGCTAGGAAGATAGCAAAACTAAATGATACTAGAGACATTGAAAGCTACGTATTCAAAGTTGTAGAAAATTCAATTACGAAAGTCATTTCATTGCTTAGGCCATTGCGCCACCCAGAGAAAATCAGACCCCTTCTTTCAGTGCTAAATGTTGCACGGTGTGGTGTGGTAGAGGTTGAGACGATTGACCCCTCCCTCGGCGAAATTCTTGTTGCCTTTGGTTGCGCAGGTATTGAACATGGACACATTATTCTTAGGCCTGAAGAGGGTGAATGGATAGACCCAGAACAAATTAAAGTGATTCAGCAACAAGCAGGACTCACGTCATGGAAACTCCATTCAACCCCGCCCGATGAGCATGAAATGCGAACACTTCTTCTGGAGGTGTTAGATAATTTAGAGGATCAATCCATAAAAAATCTAGTGATTCCTGTAGATCAATTTTTCAATGTCAAGGGGGTAGGTCTTGTTGCTATTGGATATGTTCAATCAGGCAGCGTCAATAAACATGACAAATTAATCGCACTGCCAACGATGGATATTGGGACTGCACGTTCTCTTCAAGTAATGGATGACGATGTAGATACAGCAATTGCTGGAGATAGGGTGGGTGTAGCAATGCGTGATCTGAGGCAAGAGGCTTTAGAACGTGGGAGCCTACTAGTAAAACCAGATGTCGATGGTAGTAATCAATCAACTTTGGTTCAACACGTGAAAAGTAACCTCAAATTGAAGCCGGCCCCATTTCAACAAAAGTTGCTAGGTGTGGGGGATGTAATTCATGCAGCAGTAGATTTGCAATTTGTGGTGGGGAGGGTGGAATCGATTGAAGAGGATATTGTACAAATTTCTTGGGATAATCCTCTATTTATTAGACGCGACGAACAACCACGTGTGTTGATTAATCAATTAGATTTGAAAATGCGTATTCTAGGATACAGCGATGATCTTTCAATAGTCGAGTAATTTTCTAACGACCGCGACTTTCTAGTCTTGCTAAATTGTAATTACTTCCAATACCGGCTTTTGTGACCTGTTAATTGGGGTAACGTGTATAAGCAGACCGCTAACCTGCTAGTCTTGGGATGCACACTGGGGCTAGGCCCTAAACGATGAACTGAGTAGATGGGGGCAGGTAATTGGATAACGAAAAATTCGCACCATTGAAGATGGCAGGTGTTGAAGGCCAAGTTACCGCTATTTTGACCGATGAAAATCTGCTATTGGAGCGTAGTGACGGTAAAGGAATGCGATTCGAACTGGACTCGATTGCCCGGATCAGAAATCATCATGTTGCAGTCACCCCTCCTCTTTTGACGCTATTTGGTGTATTGTCACTTCTAGCTAGCATTCGCGTATTTAGCGGCCAAATTCAGATTTATTCATTTATTCTTGGAGTTAGTTCATTACTAGTCTGGTTTCTAGGTAGAAAACCTGCTCTTTGTCTAGACACAAAGCAAGGAGACAGGCATATCTTACATGGGCGTGATAATCTATTACAAAGAATGTACATCATTTTAGATAGGATGTCCGATGGTTGTCCATTAGAAGATGCAGTAATTGGTTTGGAGGATTTTCAAACTTTAGAGTTGGCACCCATAGGTGATATCGATGACATCAGGCATGAAGAAGAATCTGTTGCTGCCGTAGAAGCACAACTGAATATTTCTAATGAACAGGAACAATCTCTTGAACAAGCGCTTGAAGAATTGCACAGAAATAAAAACAAAAACGCTTTTTCGTTTGACCAGACAAACCCTCCGGCAAGAACCCCCCAACCATCTAGTAGTTCCGCATATGAAAGAGTCTGGGGGAGGGGCGAACCAGAGTGGTACTCTGAAAAAGAAACTCAAACGAAGCAAACTGGCATGTTTGAACGTTCTACTAAGGCATTATCAGAGCAGAGGGAAACAGCCAAAGTCGAAACTACAAACTATGACAAGCCATTCCAATTACCAAGTTTTGATAATTTGCATTCAAATGAATCTGAATCATCAATGAATCGAGCTCAAGTTGCAATTCAGGAAGCTAGCGATGCTGCATTTGATGTTGGGGGAGGTATGTTCGATATCTTCGATCAATTAGATAATGATCCGAGTCCCCCGCAACAACAAGCAATTTCACCAGCCACAAGTCCTCCTCCATTACAGAGTCACTCACTTCAATCTGCAACTCAACCAATTTTGAGGCCAAGTGAGAGTAGGGCCTCGTCATATTCGATGATTGCTTCTGCTGCAGGTCCAAATTTACCTGAGCCTACTAGAGTTGCACTGAGAACAGATATCCACACGAGTCCAGGGTTGGTTGCATCCGCTACGGTGTCTAATACTTCTGAAAATGCTAAAGCACTTCCCAAGAAACTTGGAGACACATTTACTCGAGTAACAAAACCAGATCCACTTGCTGGCTACCCGGCGTTGAGCAAGATGCAAAAGAAATATGCTCAGGAATCTCGTTTGCGAGTGAATAGTTCATCATTAAAGAGAAGAAGTCGCACTCACAAAGTAATAGAACAATGGGTCAAACCTAGTTTGAAGAGAATTGATGAAACAAGGCGTCAAATTGGACGTAAATTAACTGGTGCAGGGGATGGTTATCGTGACGTTTATGGTGACATGGATGGAAATCAAGATGACTCATTTATTGATGAAAATTTCCAAACAAGTCAAATCATCCGACTTCGCGCAGATCAAGATTCTCAATCAGATGTCCAAGAGCGTCTGCAATTGCTGACAGTTAATGGTGGTGGCCAGATTGCCGAAGATCTTGCAAATAGAACTTTGCGGGGGATCTCAAATGGCACTGAATCGACCCCTATTTCTCTATCGGGTAAATCTACCAAAAAGTTGGATGCTCCAAATAGCTTCAGTGGGATGGTTGCAAGTACTGAACCAGCACCAAGATTCGCTGGCATGAGGAGACTCGGTTAAATCAGATTAAATCCGGGTGCTCTTCCAAATATTGGATAGTAATTTTCCTATCTAAATAATCAGGCTCATCTAGAATTTTTTTATGAAGCGGAATAACAGTATCCACTCCAACAAGAACAGTCTCTGAAAGTGCAGTCTTCATGCTTGCAATAGCATCTTCACGTGTTCGACCCCAGACAATCATTTTGGCAAGGAGTGAATCAAAACATCCCGGCATCTCGTACCCGATATGTGCGTGAGTATCAACTCTAATTCCAAATCCTGTTGGGAAATGGCAATCCCAAAGTCTTCCTGGCGATGGGGCGAATTTCACAGGGTCTTCTGCATTGATGCGGCATTGGATGGCATGGCCAAAAATTCTGATGTCCTCTTGATTCAGGGTAAGAGGCTCCCCGGCTGCAACTCTAATACCAAGTGATACCAAATCGTAACCAGTAATCATTTCGGTAACGGTGTGCTCAACTTGAACCCTCGGGTTTACTTCTAAGAAGTAGAACTTCCCATGAACATCTCTTAGAAATTCAAATGTTGCCAATCCCTTGTAGCCAACGGCTTCGGCCCCAGCGCAAACTCTAGAACCAATTTCTGCACGAACTTCATCAGATAACCAAGGCCCTTCTTCAAGCAACTTTTGGTGCCTTCTTTGTATTGAACAGAACCGCTCGCCAAAATGAATTGCTCGATTACCGTCGGCCAATACTTGAAACTCAACGTGTTGTGCGCCTTCGATATATTTCTCAACAAAAACCCGTTCATCTCCAAATGCAGAACTTGCACGTGATTGACAGATATTTAACGCAGATTCGAATTCATCTTCTTCATGAACAATTTGCATTCCAATTCCACCCCCTCCTGCGGCGGCTTTGATAATCACAGGATAACCAATTTCAATGGCTATTTTTTTTGCATCCTTCACACTTGAAATGGGCTCACTACTACCTTTAGCCACAGGTAATCCTGCTTCTTCCATTGCCCTACGGGCCTCAATTTTATCACCGAGTAGTGAAATGACATCAGAGGACGGACCAATGAATGTAATGCCTTCCTCCTCACACCGTTTGACGAAAGCCGCATTTTCAGCTAAGAACCCATAGCCAGGGTGGATTGCTTCAGCACCGATCTTCTTTGCGGCTGTAATGACAGATTCATAATCAAGATAGGAATCAAGAGGATTCTTGGTATAATTGGAGACAGCGATATCCGAGAACCGAACGGGCAATGATAGCCGGTCTTCTCTCCCATGAATGATAGCAACTTCGCACCCTAGGTTGCGCAATGCTCGAGAAATTCTCAGTGCGATTTCACCGCGGTTGGCAATGAGCACTCTCTTGAACATAGATAACCACACTAGGCCACGGTTCAAGATTATGACGCATAAATTCAATATTAGTATAAATGAAATTAGTAGACATCTCTGAGATATCTTTTCTCTTCTTTCATCATCCTCTTCTCAACGAATTCTTTAGCATCTTCTGGAGACATTCCCCCGTGCTCAACAGCTATATCTATGAGGGTTTGATGTACGTCCTTAGCCATTCGGAATTTATCACCACAGACATAGAAATATGCTCCGCCTTCAATCCATGACCACAATTCTTCACCATGCTTTGCCATCAGATTTTGGACGTAAGTTTTGGGAATATCTGCCATTCTAGACCACGCCAAATCAAGTTTTGTCAAAAGGCCGCTTTCTTTCCAATCATTCAATTCGTTTTCGTAGAGGTAATCGTGAGTGGACGTCCTGTCTCCGAAGAACAACCAATTTCTCCCCTTAGATTTGTCAAACTCTCGTTGCTCAAGGAAAGCCCTGAACGGTGCAATACCTGTTCCCGGCCCCACCATGATGATGTCAGTATCGCCATCTTTAGGGAGGATAAAACTGCGGGTTGGAGACATGAACATTGGGACGCACATCTCGTTTAGAGGTGCATGGTCGGCCATATAGACGGTGCATAATCCCCCTCGATCCCTACCATGGTGATTGTATCTGACAATTGCTACGGTCAATTCAACCTCGCCGGGATGTGCATCAGGGGAAGACGCAATTGAGTAAAGGCGAGGTTTGAGCCTGTCAAGGTTTGTTACGAATTCTTGCGGGGTGAATGAAAGGTTTGGCATATCGGAAAGAAGGTCAATGTAATCTCGACTCCAAATATAATCCTCCATGGAATCGGGGTTATTGACTAATGATTCCCATAGGATTAGTGCTGGGTCATCAGCAGAACCAACAGGGGAAAATTCAGCAGGATAATCATCCTTCTCACCAGACCAATTCCATTGCAATTTACTTTCACCTGTGTGTGCGTATTTTCGACTTCTACCAACTAGTCTTAGTGAAACCTTGGGGCCAGAATCTGAGAATTTCCCTTCAAGCCCTTGAATGAATTTCTTTGAAAGTCGGTGAACTTCGTAATGGTTAGTCAAAGCCTCTTCAATCGTTGCTTCACCAAGATGGGTTTCTACTACCTCATCGTTGCTGAAATTTAGTAGTCCAATTAAATCTGAAACTAGTTCTGGGGGGTTGTGGGGAATTATTCCAAGAGCATCTCCTACTTTGTATTCTAGCCCGGATTTTCCTAAATCAAAGCATATGTGCCTCGTCTCTTTTGTAGAATCTGGATGGGTAATCAATTTTTTATCAATCATTTCACCGAGGTATGGGTTCTTACTACTATAATCGCTCATTCTAATCTATTCCCCCTATAGTCAGCCCCTTGCTGTTATTTGTCCGTTCAACCATCCGTTTATCAAGCGAATGGAGTGGCGTTCCCAAATATAATATCGTATAGATGCGCGTTACTAAAGCCACCATCCAACGTCGCACAGTTGGGTGGCACTATGGTGGAGGTGTATTTTCTTGGAAGCGGCAATGCTTTTTGCCCCGACGGAAGACTACATTCCTTAGTCCTAATCGATAACAAAATGCTAGTTGATGCACCACCTACAATTATACCACAATTGAAGAGAGCAAACATCAGCCCATCTGAAATTAACACCATGCTAATTACGCATTGGCACGGAGATCATATCTTTGGCTTCCCTTTCTTCATTCTTGAACGCAAGTATATCTCAGATAGAGATGCTTCTAATATTCTAAATGTACACCTTCACAAAGGGGGTAGTGAGCGATTAGAAAATATCTCAGAACTTGCCTTCCCTAAGACATTGACAATAGACATGAGTAGTCGAGTAAAGTTTTGTGAAGAGAGTAGTGGCCAAGTAGCTGGATGTCCTGAATGGCAATATGAAAGATTTGAGGTAGAACATGTCCCAGAGACCGAACCTCATGGTTACCAATTACAACATAATTCAGGATTAACAATTCTTCATTGTGGTGATTCAGGTCCTTGTAGGGAAATTGAAGATAGGGCCAGTGGCGCAGATGTAGTAATCATTGAAGTGGGTGTTCCAGATGGGGTCCCCACAGAAATGCATTACAAACCATCATCAATTTCAGAATTGGCAAATAAAAATCCCGGAACAACTTTTCTTGCAACGCATTTATTCACTGCAGCAAATGAGAAAATCCCCAATCTCCCTGGTAATGTTATTCAAGTCACTGATGGGGATAAATTTACTTTAAATGGCGATGGATCTGTAGGAAAAATGGCCTGAACATTTTTAGATGAATGTAAGAATATAAATAATTATTATAACAACGTTTTGTACTTATTTGAGCAAATGGTGTTTTTCGCCGATCTAATATTTTAGATTGGGGGTTGTTTCAATTTCAAAATCAGATTTCTACCAAATTGTTACAAAAATCCTTCCAAAAAAATCACTCCTCCGATTTGAGAATTATTTATCGAACAAATGTTAGGCGCTCATGAGGTGCTTCGGGGACACCTTGGCTAGAAAAATAT
>MDTE01096701.1_pt1 | contig 13936 bp, 14 predicted proteins | sample 811231 | NCBI WGS metagenome assembly MDTE01 (sample SAMN05326651, study PRJNA326480) | marine metagenome | isolation source: seawater | place: Indian Ocean: Red Sea | collected 2010 | reverse complement strand
CTCGAACCCCCAACCTCGGCATTGCGAACGCCGCGCTCTCCCAGTTGAGCTATATCCCCAGACTCTTTGAGTGTATAGGTTGGCGTGGTTCTGTGTGTCGCGATTATAGCAACCGTATTTCCCGAGTGTCAATTAAGATGCTTGGAGCAATGTACAAGACATGCTATCCTGTTCGTAGATACAATTTCACTACTACTCTACAGTTGTTAAAGCAAACTCAACTTACGGCACAGCGTGCCGAACAGTCAGGGGGATATCTGTGCCCAGAGCACCACGGGGAACAAACGATGTACTTCCAGCCCAACAGCACTACTGGGAACATGTCGAGACGGAAGCCGAATCAATATGCAAGATTTTTGGGTTCGACCGAATTCGCTTACCCATGTTTGAAGATTCATCATTATTCGTGAGGGGTATAGGGGAAGCAACTGATGTGGTGGAAAAAGAAATGTATACGTTTCTTGATCGGGGAGGTGATTCGTTAACCCTTCTCCCAGAAGGGACTGCATCAGTATGCCGGGCCTACATCCAACACGGCATGCATACTATGGTGCAACCAGTGCGGTTATTTTACTTCTCGCCCATCTTCCGTTATGAGCGCCCCCAATCAGGTCGGTACCGCCAACATCATCAGTTTGGAGTAGAAGCGCTCGGTTCCGAGGATCCAATTATAGACGCTGAAATTATTGAACTAGCGAGATCCTTCTTGAACCGGTTGGGATTATACGACACAACCCTATTTGTGAATTCAATTGGCTGCCCCACGTGTCGAGTTCCTTATGGCAAAATATTGAGGGAGTATTACCAAGATAAATTAGACACAATGTGCCAAGACTGCCAATCACGATATTCCAGAGCTCCCTTGCGTCTCTTGGACTGTAAAAAACCCACATGTCAACCCTTGGCTCTTGACGCCCCACATACTATAGACCACCTCTGTTCCGATTGTAGTCAGCATTGGGAACAACTCTTGAACTACCTCTCTGCAATTAATATTCCGTTTGAGATACGCCATAGTATTGTCCGTGGTTTAGACTATTACACGAAAACAGTTTTCGAATTTCAGCCAAATAACGAAGCAGGTTCCCAAACTACAATCCTAGCTGGCGGAAGATATGACGGATTGATATCCCAAATTGGAGGCCCGTCGACTCCTGCTATCGGATTTGGGTCTGGAATTGAGAGGCTGGTGATGAATATTCAGGCCCTTCAGGCCAGATCGCCTGCCGACAATGAAAGACCGGTAGTAATAACCGCAGCAGGATCAGTAGATCAGCACATTCTAGTCCAGAAAGCTGCAGAATTGCGCAGTCAAAATATCTATACTACGATAGTCCCATCTGGAAAAAGCATGAAAGCCCAGATGCGGTATGCTGGAGCCATAAATGCTCGATTTGTAATCGTTTTAGGAGAGCAGGAACTATCATCCGGAGTCATTCAAGTCAAAGATATGGATAGTGGATCTCAAGAGGAGATATCAGCAACATCACTTCCCGGACATATCATCTCACGACTGCAATCCACCCAGAGCTAACGAAAGTCAATAAGTACACCTCGTGCACATGACATGATTCTATCTTAGTCAAGGAGCTAATTTCTGATGCAAGCGAGCATAACCCAACAGCTCGAGACCATTAACGAACGCTACAAAGAGCTAGAAGACACCATCAACAACCCAGAATTTGCTACGGACTACTCCAAGATACAGGAAGTTGCAAAAGAGAAGTCAAGTCTTGAAAGTGTTGTGGCGCTTTACCATCGATACCGAAAAGTACAAACAGAAATCAATGACACCGAAGAAATCATAGCTCATGAAAATGATAAAGAGCTCGTGGAACTTGCACTGGACGACCTGTCGAAGCTCAAGATTGAGGTTGGGACCCTTGAGACAGAACTTTTAGCAGCTTTGCGCCCTAAGGATCCAAGAGACTCAAAGAACGTAATTATTGAAATACGAGCTGGCACCGGTGGGGGTGAAGCTAGTCTCTTCGCTGGAGACCTGTACAGAATGTATGCAAGATATGCAGAAGAGCATCGATGGGCTATCGACATCCTCAATAGTAGCGAAACAGAACTCGGTGGAGTTAAAGAAATCGTTTTTCAGCTCAATGGCAAAGGCGTTTATGGTCGACTGAAATTCGAAGGCGGAACCCATAGAGTTCAGCGTGTACCTGCTACGGAAACCAGTGGAAGAATTCATACATCAGCTGCAACAGTAGTAGTATTACCTGAAGTCGACGAAGTAGAAGTTGAAATACGGACCGAAGACCTAGACATTGAAACGATGCGAGCCGGAGGTCACGGTGGACAAAATGTTAACAAGGTTTCGTCGGCCGTTCGCATTGTACATCGCCCCACTGGACTGACTGTAGCGTGTCAGGACGAAAGGTCCCAACACCGCAATAAAGACAAAGCAATGGCGATACTCCGTGCACGCCTGTTCGATTTAGAACAAAAAAAGCAAGCCGAAGAAATTTCAGCAGAGCGACGACCCCAAGTTGGATCAGGCGATAGATCGGAAAAAATCCGCACCTATAATTTCCCCCAAAACCGAGTCACTGATCACCGAATTGGGGTAACCCTACACAATTTACCGCAAATGCTTAACGGACAGTTGGATGGTCTGCTCGACCAGTTAAGCGCTGCTGCAAACGAGAATTAACATTCCTGTTGCCACCAGTCTCTCAATACTCCTAAACCAGTTGATGTTATCAAGATTGCATCAGGCCGTAACGCTCATTGAAAGGTAAGCTCTGTGAACCTTCAAGATCTTTACAACTCGGTTGCAGAACGTCTGGACGAAGCAGGCATATCTGAATCGAAACTCGAAAGCCAGCTTCTGATACGACACGCATTTTCCTTTACTAAACCAGATTTTTACGCGAAATTACATGACAACAATCTCACACAGCAAGGTCTAGCAAACCTTGAGGCCACAGTAAATCAACGAATTCAAAGGAGGCCACTAGCATACCTTCTGGGAATGAGGGAATTCTATGGCAGAGAATTCTCTGTTGACCCATCTGTACTCATTCCTCGACAGGAAACCGAAACACTTATTGACCACTGTATCGGAATCCTAGCATCAGCATCCCCTCATGACGTGCTCGTTGGTGACATCGGCACAGGGAGCGGAATCATAGCAGTTACTCTGGCACTAGAGATACCTCATCTCCAGCTCATCGCAATTGACGTATCTCCCGATGCTTCGGCCATGGCTCTCCACAACTCAAGAAACCTTGGAGCAGCTCGTTCTGTTCATTGCATAACAGGGGATCTCCTCACACCACTGAAATGTAAGTTTGACCTCATAGCGGCAAATTTACCGTATATAGCAACTCACAGCCTCTCACAGCTACAACCCGAAGTGTCTCGATATGAACCCACTTTAGCACTAGATGGAGGCAAAGAAGGACTTGATCTCATCACCCAATTATTAAATCAAGCCCAAACCGCCATAAAGCCAACTGGACATATAGTGCTTGAAATTGATCCTGCCCTTGGACCGCCTGTGGTAAGGCTTGCACAGGAGTATTTCCCTGGATCTGATACGACTCTCATAAATGACCTCAATGGTGATGCCCGAATCCTGAGCATACAGGTGTAATCCGCACATATTGACAGGGACAAATACTGCAGCGATACTTCCGTCATTACCATCAGGGGAGATCACATGACACTACAAGACCCACAAAACGGCCAAGACAATCTTGCCCAAATACTAAAAGAATACGGGCACGCGATGATCCGAGTTGGTCAACTGGAGAAGGAATTAGCTCTGGCGAATCAACACCCTCAGTTACAAAAACAAGACGATTCCCCAGTCAAAGTACAGCCCCAAAAAGAAGTAATGGATCTAGAACTGAAACTACAAGGTCGTGAACAGGAGTTGGTTGCTCTTCGCCTTCAACTAGAAACGACCCAAGCTGAACTGACGGACACAAAAAACAAATTAAAGTTGGCTGCCGAAGGAAATTACATCCGACACCGAAAGAACAAAGAAAAACGATCTGGATTGAAGAGATTGCTAATGGGAAGGGATTAACATTGAGACATATCCTCTATGAAGCTTAATCACAAGAATCGCTGATATCCCCACCCCTCCTCTTCTTGGAACGTATACCCTTGTCCTTGATACCTGACATGTGATTCACTCAAAGCAGGGATTGCAGCTACCTCCTGATCAGTGAATGTACCTGAACTCTCTCCTCTAACCAACCCCCACAGATGTTCCCCCATGTCCAAATTTTTTGACTGAATCAGTACGCTGAGACCCCCAAGGTAAGCTGGATCCACTAGATGTCGCAACCCTACTTGATTGGCAATGCGCTCTTGATGACTGAATCCCATACGAGAAACAACTTGAAAACATTTATCCCATCCAAGGTTTCTTAAGAACTTCCCTTGTTCAAGTAATCCTAGATACTCCAACCCATACTGAGCTCCGGCGTTGATCAAGCTAGTAAAATCAGCGTGAGCTGTTATATCCTTTTCCCCGACCATTTTGAGCGGATTCCCTGCCTGCGTCTGGCGATAGTAGGTCTGCAGTGTACCTACAGGACGATTGTATAAAGGTTTTGCCCAATCACCATAATCAATCGTTATCACTATGCCTCTGTCCAAACACGCTGCCACAGCCCGTGCCCAATCATCAATATGAAGGTTCATCTCACCATTGAGACCGTCCTGAAGGGGTATATCTAAATCCTGCAACCGGATCTGGATAAGATCAGTTGATGGCTCGTCAAAAATTTCAATAAACTCTCCCTGTTCCCCGAGTTGCACGTAGGCTTCAGTCAGTATCCCACCTTGAACCCTAAACCGGTGTACAGGATATGCATCAATCAACTCATTAGATATAACGCAACCGACACCACCTAGTATTGGTAAAGTGTAGGAGTTAACATACTGGAGATTTTGGTGTGACTTTTGTTTGCCAAACGGATTTGAAGTGCAATCTATAGCAAGATAACTAAGAGATTCATAAAAATCCGGAATAGCATATCTCAAAAAATCGAGCACATCGCAGGCAAGGGTTCCATTACCGGCTCCTTGCTCTAGGATAAGAAATTCATCCGGGCGCCCCATGATAACCCAAATCTGGTAGGCTTGCCGCCCGATTAAAGCACCAAACACAGGATGTGCCAGTGGACTAGTCACGTAATCGGAACCACTAAAACCGGAGACCGAGCCAGCGTAGTATCCTTTACCAGGTGCGTACAACGCCAACTCCATGTATCGTGCGAAGGTTATTCGTCCGGAACGGCTAATCTCTTGCCGTATGTCATCGCTCAAACTCGACAAATCGCTCATTTCTAGCCTACCTACTATGCCGAGTCAATGGCCTGAGTGATATATTTGGTACCGCTATCAAGGTGGGAGATAAGCCCTTAACTAGATTATGGGACTTATTTCGCCGTGCTCGTCGTAGCTGCAGCTTCCGTAGCAGCTCGATTTTTCGCCTTGTCTGCTTCGCCCTCCCAGCGTGTCATCGGCAGGGAGTTACGAAATTCACGAGCCTCGCCACAATTTCTGCACACGCCATCACTTGTCGGCCCACTCGGGCTTTCGATGACCCAGAAGTGCTTGCACTCCGTTTCCTGATATTTAGTCGGTTCAAGTACCACTACCATGTAGCTACCTCCAGAATTAGACTCTCACGATCAATCTTCCAGATCCTATCGCTGGTGTATCGGCACATATTCAACATCTTCAGGTCCTTCGTATTTAAGCAAAGGCCTTATTAGAATGTTATTGGATAACTGCTCAGTTACCTGGAGCGTCCACCCAGGGATACGTCCAAGGGCGAATATTGAGACAAATATGTCCTCAGGGAGGCCTAACAGGTGATAGATAGATCCAGCCCAGAAATCCACGTTAACGTGAATACCACGAGCTTTATACGGCTCCATTGCCTCAGCAACCCGACTCAGTATACGGAACCATTTAGGATCTCCACGCTCTTCTCCCAGCTTTTGGCATCGTGCCCGAAGATGTCTTGCACGTGGATCCTCAGCCTTGTATACCCGATGACCAAACCCCATGATCCTGCCGCCACTACCCAGCACGTCGCTCACGTATTTTTCTGCAGCTGATTCCTCTCCGATTTCTATGGCCATCTTCATGACTTCTTCGGCAGCTCCACCATGTGATGGGCCCTTAAGGGTCGCTATTGCTGATGTGATGGCAGCATGGACGTCCGCTTGAGTTCCTGCTGCTACACGAGCGGCGAAAGCCGAAGCATTTGCGCCATGTTCAGCATGCAACACGAAATCTGTATCCATAAGCCCAGATTCATTCGCCGTAGGCTCAGTCCCTGTGAGCATGTACAAGAAGTTGGCAGCATGCCCAAGGTTTGAATTTGGCACGACCGGGTCAAGCCCCTGCCTAATACGATGATGGTAGGCAACTATCGTGGGGGCCTGTGCAGTCAACCTGATACCCTTTTCACGGCTACCCTCGACACTCATGTCACTGATATCCGATGAGGGATCTGTACCAGCAAGCGCGGATATAGCGGTCCTGAGGACATCCATCGGATGGGCATTTTGAACCAGCCTGATTACGGAAATCACCTCTTCAGGAATTTCCCTGCTCCCTTTGAGTTTCTTATCAAATTCCTCAAGTTGAGCAGTAGTTGGAAGCTGTCCGTACATCAGCAGATAGAAGGTTTCCTCTGCTGAGGAATTCTCAGCAAGGTCGTGAATATTGTAGCCACGATAAATCAGTCTGCCCTGCTCACCATCCACGAAACTCGCTGATGTCGTGTCGAAATACACTCCACGTAGACCGCGAATTACCTCAACATCATCTGCCATACTTTAAGCTCCTTACGTCAAATTCAAAAGCTGAGACCCTAGTAACGAGCGGCAAAAGAGTTAACAGTGCCATGGTTCGCCCTAGTGTATCTCACAACAGGCGTGCTCTTATATGGAAGGTCCTGTTCCAGCCCAGATTGTTATTGTGCGATACGACCACTAAGGCGAAGTTGGTGGCTCGCCAATTCGGACGTCAGCGTCATTGAGAATTTACGCTCGGCTAGGCAGCATTGATGCTGCCGGCACCTAGTGGCATCGCGTAAAATTCTCTTGCCGGCACGCCATCTATTGTACTAACGCAGGAAAAAGGTGTCAACTGAACCCAAGAGACGTACATATATCGTGATGAGTAACGACGGGAAACGGGAGTAGAGAAGATTACAGCTATTTGCTATACTCAGGTTCCATAGCGTTACCTGTGGGCTGGTAGCTCAGCTCGGTAGAGCACCTGACTTTTAATCAGGGTGTCCAGGGTTCGAATCCCTGCCGGCCCACCATAATACCCCTTCACCTAAGCCTACCCTTGGTTCGCTATACTATCCTTTATTTACCCTAAAGTGACTCATACTGGATCCCGCCCATAGCGATAATCAACTCAAACTCTTTTGAACTAACCGGCTGCACGGACAAGCGGGAATTCTTAACCAGTACCATATCCAAAAGTTCAGAAACTCCTTTGATAACTTGAAGGCTTATCAGCTCTTCAAACCGCTTCACTGGCTCAATGTCAACCATGTACCACAACGGTTTGTCGATGGTCGATCTAGGATCCGGATGCTCCGAATCGGGTTCCCAAGCGGTATTATCCGGATAGCCATCTCTAACCACACGGGCGACCCCTATAATGCCACTTGGGCTCGCATTGGAATGATAAAACAACACGAAATCCCCAACTTTAACTTGATCCCTCAGGTAATTTCGGGCAGTGTAATTACGAACGCCATCCCATTCTGCTATCGCGTCGGCCACCAGATCATCCCAAGAATAAGAACCTGGTTCCGATTTGAATAACCAATACTGCATTCGGTCATTCACCTTTCCGCGAATCTAAAGCGATTGCTTGAAACGACTAAAATCCTCACCATGCCCTTGGTAGTGTTGCGACGTTTCTTGGCTTATTGAATCACCGGTGAAAGTCCCCACTTCGAAAACATGCTCATCACAGGTTTGAAGGAAATCAACCAAAGCCTGATGAGTATCTCGGAAATGAGCCCAAATCAAAGCAGGTGCCAGATCCTTCCTCTCAGTAACATGGCTTTCGTTGAGTGCATCAAGCTCCTGCCCTGATTGACCAACCCATTCGGGCTTCTCACCGCTAGCCTCAAACTTCCTCACTAAGAGAATAGTTTCATTATCCCAAGCTGCGATATGAAGGAGACCTTCATGAACGTTCCAATGTCCTATAGCTCCCGGGCGAACCCTGTCTTCCTCGCGAAAGCTTTCAGCAATCGTAACAAACGCATTCCATTCTCGCTCGATTGACTCCAAGACATCTTGTCTGGGCATACTCATCTCCCCCTCAGGTTATTTATGGTTCTCGTTTCCTGCCACCAGAAAATTTTGGCGAAAGCGCAAGTACACTGACTACTTAGCAAAATTTTCAGTCCACATCTCAGTTCGGGTCAAAGTGTTACAGCTAATTGAGGTCCCCTCGAAAAAAACATACCCCTTCTATCACTCTCCACTATAACCGGGACATTCGCTCGAGATATCTCAGTTACTGATTTCATCGCACGTATTCTGTCAAGGAGGTTAGTTTGCACTGGTTACTTATAGTGAATACTATTGTCGTCTTCAGTCAATCTTATTTCTTCTTCCACGTTCATATCTCTGGGTAATCCAAAAAGATCCCATGGGGTAAAAGATTCGACAAATTCTTTGGCCTCTTCAAATGACCCCAACCCTTTGACCGCACGACCAGGATCATACCCAAAAGTAACTGCAAGCGCCTCAAACCCACGCGAGGTCTCCCGAATACCCCCGAGTTCTCTCTCTTCTCCCTCGTCTGCCAATATCAATCGAAACCTATTTCTGTATTTCTGCCAAAATATTTCCATACTGATTCCCTCGCTGACTACTATGAATGATAATGTCCCTACAATTGAGCCTCTCGGTCTCTTCAGATTAGCATATCACACTTATCTGGCAGGAGCTGAAAAGGACAATCTAAACCCAATCAGCTGATGCTGTGCTTTTTCTGCATCACACCAGTTTCGGGTAACATAAAGGTTGTTATCACGAGAGACCATGAGAAGATGGCCAGTACCCAGAACCCATACATATACGATCCGAAAATATCCGCCAAAGTTCCCACCAAAATCGGAGCACAAAAGCTGATAAATCCCCCTATAGTAAAAATACAGGCTAGGATCGCCGCAGTCTGCTCTTCAGTAGCTCCATCTACCTCCATGGGAATTGTCACATGAAACGGCGTATACAGCCATGAGGAGGCCCCATAAATTATCAATATCACATAGAGGAAATCAGACGTAGCAAAAACACTACTTGCGATACCAGTAAGTCCAAGGATTAGGCCTGAAACCAACAAAAACGGTTTGCGCCTCGGCACCTTGAGTGCCAAGATGCCGGCGACAAAGACCGTAACCATACCAGCCAATGGCAAAAGGGAAGTTGCCTCACCAGATTCTCCTAAATCCATGCCATGAATCTCATAATAAAATGTCGGGAGCCACGTTGATAACGCGACATACTGAGATAAGGGACCAGCATCAGCCAAGGCAAGCAAGACTGTTAATTTTGAGATAAAGACTTTTCTTATAGATGCCAACGTCAACGGTTTGGCAGCTGTCTCAGCAGCCGGATTAGTGCGCGCTAATAAGAACCACAAGATAGCCCCAAGCAAAGATGGCACGCTATATAGAGCAAGCCCATTTTTCCATCCAATCCAATCTGCTACCCACTCCCCAGTATACAAGGAAATTGCTATTCCCCCGGACATCATAGCGAGATTGAGTCCATTAACTAAGGGTAATTCCTTCGGCGGAAACCACTGCATGAGGACCGTAAAGAGTAAAGGAATAACCCCAGCAGCGCATACACCGAATATCATCCTCATACCCAAAAGCATCACAAAGTTATCAGCAGCAAACGAGAAAATCGGAATCGCGGCAAGTATCCCGAATACAGAAATAAGGGTCACTATCTTCACCCGCCCAACGAGCAGCACACATGGTATCGCCATTGCAGCATTGGCTAGTAAGATGCCAGCGACCAACAAGCTTGCGGTACTTCTGTTCACTCCGTAATCATCCATAATGACCGGTGTTATGGGGGACACATTTAAAAATACCAAACCAGTCGAGAGACTTAGAAGCAAACTCAGCGAGCCTATCACATATCTATACCTGTTAGTTACAACGCCCAAGCCACTCTCCATTCACCGGCAATCCACCGGAACAGCAAAGTTTCAACGTGAACCTACAAGATAGTGAGACATCGGAACGACAGGAATCAAACCAAGCTCTATGGCCCTTAAGTAATTTTCGTAAGCCTGCGAATCAATCCACGGAGTGAAAGCAAGAAACGCGTCCAGATCATCAAACCCACCCCCCTGATATTCCCTCATCTGGTAAAGGCGAGCCAGAATCCATGTACGCCACTTATCAAGGCCGTGGGCTGACGCACCTATGAGCCCTATCCATCGAGCTTCTGATTTTGTCACAGCACGGATTTCACCGCCACTACGAATGATTATAGCCTCCAACACGGGAATTACCTCCCGTGCTTCTAAAATATCCGAATCTCCAATACTCCAATCAACCGAATCATTCCTCCTCGCCATTTCACGCACCCATCGCTGTATTGTTCGAAGATGGGGTATAGGCTCATCACTTGACGAGCTCAACTCTCGGTAAATATCCGTAGCCGAAAGATCATGAACAATAGCCAACTCGAGAACTTTTTCGTAAATGTTTACAGTTGCAATAGCCATGCTAATAATAGATATTGATTGTCGTTTTATTCAAAAATTATGTCGTTTACCTCAAATATCATATCATTTCCCGTAAATACCAACAAGATATAGTTCTGTACTCCTATCACTTGCTCTTTCAATTCAATAAAAGATACAATCGCCCTACTCAAAAAGAACTGAAGAGGAGAGCACACCATGAGCCCCGAACAGCTTGGACAAATTGACAAACCATCAGCATCCCAATATATGGGGAAAAAGATCCTGTTTCTCGTCCCGCTGCTACAACAACTCGCATCAATGCCGCCAGACGGAGAAGCTATCCTCAAAGGGTACTGGACGCAAGTTGACGACCAGATCGACAGTTTGGAAACTGGGCTAGGACCAGTAACTCGAATTTACCATGAATATATTGAGGAAGGAGGCGATTCTGGCCTTGAAATTCTCAGATCTACAGGAGTCGGCTCTATAGAAATTACAGAGTCTCGATGTGCAAAGGGCGCTACCTTAATCGAAATTGAAGATCGGGAATTGCTGGCTGCAACGATGGACTGGGAGCTCTATCTCAAACAGTTGCTCAGCTTCCCATTTCGCAGTGCTACCGTGGTCAAGCATCTCCATGAGTGGCACACAGATACCATCAAGAGTCGCTATGATCATATACTGCAATCCATAACTGATTCGTTAACGGTCGACGAACCAGGAATTCTTTTTATCAGTGAGAACCATCAACTACAATTTCCGGCAGATATCCAAGTATTCTATGTAAGCCCCCCAGCACTCACTGATTACAAACGTTGGATGGAAACATTACAAGCAACACAAAAAGCTGAAGCTGAGGCATCAAATCCTGAAAGCCCTGATGACACAACTACGGAATCTGTGAACGAATCGTAATCGGATAGATTGACACGTGGATTAGCCTTGGATATCATTGGCTAGTTCATACTGCGCAGCGTGAGCACTTTCGAGTGCTTAGGGGTGGAAATTTCACTCTCGTCGTAGTTACCATGCCGAGGTGGTGGAATTGGTAGACACGCTGTCTTGAGGGGGCAGTGGGCATTGCCTGTGTGGGTTCGAGTCCCGCCCTCGGCACCAAAACTAAGCAAGGCGACGTAGCCAAGTGGTTAAGGCAGAGGTCTGCAAAACCTCCATCGGCGGTTCGAATCCGCCCGTCGCCTCCAACAACCCACCCTGTAGAACTTCCATCGACCCACACCGAAGTCGTCGAACTTCTACACAGCTTCACAGACAGTTTTCCAAATATCCCCAGTGTCTGATATAGTGACTAAGTTATCGTTTCCGAAAGCAAAATGTGACTAGTCTTACATCTCTGAACGCACTTGCCCAGGTGGCGGAATGGCAGACGCGGCGGACTTAAAATCCGCTTCCCGTTTTGGGAGTGAAGGTTCGAGTCCTTTCCTGGGCACCACTTAAGAATATATTCAGGCGCACTGCCGAACTATTTCAATCGCTTCGTCAATATCGTCTGAGGTGATTCCGTAATGAGTTACCATACGAAATCGAGGAGCGGCACCAGAAATCCTTAGACCGTACTGACTAAGTTTCTCTACAAATTCTTCCCCTGAGCCACCGTGCCACTCAAAAAAGACGATATTTGTTTGAACGGTATCAGTCGATATTTTAATCCCAGGGATGGTCGCCAGCCCCGCTGCCAATCTTTTCGCATTGTCATGATCTTCACTGAGGCGAGACACCATATCTTCCAACGCAACTATACCAGCAGCAGCAATCACACCTACCTGACGCATGCCTCCACCGAGCATCTTACGCCACTTTCGTGCTCGCTCAATGAAATCGACTGACCCACACAAAACTGATCCAACAGGGGCGCTCAATCCTTTTGAAAAACAAAAGGTAACGGAATCTACATTCGAAACAAGAGAGATAACCGGCACCTCCAAAGCGACCGCAGCATTGAAAATTCTAGCTCCATCCAGATGCACTGGCAACGTGTATTCATGAGCGATATCTGTGACCGCTTTGACATCTACAGACGACAGCGCGGAACCATTGCATCTGTTATGGGTGTTTTCAAGTGCAACTAGCCCGGTGGGGGAGATATTCGGCCGATACGAACGAATTGCCGATTCCACCATATCTGGGTCTATCCTGCCTCTGGCATCGTTAGGAAGCCCACGTAGCAGAACACCTGCCACTGCTGCACTGCCCGCAGACTCATGCCAGAGAATATGGGCTTCACTCCCGAGAATCACTTCATCCCCAGGCTTACACCATGCGAGTACTGCTAGAAGATTCCCCATAGTACCACTGCTAACGAATACAGCTGCGTCCTTGCCCATTTTGTCTGCAGCCATAGACTCAAGCCTTTGTACGGTTGGGTCATCGCCGAGAACATCATCCCCTACTTCCGCTTGAGCCATAGCCTGACGCATAGAAGGGGTCGGATGGGTCACCGTGTCACTCCGTAAGTCAATCATACCCATAAGACGATGCATCCTCCCTCAATTCGCTATGATCGAGTCAGCGAGTCATCACAAATTTTGCTGTTCACCGAGAAACTGCGCGAGCATACTGATCCTGCCACTTAGCAGGACGCCCTTCAAGCATCTGCTCAGCAGATAACGGCCAATAGGGATTTCGAAGAAGTTCCCTCCCCATCAAAATAACGTCGGCTTGGTCATTCAAAAGAATGTCCTCGGCCTGCTGCGGATCCGTTATAAGCCCAACTGCACCAGTTCGGATGTCTGCTCCGTGTCGAATTTGTTCCGCAAACGAGACCTGATACCCTGGAACCGGGGTCATTTTCTGAGCAGCAGAATTGCCCCCAGAAGAGCAGTCGATCAAATCAACTCCGGCGTTCTTTAGTTCAGTAGCCAACAGCACTGAGTCTTCTATGCTCCACCCTCCCTCGACGTACTCGGTACTTGAGATTCGAACAAATAAGGGCATCGATTCTGGAATTTCCGCCCTTACAGCTTCGATTATTTGCAAAGGGAAACGCATCCTATTTTCAAAGCTGCCCCCGTATATATCATTTCTCTGGTTAGATAATGGAGATAGGAATTCGCATACTAGATAGCCATGAGCAAAATGAAGTTCGATAACCTTAATCTGTGCTTCTACCGCCCTTCGTGCTGCAGCGGCAAATGAATCAACAATGACCTGTATTTCATCTACACTCAACTGACTCGGAGTGGGGGAT
>MDTE01086583.1_pt1 | contig 13936 bp, 12 predicted proteins | sample 811231 | NCBI WGS metagenome assembly MDTE01 (sample SAMN05326651, study PRJNA326480) | marine metagenome | isolation source: seawater | place: Indian Ocean: Red Sea | collected 2010 | reverse complement strand
TAATTTTACATCATTACCCAAAACAGCATCTTTAGCTACTGATAAGCCACCATCAGTTTGTAAAGAGCCATCTGTTGTACTAGTTGCTTCTGTTGTATCGTCTGTTTTTATTATTCCACTAGCTGTAATTGTACTTGAAGTTAAAGCTGCTGTTGCTACTGTACCTCCAGCAGCTGTTAGTGTGTTAGCACTATGTGTTAAAGTAACATCACCATTATTAAAATTTATTACACTGCCTGATGCTAAAAATAAATCAGACCACATTAAAGATGTTGTACCTAATGCAGTTCCATCAGATGTTCCTGGTGTTAATGCATTTTCAGATAATACCATTTCTTTTGCATTGTTTGCATAGAAATTAATATTATTAGCATCTTCAAAATCTATCTTAGTTTCATTGTCTTCTCCAATTTTTAAATCTGTAGCTAAGATAGAAGTAATACCTGTTTGTGCAGCTGCCATTCTTGCTGCTGCTAAAGTACCAGATCCAATATTTGATGCATCAGTAGTATCTGTTGTTGCTGATGATGCTAGTGCAGTTCCATTTACTGTAATTGCATCTGCCTCTAATGTGCCATCAATATCTGCATCTCCACTAACATCAAGAGAGCCTGCATCAAGTTCTCCTGTTAATGTGATGTTTCTAAATGATGATACATCTTTATTTGAATCTACTGTTACAACTTTACTTGCAACAACTGTACCAACAGATGCTCCTGTATCACTATAGTTAAGTTCTGCTGCAGTGGCAGTTACTGTTGTTCCTGCTATTGATAGTGCATCTGTTTCAAGAGTTCCATCAAAGTCTCCATCTACAGCATCAATATTACCTTTAAATATAGTAGCTGTTACTGTTCCTGTGCTTGGATTATATGTAAAGTCACCATCTGATTCTAGACCAACATTACCTGTAGCTGAAGTATCTTCAATAAATGTAATTAAATTTTCTTCGTTAGTGCTTTCATTATCTGCAACACTTACATGTGCTGCATTTGTAGCATTTGTTACTGTGGTTGCTGCAATTAATGTAGCAAGAGCAGTTCCATCTACTGTAATAGCATCTGCCTCTAGAGTACCATCTATGTCAGCATCACCAGATATATCTAATGTTGCTGCATCTAGTTCACCAGTTAGTGTTACATTTCTAAATCCTGATACATCTTTATTAGAATCTGCAATCACAGCCAATGAAGCTGATACAGTTCCTGCGGTAATACCATCTACTAAATTTAACTCAGCTGCTGTTGATGTTACTGTAGTTCCGTTTATAGATAAAGCATCTGTTTCTAAAGTACCATCTACGTCTACGTCTCCTGATATATCAAGAGATGCAGCAATAAGTTGATCTACTTGTAAATCTTCATGTGATGATCCAAGTTTTAATTCAAATTTAGGACCTGTAGTATTATAGCTAAATGTAGCATCATCTCCAGACCCACCTTCAATAGTTATACCTGCACCGTTTACAACTGCAGATGTGCTGTTACCAGAATCTAAAACAAGATTGTGATCATTTAAATTTACAGTAGTTGAGTTTACTGTAGTTGTTGTGCCACTAACAGTTAGATCTCCTGTAACAGTTAAGTTATCATTTACTGTTACTTCAGAAGTTGTATGCCCAATAGAAATAGGCACACCTGATGTAGCCGTTCCAATAGTAATACCATTAGATGTATTAGAGTTATCTATGTTTAAAGTTGAAGTACTATCAAGTGAAATATTAGATCCATCAACTACTAGTGTTCCGTCAATATCTGTATTATCTAAATTAGTTGTTCCATCAATATCTGCATCTCCTGAAACATCTAAAGTAGCAGTATCTAACTCACCAGTGATAGTAATATTACGACCACCTGTTATATCTTTGTTAGAATCAGCAACAATAGCTTTTGAAGCTGAAACAGTTCCTGCAGTAACTCCATCTATAGTTTCTAGTTCTGATTCATTTATATCTGCAGAACCAATAACAAAACTAGTACCAGTAATAGTTGTACCTGTTATAGCTGCAGCACTAGATCCACCTATAGTTACACCATCTAATGTACCACCATTAATATCTGCAGTACCTGCAACTAATGCATCAGTAGTTACTGTACCATCAAAAAATGCATCTTTAAATTCTACAGAACTTGTACCTAAATCAATATCGTTATTTGTTGATGGAACAATTGCACCATCAGTAAATGTTACTTGATTAGCTCCACCAGCTGCTATAGTTATAACATCAGATCCACTAAATGTAATACTTGTGTCTGTATCTCCATCACCAGCTATAGAATCTAATTGTATAGATCCTACATTAGTAAAGTTAGAGTCTGATAAATCTAATGTGCCAGTAACGTCTAAATTACCACCAACTGATAAATTACCTGATACATCTACTGCACCATTTATATCTATTGTAGTGGCTGCTATCTGTATTTCTGTATCTGCTACTAAATCTAATTGACCATCTGTAGATGAATTAATATATATTGCAGTATCTCTAAACTGTAATTTTTCTGTAGTTGTTAATAGTATATCATCAGAAAACTGGAAATAGTCTTCATCTTCCATCCATGTCAATACACCATCAGATGTATTACCATCAAATGTTACAGCAACATCTGTATCAGCACCTGTACCGAATGTTATTGTATTACTAAATAATTTAGATATAGGCCCACCATCTCCAGCAGTACTGCCGTCATGGGTGTGACCTGTTGATACGTTAAACGCTGCTAGTATCGCATTAAACTCATCATTAGTGTGAGCTGCGGTAATAGTATCGCCATCACTGTATGAGCTTTGTCTAGCTGAATATACTGCCATTATCTTCTTCCTCCTGGGACAAATTCTAATTCAAAACCTTTTAAACTTATTGGTGGGTTTGTGCTATCATCTGTAACTTTTAAGGCAACTGTAAACCCTGATCCCACAACATGTTGCCTTACTAGTGGTATACCTGACTGTCCATAAACAGATGTATTATAAACTCCAGTTCCATATAGTGCAGGTACGTTACCTGTTGTTATTGGAACTGCTGCAGGCTGTGGTGTAGTGCTTGCATCAAAGTCATATCTAACTTGTAAGTTAGCATCTACTTGACCTTCGTTAGTATAGTTAACGATAACTCTTTGCATATTTTTTCTTATACCTGGATCTCCCATAGTTAAGTCAGGAGATCTGTATCTACCTGGTATAGCAAAAGTTGCAGCTGCTCTAGTAAACTCATTGCCAGATTCTTGTTGATATACAAAACCATCATAGCCACCACTAACAATAGTTTCCGTATTACTTATAAAATCAGAATCAGTAGATGATACTTTTAATCCACTAATATCTGCATACTCATATCCAAGCTGTCCTGTATTTGGATTAGTTTTAATTACTCCAATAATTCCTTTTGCTCCTGATTCTGCACCAGTTGTAACTGGATAAAATAATCTGTACTGTGATTTATTTCTAATAACTACTGATGTAATATTATCTAAAGTTATATCATCAATACGTTGCTGTATTTGTTTAGATATAGTACCAAGTTCTACGTCACCGATTCTTTCTGTACCTGCAATAGTTCTTAAACCATCTGGTGCTAGGTATATAATATCACCACCAAGTTCCTGTATAGATCCACCATCAACACATCCTATTTTTCTTGTAACAGGTGCTATTGCAAAATCAGATTCTGTATTTCCTACTAACTTAAATATCTTATCTTGTCCAAATATAAATAGTGCATCCCTAAATACTTTTATGCCTTTTATTTCTGTATCTACTTTAATAACGCCACCACCATTACCTGATGTAAAATCATTAGTTTGAAACGGACCCATAAAACTAAGTTGCTGTGCATTACTAGAATCACCTGCAAAAAATATATGATTTTTAAATATTTCTACAAATTTAAAATTAGCAGTCCCACTAGCATTTACAACAGATGCAGAGAATGCAGATGTTAACAATTGTGGACTAGATGTGCCTGTACATATTATAATTCTATCAGTGCCGTCAAAATTAAATTTTCTAAATGTATAATTAGCTGTTGGTGTACCTAAACCTGTTATAGTAGATGTCCAACTTCCTGATCCAGTTGATCCTCTATGTATACTGCCACCTCTAGCTGCTAGTACTACACTACCAAATATAGCTGACATTACAACTCGTTCGCTAGATGAGGATACTTGTGGAACTATATTAGAGTTCCATTTAGTTGTACCTAGTATTTTTTTGTATCCACCTTTAACATCTGGTTCAAAATTTTGTAATACTTTTGTTTCACCTGGTTGATAAGAAAAAGAATCTTTGTTTAAAACAAGTCCTCCACCACAACCAAATACAAAAGGTGATATCTGTGAAGTATCAGCCACTCAATGCACCTCGTCTATTATATCCTAAGTTTACCCTAGTATCTAACATTTCACTTGGTGCATTAATTAATTCAATTCTCATTCTTTTAACACCTTCTCTATAATCTCTATCTGCAAACTGTGTAAACTGTGGGTCAGATCTAAGATTATAAATATAATACTTTGCTCTTGCTACAACCACATCATGAAATCTTGCAGGTATGTCTGGTGTATCTGTTGATGCAGATAAATCAGAGTGTGTTTTCCAATATTCATAATTTATAGTATAACCATCCGAATCAGGAACTCTATACAATCCAAACTTATCATCTTGTGTTTTAAATACATAATCGGGTGTACCATAATGATCACTATTATTAGTTTGTGCTGTTGCTAAAAATCTTCTTCTATAATCATCGTACGTTATGTATATTAATTTTTTAGGTGGTAAATTTTCTGATACTTTTACAAAATCTACATCTAAATTATTAGAGTCATCATTATCTAATGTAATATGTGATGTAGAAGCTGTTGCTGTAAAAGTTGTATCTAATATCTTACCATCACCAAAATCAGATACAGTTATTGTTGTGTTTAAATTTTGTGTTCCTGCAGCTGATGTTCCTACTTGTACTTTTAAACTAGAGCCACTGGATGATGTATCCATAACTCTTACTTGTACTCTATACTCTCTATTCTTTACTGTTGATAAACTTGCAGATGCTGCTGCTGCATTTAATCTTAACCTTCCATTACCACCAGAGTTATATGCTGGTGATCCTGATACTGTTGACCAGTTTGTTATGTTACTATCAAAAGTAGAGTTTGTTACTAATTCTGTAGGCACTAAATAAAAAGACTCAAAATCAACTGACCTAAAATCAGTTGGTAATGAGTACTCTTTTTGTCCAGCGTATGTAACTTGTGTTTTATCACTATGTAACCAAGGCCACTCTAATTCTGATGAATATACATCTCTTAATGCTTTATTAATAATATCTTTTACTGTTGTCTGAATACCACTACTATTAGTAAATGTAGATGAAGTGAGTTGCACTTCATTAAGTTCTGCCAATACTGCATTTGTGAGTTGTAAATAATTCATACTAGTCTCTTAATAGTTTTAATATCTTATCTAATTTTTTATCTTGTTCTAATACTTTTTTTTCTAATTCTCTAAAGGACTCTAAACTTGCTGCTTGTCCACCAAAGCTTACTTTTGTTTGTCCTGTTGATGCATTTGTTTTTTCTCTTAAATCGTAAGTTGCCATATTTATCCTTATAGTAAAGGGGGGCATATAGCCCCCCTAAAGTTATGCAGTATTATACTGCTGTGTCATGTTGCGTAGCTGTATTTCTATCAGTTTCATCGACACCTGAAACATCACATAGAATAGCAAAAACACGGATTTTACCCGCAGTTGAATCTGCTCCAGCCATTAAAGCATCAATTGTATCTGCCACTTTACAGGTTAATACAGGTGCTGCATCAGCAACGTCTCTTGGTGCATAAGATGCACCAGTAGCATCGTAAGCATCAACGAAAGCATCTGGATCACTAAATCCAGCTGAACTTCCAGTAACACCAATGTCGATAACTACAGAACTTGAGCATGCTGTTAGTACTTCGACTCCTGCATGCAGAATTACTGTTTCTGCAGGAACATCGATGCATCTAATAACATCGTTTTGTGCTGTACCTGAATCTCCATTAATTGCAGAGATATCAATTGTGTTTTCCACCAAATAAGGAGTCCTAATTCCAGCACTCATTTTTGATGGGTGCCCAGCTGTTCCGCCAGGTCCTGTCACATTATATGTAGCCATAATTATTCTCCTTAGTCAATTAAAATGTGTTCTGCAATCAGAGCGTCTGATCTTAGAACTTTTCTGCCAAAGACATGTAAGCCTCTAACAACGTCAGCAAATGATTCTGTGTCTCTTACAACTTCCATTTTTGCAATATGGTTAGCAGTTGCAGTAGAAGACATGTGTCCAGAAAGCACTTTGAAGTAGTTAGATGTGCTTGATGCAGCAAAGTTATTAGTTTGATACATAGTGAAGTTATGGATTTTTCCATTATACACTTGACCATTTCTTAGTGGTCCAGCGGCTCCAGTAGTATCAGCCATTAATTTACTGTTGGCTTTACCTAGTTCTTCATAGAAGTCAGGGCTTGCTAGAAACCATCTTCCTTCCATTGGAACATCAGCAGAGTCCAGTCTTTTAGCGTGGTTTGCGATTACGTTAATTGGATCAACTTCAGGTGTTCCAGATAGAGATAGGCCTTCTCTGTAAGTACCTACGTCTTGTCCAGATCCGTCTGATCCAACTGTAGTGCCTGCACCAGCAAACATCGCAGCAATGATATTCTTATCATATTCATTTTTTAGAGCGTATGCACCAGATGATGATGCAACAGACTCAAAATTAATATGAGAATGTCTTTCTTCAATATCATCCACTTTAAATGCAAAAGCATTTGCTTGGTCAACAACCAAAGTAATTTGATCGTCTGCAAGCTCTTGTGTATTGATAGTTGAGCCACGAGTATAACTAGCTACAGTAACTACGGGTTCTTTGATAATTCTTACCGTGTCACCAAAATTTTCAATTTCTCCAGCGTAGTCGGTGTTTGTAATATCTTCAACAACCGAAGCAGTTCTGAAAAACTTTTGAACCTTCTGGCTATAAATTTCAGGTATGAAGTTATCATTAGGCAGGTTAGCATAACCTGCAGCTCTTGATACTGCCATAATTATTCTCCTTTATAGCGTTAAGTTAAGTTTTTAGTTTCGCTTTATACGACCTTCTCTTCGAGCTTGCATAATTTCTTTTTCATGTTTATCAAATTCATGAGGTTTTAACTTAGATATTTCATCAACAGTCCAAATTTTCTTTTCAGTTACACTAATTTGATTTCCCTTTTTAGTTGTAGTTACTGCTTTTGCTGCGTCTTTCTTTTTAGTTTCTGCTTTAGCATTACTCTTAGTTGTAATGCCAGAATCCATTTTATAAAGATCTATCGCTCTGGCAGCTAACTCAGCATTATCTGGGTTATCATATAACCACCCCTGAATAGTTGCATCTTGTTTTTGTGCCCACTCATGAAATGCATCAGTAGCACGAATCTCTGCAAAATCAGGATGTCGTTTTAAAAGTTCAACTTCTGCTTTTTCTTTAGCAATTTGAGATTGCTGACCTTGCAAAAACTGAAACTTTTCTTCAAGTTTTTTAGCACGTTCATCTGCTTGATTTAAAGCAACTGATTGTATAACATCGTATACTTCAGGATACTTTGATCGCCACGCCTCAAGTTCATTTGGATCTTTAGGTGGTAGCAGTTTGTTTGTGCTTTGTTCAATTTGAGTTTTTAGTTTTGTAACTTCATTTTTATGATTGCTCAAAGTCTTATCGTAATGGCGTTTAAGATCGTCATAACGTTTCTTAAAAGCCTTTTCCTCGGCTGTTACAGGGCGTTCTTCAGGAGTAGCCTCTTTTTCTTCTTGGGTGTCCTGTTGTTCGGTAGCTGTATCAGTATCCTTATCATCGAGATCTCTTCTATACTTATTTTGATAAGGTGTTGGATCAAGTATTTCTTCTACTTGTTCCTGTTCAGCTTGAGTTTCTTCTACTTGTTCTTCTGTAGTTTCTTCTAAAGCTTCTTGTGTTTCGTCAACCATATTGTCCTCCTAGTTGAGTTGGGTGCCTTATGGGAAGGGTAGCCCTCGTGTGCTAGACCATGCCTGTTGGCATAGGTCCAGGTGGCACGTTAGTTTGTGGAGAGTCCATCATTGGCCCTCCGCCCATTCCACCTTGTGGTGAAGTAGGAATATTTTGTTGTCCTTTTGATGCAAAATCTTGTCCCATCATTTCTATAGACTCTTCTATAGTTTTTGCAGGATATGCTTGAGAAACAACTGAAACTGGAATATTTACTGTAGGTTCTGTTGGACCAAAATCTTTTAAAACTTCAATAACTTCAGGTCCAAATAACTCTGCCATAGCTTCTTTTACTCTTGGTGTTAAATGCTGTTCAAGAACATCACTAGACTCTGCAGATAAATTAGCTACTGCTTCTCTAAATTGACTACCGTCAACAATTGCAGTGTTAATTTTTTCTTGCATAGGCATTTTAGTTGTTTGAGTATTTGGTGAAACCATCATTCCCATGCCTTGCATACCACCGTTTGCCATTTATATTCTCCTATTATTTATTTGTTTATAATATTCGTCTCCAACTACAAAATCAATATCGTCTATAGTTTTAAACTCATTATTATTAGTTATTATTTTTAAAAATCCTGTTAAATTAGGATCTACTTTTATCATGCCATGATCTTTTTGATAACGATCATACAACTTACTTTCAGATGTTGTGTGCCCAATAAGTTTATAATTTTTTAACTTTGCTAATTTAAATACAGAATTTATGCATTCTTTTAAGCAACTGTATCTAACTTCTGAATTTTGATTTTTATCTACTAAAACCCATTCCATATATGCAAACTTACATCCAATAGCAAAATAAATTCCTGTGCAACAAACTGGTTTATTTTCATATTCAACTATAATGCCATCTGGAGGTAAACAATCTTTTGGAGGACTTGTCCAATCATATTCTTTCCACCAATTTTTTATAGTAGAATAATCGTTATCTAGATTCCATAATCTAGTTTTAATTTTCTGCATTAAGTGTTTTTAAATTTTCTTTTGCAATTTGATTGCCTATACTTCCATGATTATTAAAAAAATAATCACTTCCTTTTGCAATAAACATTTCTTGTTCTTTTGTTTCTAAGTAATCTGTAAATAAAATATTTTCAATTAATAATCTTCTATGTTCAGTTCCAAGAACGTATACAACATGAGTATCGTTACCTAATGGTTTTCCATTTTTACTATCTTTAACATGCATCCATTTATTATCTTCATTAACTAAATGACTACCTGATACTTTAATTCCATTATAATCATATAACTCATCTGTTAAAAATTTACCAACACCACCAACATATCCTCCAATTGCAACCTTATCCATTAACTCTACTTCTTCAATTGGTTTTTTAGTTTCGTCTGCCATGATAATAAGAGTTCCTGCTAAGAAACATGGCCCATCACTATCTTTACCTCTGTTTTGTCTCTCTTTCATATCTTGTAATTTTTTATTTTTTGATGGGTCATTTGTAACTGTGCCTCCAGAATAACTTACTGTTCCTGAATAATTTCCTGTTTCAGAATTATATCCAGTTCCAACAGCTTTTACTCCATCAGGTAATCCATAACCTGCTCCGCCTGTTTTTACAGCCCCATTAACTTGAGCTTGGGCATTATTAACTTGATTTTGACTATAATTATTTGATCCACCAGCACCCTCATTAACTATTTGATTAGCTGTCTGTAAACCTGATGGATTAGTAGTAGTAGTACCATCTGCGTTAGTAGTTGTGGAGTTTGAGGTCATTGTAGATCCATCTGTAGAGTTCCATCCATAATCTTTTCCTGGAGCTTCAGCTTCAGCAACAGCAGCATCTCCTGTTTGAACACCTGCAGCTTCATCTGCTGCAGCAATAGTATCACCAATATTTGTTTGTTTTAATGGTGTAGTAGCTAATTCTGGACTTACATCCATAAGACTAGGATCAAAACCAGGTTGAGCTTGAATAACTGGTGTGGTAGATGCATCTTCTAATACTGTTGACCTTTTAACTGGTGTGCTAGCCATAGATATTACATTACGCATATAATCTGCTACGTTATCTGGAAGATTACTATTATCTTCTAATGCTTTTGCTATCTCACTAGTCTTATATCCTGAAAGAAAAGTTCCATCTTCCATTGCTTGATTAATATCTTCTATTGCATTTTTTCTTTGATTTGTCATAAATGCAGTGCCAAGTTTACCTACAACTGGATTTACTCCGCTTAAAAAAATACCTCCTGCAATACCAAGTCCTCTTTCTAATACCGTAGGATATGCAGTATCTAATTGTTTTTGTAATTCACTTCTATCATCTGAAGCAAAAGGCGTGCCTCCACCATCTCGTTGTGCTCTTTGAAAATCATAAACTCCACCTTGATCTCTACCTCCACCACCTGTAGCTGCACTTGTAGCACCACCTACACCAGTATCTCCTGTATCTCCACCTTCAGCATCACCATCTTGAGAGCCAACGCCCATATTCGTACTGCCTGGTAAAGTAGTAATAGGCGTTGTTAACATGGTCTGTAAAGTTTGACCTTGTGTGCTAGAACTTGCTATTGGAGTATATTCATATTTAATTTTATACATTCCAGTTGTTGGGTCTTGTTGTAGCACTTGTTTGTAACTTGGTAATCTACCAGTTGCTGGGTCTACTTGTGGTGGACTATCATATAATGCCATTTAAAAAAACCTTCTACTTTTATTATCCTTCTTGTCTAGTTGCTGCTCTAGGGAGAGTAGTCTCCTGAGAGAATGCAGTTTCCCCTGGTTGCGGAACAGCTCCTGCTCCGATGTTGCCACCTCCAACTCCTGTTGGGTCAGCTGGATTTGCTCCTGGAGGTACTCTTTGAGAATCTGCCATGTTAGCTTGTTGCTGATTAGTGTTTTGAGTTTGTTGATTTCCATTTGTCATCCCCATTATTTTTGCGAATAGTTGTGCACTTTCAGGATCATTAATTAATTGATCTGGATCAATATCTAATGATTTTGCAATTTCTCTTAATATAGAATGCCATCTTACAAACGGTGCTATATTTGGATTATTAGCTGTTTGCATAAATGTCATTAATCTTTGTGACCTAACTTCTTTTTGCATTAGAGAAGATGTTCCTCTTGCTTTTATTTCTAGATCACCCTTAACTGGTTCTATATCATAGTTAAACTGCATGTTCCATGCAAATAAAGTATCACCAAGGGGTTTTAATAAATAATCATCTATATTTTTAACAACAGTTTTAATACTTAATGCGGCTGCTCCCATAAGCATAGACATACCTGCTGCAGTTCTTGTTGTTGATTGTACACCTGTTGCACCATGAGAGTATGATGGTATACCAGTTGCTTCATCTGCAAGCTGTCTAAATTTATCAAACATCATTAAGTTTTCTGGTGCAGTATTAGGAAACTTTAATCCATTTATTGCTGTTCCTGTTACACCAGATTGTCTTCTAAATATCTTACCAGGATATATATTCATGTCTTGTCCTGGAACTAATTGTGTCTCATCAATATCAAATACTAAGTTACCTGCTAATGCTAAATTATCTATGGCCATTCTTGCATGACCATTCATTACCATTTGTGCATCTTCCATATTTTCTGGTATACCTACGCCAAAAAATTGATATGGATTTATTTCATATGGGCATACATGAAAAGGTATTCGTTCAGGAGTAAATGGATTTAATACTAATCTTAATACATGGCCATTACATATCCAAGCATTTATTTGAACTTCATCTAGTTCTTCAAAATCATCACCAAGTTCTAAACCTGCTTCTTCCGCAAGTTGTTTATCCATTGATCCCCAGTATTCATATATTTCAAATCTTTGTTTTTTAAGATCATCAACATTTTCTCTATCTAACAGTGCTGTTTCAAAACCTCTAACTTCATAATTAGCACCCATTCTTAAACATTCTTTAATAGCTTCTTTTCTAAAGTATGGTCTATTTTTTAAATCTCTTAACTGTGATCTATTTAAAGAATGTCTTTGTATTACATAGTCACAATCTTCTATGCTTGTTGCATCAGGATCTGGATAAAAATCCCAAAGGCTAACAGCCTCTAATTTTGGAACAGATTTAGTCGATGGGTTATACATGCTTTCGCCAGTTTCTTCATTTGTTTCCCATCTATGAATAGTTTTATCATGTGTAAATGGACCTTTTAATACTCCAGTTCCAAGTAAAACCATTTCAAATAAAACATGCCTTAACATTGTTATAGCAGAAGTTTCTTCTAATTGATCATGAATTAACTTCTGTAAATTTTCTGCAGCTTCTCTTGCAGGTTCTATTTGAGGTATCTGTGGTGATACTGGAGATGGTCCATCTGCAAAATCCACACCTTCATACTCTTTTTCTAATCCTCTAAGTAAATCACTTGTTGTAGTTCCAGGTAACATTTCTTTTCCATCACCTGGAAATCCATAGAGATCTACAACGTTATCTTCTTCTTCTTTATCTGGTTCATTAGGTTGTTTAACTCTAGCATACTCTGATATACCTTCAGGTATAGGTGTAGGCTCTACTCCAATAGGAAATTTTCCTGTTGAAAATAAAACCTCTATTAATTGACCAAAAGCAGCTAGAACTTTAGTTTTTGTTATTTTAACAAATACTCTAGATTTTTCTTTTTCAGTAAAAGACATATCAGAACCATAGATACCTCTATAGTTTCTGTATGATCTTAGCCAACGACTTTCATCAAAAAGTCTAGCATCTTCTGATCTAAAAAATCTTTCTTTAACTAAACCTTGAAGATTAGAAAAATCTTCATAGCTTCCTTCTTTTTCTTTTGGCTCGTCTAGTCCCAGTACTGTATCATCTGGGTTGTTTACATCAGCCATTTAAATACCTTAGTAATCTCTTTCGTCAGCCATTGAAAAAATTTTGCCGTCCACCTCATTCTTTTTTATTTTAGGTGCATCAACATTTTCTCCACCTACTTCATCAGCAGGAAGGTTCATAGGGTCATTAGCAGTTTTTGCACTAGGCACTTCATCTAAATCACCTTGCTTATATTTTTTCATGATGTCCATGTTATTTCTCCTTATTTTTAGTTTTTGATAGTGACTCTTGTATAAATTTTAAGAGCCATGGATTATCTCGTAAGACAATATGTAATTGGTTAGCTAATGTATTAGTAACAACTTCTTCTTTATCTTCATCTGCTAATGGATTAGATTTAGTTGTAAGCCCACCAACGTATGCACATGCATGTAAACATTCGTGAATAACTGTGTTTAACAAATCATGTGGTTCTAAATTTGTATTTATTTGTATTTTATTTTCTCTTTGTAGATAATGACCATAACAATCTGTAAGATTGTCTGTTCTAAAATCTGCATCTTTTATTTCAATAGTTAGATCTTGAAATCCAACTCTTAATTTTTTTCCATCTATATCCATTAGTATCCAAATATTCTATCTGCTGGTTGAAAGTTTTGTTGTTTTCCAAAGCCATCTATTCCTATTCCATGTGGATTAATGGGGCGAGACATACATCCATATCTTAATGCATCGTATGCATGATCCTCTGCGTGCGTATCAACATCTTCTGGATTATTTTTATCACATGGTAAAAGTGGTAGTGTTCGTATTAAATTTACACAGTTGTTAAAAATAAATAATGATGGTTTTTTTTCATTATCTTTTTCTCTAACAGATAGTCGTTTGTGTATTTCCAGCTTACCGTTGATACGACTTCTTGGTGATCTATCAGATGGTCTCCATCTACATCCTGCAGTAATCATTGTTTCTGCAATACTTGGACCGACATCACCTCTTCTTGCCCAAGTGCTTGAGTCTAAGACTCCATAGCGAATATACTCTTTATGTTCTAAATCTAAAACTTGTTGTGCAAATAAATCTGCTGTAACTTTTTTTGTATATAGTTCTCT
>MDTE01201518.1_pt1 | contig 13937 bp, 12 predicted proteins | sample 811231 | NCBI WGS metagenome assembly MDTE01 (sample SAMN05326651, study PRJNA326480) | marine metagenome | isolation source: seawater | place: Indian Ocean: Red Sea | collected 2010 | reverse complement strand
GAAATGTATTGTTCGTCACTTTCGATGAGCTTCGCGGCGACTGTCTATCTGCGCTGGGCCACCCTCTGGTACAGACCCCGAAGCTCGATGCTCTGGCGGCTGACGGCGCCTTATTCCTGAACCACTTTGCACAATGCTCTCCCTGCGGGCCTTCGCGCGCCTCCCTCCTCACGGGCCTCTACCAACAAACCCACCGGTCACTCCGAAACGGCACGCCGTTGGACGGGCGATTTACGAATGTGGCACTGGAAGCACGCAAATTGGGTTATCAGCCCATGCTGTTCGGGTATACGGACACGACTTTAGATCCACGATCATTGCCAGACGGCGACCCGGCGCGCCATACATGGGAATCAGTTCTGCCGGGTTTCAAGTCCGGACTGCCTTCTCTGCTCCGCTATAACTGGCCGACACCCTGGCTCGAGGATCTCAAATCGCGCGGCTACACGATCCCCAAAATCGAACGCTTGATCTATGAGCCAGCGGACGAGGCAGACCGAACTGATCACTCAAAACCGCCCGCTTACGGACTGGAAGAGACGCGCGATGCATTCGTCAATGCGGCGGCATTGACCTACCTCGGGGCGGCAGACGATGGATAGTTCGTTCACGTGGGCTACTTCCGGCCACACCCGCCGTTGTTCGCGCCGGAACCCTACAACGACATTTACCACCCCAATGACGTACCGATGCCCGTCAGGGCGGAGACACGGGAACTGGAGGCCCGCCAGCACCCATACCTCGAGTATGAACTCAATCATATGACGGGCAGCCTGCCCGATTACCGGGTCCTGCCGCGTGACGGGGAGTTCTACGACGCTGATCTCCGTCAGATGCGGGCGACCTACTACGGCTTAATCAGCAAGGCAGACATGTTCCTGGGAAGGATCATCGCCCAGTTGAAGGAAAGCGGCACCTATGACCGCACGTTAATTGTCGTGACTTCGGACCACGGCACCCAACTGGGCGATCACTGGATGTTCTAAAAGAGAGGGTATTTCGACCAGAGCTTCCACGTTCCCATGATTGTTCGCGACCCACGCAACGCCGCAGATGCCGGCCGAGGCCGAAGGATCGATGTCTTCACCGTAAGTGTCGACGTGATGCCTACCATCCTCGATTGGCTGGGGCTCGACGTGCCCCGCCAATGCTACGGCTGGTCACTGCTACCGTTCTGCCACGGCGATTCGCCGGTTTGGCGAGACGCCGCACACTGGGAGTATGATTTCCGAGACGTGACGGATTCGGCGATGGAGCAGGCACTGGGTCTCGAAATGGATCGGGCGGGGCTCTCCGTGATCCGCGATCGTCGATACAAATATGTTCATTTTGCAGGGTTGCCCCCGCTTTTCATCGATCGCGAGGCAGACCCGCACGAGTTCAGGAATCTTGCCGAAGATCCCAACTATGCCTCGAGGGTTCTCAGCTACGCTCAGAAGATGCTGTCGTGGCGAATGGTCAATGATGACCGCTCACTAACCGGCATCAAAGTCACCGAAGATCAGGGGCCTATATCCCGGGACGATGGCCGGCCCGCTGAAACCGCTCCGTTGCTATAGAAACTCGAGCGCGGCCGGCGAAATCAAAACACCAAAATGTTCACACCAGACAACAACACTCGGGTACTCCGCAAGGTTGACGCCTGTTGGCATGGGAAACACCTGGCTGCCTTTGAAAGCGCGAAGTCGCCTCAAGTCGATGTACATGGAGGCCGCGACGTCCACGTCGGGCGTCACGTTCGACTGAGGGACCAAATAGACATGAAACTTGGGTCCTGGACCCAATTCGAAGTCCTGCTCCAGGTGAACGACATCCTCGTAAACCGTCACAGCACCTTTCCCATAGTGCACGGGATCGGACGGATTGGCATGAATGAATCCCCCTTGGCGACCACCTTCTTGGAAGCCACGTCGCCAACCGTCTCCTGCGCCACGATATCGACCAGAAAAATGTACGGATAGGCGAAGATCCCGATCGCAAATCCAAGGCCACCACCGATCAACCCTCCTACAATCACACTAAAAATTACTGCGCGCATGACGTTGCCCCCCGGTTTGTTCGTTGCGGAATGTAAATTGAGGCATTTCGATTGAATTCGCCACCGAACAATCGTCCTTCTTCCTGATGCTTTCCGTTGACGTTTACGACGACCAAATTGCTTTGCTGGGTCCTCATGCGAGTGGTCGCGACCAAAGAGGGACTTGACCTTTTGGATAAAGCAGTCCATCGCATGCCCGTGCACTACAAACAGCATATCGACGGTTGCCTAAGCGACACGGTCGGGGAACACGGTCTCAGCGAGGTTGAGCTTGCCCCGATGGTTGACGCCGCCGAAAAGGCCACAAGCGATCTCGGCAAAGGCGTCATCCAAGGTGCCGCCGAAATCTTGGCGCTGCCGACGCAGCAGGACGACCTCGCGCATTTGGACGCGATTGCCGAGGAGATGCGGTCGAGATTTGAAACGTTAATTGTTCTGGGAACTGGCGGGTCCAGCCTTGGCGGGCGCGCGATCACCGCGTTGAGACCGGACAACGCGACGAAGCTGCAATTCGTTGACAACCTCGACCCCTCGACAATGAGTGGGTTGCTTGACGGAACTGACTTTTCCCGAACAGGATTCCTTGTCGTCTCAAAGTCTGGCGCGACATCGGAAACGATGGCGCAGTACCTCGTGAGCTTTGCTGCGGCTCAAGCGACACTGGGCGGAGATGCATCTTCCCACTTCGTTGTGATTACGGATCCTTTCGACAGCCCCTTGAGACATCTCGCATCAGTTCGTGGTCACACAATTCTTGACCACGATCCCGGGGTCGGCGGTCGCTTTTCGGTCCTTTCGAATGTGGGCATGCTGCCCGCTGCCATCGGAGGTCTGAACACCAACGAAGTACGCAGCGGTGCAGCAGATGTACTGGAGCAAGCATTGGGGTCATCAGCAGCCGAAACCTGTCCCTCTGCGCTGGGCGCCGCGATATGCCTCGGCCTCGCACGTCATCGAGATGCCCGCATGAGCGTGTTGATGCCTTACGCCGACACGCTCGAGCCATTTGCCGCTTGGTACTGTCAGTTGTGGGCGGAGAGTCTCGCAAAGGGCGGAAAGGGTACGACGCCAGTTCGCGCCCTCGGCCCGGTTGATCAGCACAGCCAGCTACAGCTTTACCTCGACGGTCCGAAGGACAAGATCTTCACCATCGTAGAGACAGCAATCAGTGGCGAAGGGCATGAAATCTCAGATTTTGAGGAAGCTCCGGCTTCAATCGAATACCTGCTGGGCAACAGTATCGGTGACCTGGTGGCGGCCCAACAGCTTGCTACGAGAAACACCCTGATCGAACACAAATGCCCCACACGGTTTTTCAGTGTCCCACGCATCGAAGAAAGCAGTATGGGCGCCCTGTTCATGCATTTCATGCTGGAGACGATGATTGCGGCCCGCATGCTTGGTGTTGACGCCTTCAACCAGCCGGCGGTCGAAGACGGCAAAGCCCGCATGCGAACATACCTGGAAAACCGGTGATCCTGATGAAGCGCACGGTACTTCAACATATGAACCATCAAGGGCATTAGACACTAATGAAAGCGGCATATTTGGAAGAATACGGCGGACCAGAAGTTCTGAAGTACGGCGATGTGCCGGATCCGGTTCCAGGAGCAGATGACGTCCTGGTCGATATTCACGCGGCCAGCGTCAATGCGGCGGATTGGAAGGTCCGCTTAGGCAACTATGGGCCTGCTAACGAGTTTCCCTACATTCTCGGGCGCGATTTCTCCGGCGTCGTCAGTGCAGTCGGGAACAATGTGGATGATCTGAACGTCGGAGAACCGGTATTCGGCGTTTGCGATGTGGGGCAGGAAGGCGCTTACGCGGAAAAAATTGCGATCAAGGCAGCGATCATCGCGAGAAAGCCAGATCAGCTATCACATGTCGATGCGGCCGCCCTGGCATTGGCAGGACTGACCGCTGTCGTTTCGATCGAGGATACGCTCAAGCTCCAGCCTGGCGAGAGAATTTTGATTCAGGGTGGTGCGGGCGGTGTCGCGAGTTTCGGTATCCAACTCGCCAAACATATCGGCGCTCATGTGATCACGACTGCCAGCTCGAGCAACCACGAATTTGTGGCCAGTCTCGGAGCTGACAAGATCATCGACTACCACGCCCAAGATTTCAGTGAAGTCGTGTCGGACTGCGACGCCGTTTTCGACACCGTCGGCGGCGATGTGGTGGAAAGATCGTTCGCCGTTCTCAAATCCGGGGGACGCGCCGCCTTCATCGCCTCGGGTGTTCAAGAACCTGATTCACCGCGAGATGACGTGCAATCCCTGAGACCAAATGTGGGACGGGATCGTCCCCACCTTGAGCGCATTGTTGAGTTGGTAGTGGCCGGGGCGGTAAGAGTTCCAGATATCTCTCTTTTCCCCTTGTCCGCGGCAGCCGAAGCTCATCGCATCAGCGAAGCACGACATCTGCGTGGCAAGCTGGTGTTCGAGGTTCGGTAAATCCCCGGTAGCCAGCCTTGCGGCCATTGCTGGTGCTTGTGCCTGCTCCTGCCCTCCTCCGACGCGAACCCAACCTGACGGGAGAGGGATTCAGTTGGTCAGCCGGGGCAACGACTGCACAAGCCAACTACGCATCGACGATCATATCGTAGGCAGGCAGAGTCAAGAATTCAGAGAAGTCCTCCGAAGTACTCATCTCGGCGAACAGCTCTGCCGCAGCGTCAAACCTGCTGTCTGCATAGGCGTCGTCACCCAATTCATCGCGAATGCCGGCCATTACCTCCGCCAAGGTCGCATCGAACAAGGGCCGATCGATCGCCCGCCCGTCGTTCAGTTGAGCGCCATGATGCAACCATTGCCATACCTGAGTACGTGAGATCTCGGCCGTCGCCGCATCTTCCATGAGATTATACAGCGGCACGCACCCCATGCCCCGCAGCCAGGCTTCGAGATAGCGGATACCCACGTTGATGTTCTGACGAAGTCCGACCTCAGTGATCTGCCCGTCGGGTACATCCAAAAGGTCTGCCGCGCTTATATTCACATCCTGGCGCTGCCGCTGGATCTGATTGGCCTCGGGCATCAGGCGGTCGAAGATGCCCTTGGCGATGGGCACCAAACCCGGGTGCGCGACCCAAGTTCCATCGTGACCGTCACCGGCCTCACGTTCCTTGTCCGCGCGTACCTTCGCGAGCGCCTCTTCGTTGGCCTTTTCGTCATTCCTGATCGGAATCTGAGCCGCCATACCCCCGATGGCATGGGCATTACGATGATGACACGTCTTTATCGCAAGAAGACTGTACGAGCGCATGAAATGCCGCGTCATGGTGACGTCACCGCGGTCCGGCAGTACACACTCAGCATCATTCCGAAATTTCTTGATGAAGCTGAAAATATAGTCCCAACGGCCACAATTCAGCCCGGAGGAGTGATCCCGCAGTTCATACAGGATTTCGTCCATTTCGAATGCCGCGAGAATGGTTTCGATGAGGACTGTTGCCTTGATCGAGCCTTGGGGAATGCCCAGCGAATCCTGTGCGGCGACAAACACGTCATTCCACAGCCGCGCTTCGAGATGGCTTTCCATCTTGGGCAGGTAGAAATACGGACCGCTACCCCGATCAAGCAGATTCCGGGCGTTGTGGAAAAAGTACAGGCCGAAATCGAATAGCGACCCAGACGCAGGCTCCCCATCGATCAGGACGTGTTTCTCCGACAGATGCCAACCACGCGGTCGTACGATCAGGGTCGCCGGGTTCTCGGATAATTCGTAGTGACGACCGCTTCGAGGATCATCGAAATCGATTGTGCGCGCGTTCGCATCACGAAGATTGATCTGCCCCTCCAGGAGATTCGACCATGTCGGCGTCGTTGCATCCTCGAAATCCGCCATGAACACACTCGCGCCCGAGTTGAGCGCATTGATGATCATCTTTCGGTCGACCGGACCGGTGATTTCCACACGGCGATCCTGCAAATCTTCAGGAACGGGTGAGACGGTCCAATCTCCCTCCCGGACACTAAGCGTCTCGGCAGGGAAGTCCGGTTTCGCGCCAGCGTCGAATTGAACCTGACGTTCCGTCCGTGCCTCTAAAAGTGCGATCCGCCTCACATTGAACTGTCGATGCAGGTCCGCAATAAACTCGAGCGCCGACGGCGTCAAAATCTCTTCAAACCTAGCAGCCATTGGGCCGAGAACGTCGACCCCCTCCACTGGATTGACACTATCCGTCACGCTGGCTGTATCGGCCATCTCCATCCTCATTCAAATTCAGTTTGAGTTCGCGCCGCGCGGCCATATCCGGCCGAATGGGTCGGCTGCTCACAAATCAAGGTTCATTCAGATTATCGGCGCCGTATTCAACTGATTTAGATACCCCGGCACAAGAGGTATCGAACTAAAAATCGTCACTCGAGTTACGCTGTCTCGAACTCTGCATCCGGCACGGGCAGAGTGATCTTGATTTGTGGACCAAGATCGGTATTTGCTGCTTCAATCGTTCCCCCCATATCTGTGACGATCCCATAGCTGATGGACAAGCCCAGGCCGGTACCCTTGCCGATTTCCTTTATCGTCACAAATGGTTCGAACATACGATTGATCACCTCTTCCTTGATCCCGCCACCGTATCCTCAACAACGATTTCGATGGATCCATCCTTGTCCCGGGTGGCTAGTCGGATATCAATCGATTTTGCCCCCTCGGCCATATTACGTGCCTCAAGCGCATCGAAGGCATTTCCCAGGATATTCAGCAGAACCTGTTCCAGTTGAACTACGTGACCGATGACCTTGGGACAGCTGTCCGGCATATCTACCGAGAGGTCGATGGAATAGAGTCGCAGCCTCTCCGTCACGATGGAGAGCGCACCTTCGACGGCATCCCTTGGATCAATGCGTTGCAGTTCGAAGGCTTCGCGATTCACACCAGCAAACGTCACCTGCACGATGGCGAAGGTGAGGATATTCCCCTCACGACCGCAGAATACGACCTGCTGGTCGCATTCGTAGAAAATGCCGGGCGCGCGCTTACCCGGGATGTGCTCTTTGATATCACGCGCAGCCGTGAACTTTCCCCCTTCGACCGCTCCATCGATATTCTGGTCAGCCGATTGAGAAAGAAACTGGAGGCAGACCCCAAAAAACCCGAAGTCATCAAGACAATCCGGGGCGTTGGGTACATGTTTACCCCACAGGTAACCCGGTCCTAATCTTCATTGATCCTGGGCTGTCGCGCGCTCAAATGCCTTGGCAGGCATGAAAACCGCTTCGGACAGCGGCAAGGCGTCGAAGGATGCTGATACCCGCTCTTCCGAAACTTCTTCATACAATGTTGTTCTCTGAGCAGGTGTGCGGCCCATCTCACAGATCAGCTGCTCCATTCTTTCTGGCGGCATTTCCTGTCCATGCGCGGCACCCGCGGCCCGACTGATACTCTCGTTCATGAGAGTGCCCCCGAGGTCGTTGGCACCCGCCTCCAGACATGCCTTTGCGCCTTGAGGCCCCATCTTCACCCAAGATGTCTGAATATTCGTGAAATGGGGGTGGAGCGCGATGCGTGCCACTGCGTGCATGAGAATCGCTTCGCGCATGGTCGGTCCACGTCGAGCAAGACCTTTCAGATAGATGGGCGATTCCATGTGCACGAATGGCAACGGAACAAACTCCGTGAATCCGCCGGTCTCTTTCTGTAGATCCCTGAGGCGTATGAGGTGCCGGGCCCAGTGACGGGAACTCTCCACATGTCCGAACATTATTGTAGCCGTCGACCTTAAGCCCAAACGGTGCGCGGCCCGCATTACGTCGAGCCATTCCTGCGTATTGACCTTGTCGGGGCAGATGATTTGCCGCACCTCATCGTCAAGTATCTCGGCGGCGGTACCCGGTAACGTACCCAATCCTTCCTCGATCAGTTGTTCGAGGTACTCGGATATCGACAATCCAAGCGTTTTCGCCCCCTGGGTGATCTCCAAGGGCGTGAAGGCGTGTACATGAATGTCCGGCGCCGCTTCCTTTGCGACGCGGCAGATATCCCTATACGTCGCACCGGTGTAGCTCGGGTGAATGCCGCCCTGCATGCATACTTCCGTCGCACCCCGATCCCAGGCTTCGGCGGTGCGACGGGCAATCTCATCAAGATCGACAACGTAAGGCCTTCCCCGCAGACTTTCGCTCAACTTGCCTTTGGAGAACGCACAGAACTGGCAACGGTAAGAACAAACGTTCGTGTAATTGATGTTGCGATTGACAGCATAGGTCACGACATCGCCTACGGTTTCCGACCTCAGCGAATCCGCCGCCCGGCAAACCGACGCTAAATCCGCTCCACGAGCTGAAAACAAGCGGACGATCTCGTCCTCGGATGGCTCGATCCCGCTTTCACATCTGGCCAGAATGTCGCTGACTCCGGAGTTCGAACCTGGGCGTCTTGCCGGCTCGTCGAAGTCCGAATCCGCAAACGATGGTGATGCGGGTGAACCCGGAGACCACGGATCGGTTCTGGCGAGCCCATCGGCATCCATGGCACGTGTCACCGCACTTTGAAACCGAGGTGCAAGCCATCGCCTGGAATCCTTGGCGAAGGCGGGATAGATCGCCAGGCGTTCCACCAGTTCTTTGCCACTCGATCGTGTCTGCGCCGCCAGTATGTCCAGATGAGGCCACGGTGCCTCCGGATTCACGAAATCGGGGGTCACCGGTGAGACTCCACCCCAATCGTTGATACCGGCGTCGATCAACCGGGAGGTGATATCAGGGCTCAAATTCGGCGGCGCCTGGATATTCGCCTTCGACCCGAGAATCAGCCGCGCCATTGCGACGGTCCAGAGAAGCTCCTCCGCCGACGGCTCTGGTGAATCGGCCATACGCGTATCCGGTTTGGCGCGAAAATTCTGGACGATGACTTCCTGAATATGTCCATGCGCATAATGCAAGTCACGAATTGCCAAAAGCGTGTCGATGCGTTCCTCGCGCGTCTCACCGATACCAATGAGCATGCCCGTCGTCATCGGAACCGATTCGGCACCGGCGATCCTCATCGTTTCGAGGCGTGCGGAGGGCTTCTTGTCGGGCGATCCATAGTGTGGTCCACCCTTCTCGCACAGGCGCTCAGACACGCTCTCCAACATCAGCCCTTGGGAAACGGAGACGTCACGCAACGAAAGGAAGTCCTCCCGCGACATCACACCGGGGTTGAGGTGCGGGTACAGTCCGGTTTCCTCAAAGACAAGCAATGCCACCTCAGCCAGATAACTCAACGTCGTTTCATGGCCGAGTTCTTCGAGCGCGTGCCGGGCGGCGTTGTAACGAACCTCCGGTTTGTCACCCAGAGTGAATAGCGCTTCCTTGCACCCGGCCTCTGCACCGGAACGGGCTACCGCGAGGACTTGCTCTCGCGACATATATACAGATTCGCCTTTTTGAGGGGGTTTCGCGAATGTGCAGTAGTGGCAAACATCTCGGCACAGGTGGGTTAGTGGGATGAAAACCTTCCGGGAGTACGAGACCACGCCACCGTGACCTTCGTCCCGCATGGCGCCCGCCACGGCAACCAGATCATCCAGTGGAATGCTGGTCCCAAGCTCCGACATACCTCCACGGTCGACGGGCTCTCCCATCCGCACCTGATCGAGTAGTTTGCGGGGTCGAGGGTTCATTCCGCGCTCCCGACGGCTTCCCATGTCACTTCGGACAACGTGCTCCCGGCGGGCGGGCGCATGCGACTTACGATACCCGCTTCCAACAAATACTCCTGCGCCCGCGAACGTTCCGGTTCATTGACAAGCACTTCGAGATCTTCAGGCGTATCGATATCGAGCGCGAGATTCGGAACCTCAATAATCTGCGGTTCTATTCCCACCTGCCATGCCGCGTCCAAATGGGGGTAGAAGCTGTTGTCTCCGAACCGAAGCGGGACACATCCTGGCGGTGAGCAGACAACACAATTGGACCCTTGGTAATCGCGGGCAGGCACAATGGTCATTGACGGCGCTGAGCGATGCTTCTCCAGTACAATCTCGATGTCGCTTGGCGAAACCAACGGAACATCGCCCGGTATGGTCAGCACCCCTTCAGCACCTTCTTGCAGAAGTGCTTGGCTCGCCGCCATCACGGCTGTCGTTTGTCCCGCATTCCTCTCCTCTGTCAGCACTCTGACTCCCAGATCAATGCAAAATTCTTGGGCCTCGACATCCCGCGTCATGACAGAAACTCCATCCAGACCCTTCGTTTCCAGAAGTGCAGACAAGACATCCCGTATCATGGTACGAGCCAGCATCTCCCTCTCTGCTGGGGTCAGCACCTCCGAAAGGCGCCCTTTCGCGTCCGTGAAATCCTTGATCGGCACGACGGCCCACATGATCCGAACCTATTCGGTCACACTGTTGTCGCCGGCACGGCGGGAGAGTGCGTCAGAGAATTCTAGCACGACGCGGGCGAGCATAACCCGATCCTCCAGAGAGTCCATCACCGTGTTTGCAGTTTGCACAGGGATTCCAAACGCCTCTATTTGAGGCGCCAACTGGGCATCAACCACGTCGAGAACGAACCCATCGAGAAAGTCTGCGTACCTCCGCGCCACCTCGACAGGAGATACATCTATTTTGAGTTCGCGCATCATTTTGGCTGTAGGTCCCTTGATGGAATCACCATCCACGATTGGAGAGACCGCGACAACCGGGGCCGGAGTACCGTCCAGCGTCGAGCGAATTTCAGACACCGCCAGAATCGGGTCAATGCTGATGAACGGATTGGACGGAGCTACAACCACCGCTCGCAGTCGATCGTCTGACAATGCGTTCAAAACCTGAGGGTTTGCGATCGCGGTCTCGGCGCCGTCGAACCGAAACCCCTTTACCAATGGCTCACATCGATCGCGAACAAAGTAGTGTTGAAACGGCAGTACACCGTCCGCTGTCTCGACCAGCGTGGATACGAAGTCATTGCTCATGGGCAATATCCGCGAGTCGACACCCAACCTTTCGCATATATCCAGAGTTATCGAGGTCAAGCTCTCACCTACAGCAAGCCGTCGTGAGCGCGTGATGTGCATTGCGAGATCCTTGTCACCCAAGAAGAACCAGGTTTCCTCTCCCAGCGTTCTGGCAACTTCCATGACATGGTCTGTTTCGCCTGCACGACCCCAGCCGTGATCAGGATTGCTGAGACCGCTGAGGGTATAGACGAGCGTATCAATGTCCGGGCAGACACGGAGTCCCAAATGATCGAAATCGTCACCGGTGTTCGCGATGACTGTCAAAGTGGACGGATCAACAACGCCCGCGAGACCCAGGACGAGCTTGGCCCCTCCCACACCACCGGACAGCGCGACCACGGTGGACGATGTCGGAGGCGCCGTTCCACCTGCCGCTTGATCGATACTCACCGGAACAAATCTTCCTCAATGTTTCGGATCAATGTTCCTGCATCGAGCGACGCCTCAGCGAATTGCATGCCGCGGAGGACGACAAACGGTGTGCCTTCGTCGGCTTGACCCTGCAAGAGCGAAGCCGCCGAGGCGATTTCATCCGCCAGCCCCAGTTGTGTAGCTTCCAAGGGGCGACCGAACAGATCATCCTGACCGCGAAGGTCCATCAGCGCGGGCAATCCCGCCGCGCCAAGCGCAACGCCCGTGGTACCGTTCCGCCAAGCCCGTCCCAGGCTATCGTTCATGACAATTGCGACATCCACGCCGCCAAATTGGCGAATGTTGTCCCGAATCCGCTTGCAGCTTGCATCAGGATCCTTGGGGAGCAGCAAGACGCTCTCACCGATTTCGTTGGGCCCTACATTGGATCGGTCTATACCAGCGTTGGCGAGAACAAACCCCAGGCGATGGACGACAATCAGGACGCCCTTGCGGTAACGGAGCACTCGCTCGCTTTCAGATAAAATCAACTCGACAAGCCGGGCATCCTTGTCGGTTTCCTCCGCCAACTCGATGGCCTGATCCGACGGAACCACCGCATGGAGATCAAAGAAGCGGCCCTCTGACTTGGACACGACTTTTTGGGCGATGACGACAATGTCCCCGTCCTGCAAGGTTTCACCCGCCCGTCCGACACCTTCGATAATCAAGCTTGCGATGTCATCGCCCGGCTGGACGATTGGAACGCCTGGCAGCGAAAAGAGAGTGAGAGAGCGCGGCGCCACGTGGCCGAAACTCCAGAACTACTGAGACGGATCGGCCCGGGACTCTCCGGTAATCCGGATTCCTGCACCATCAATCTTGTACGTTCGGTTAAGGAAGATCAGTACTGATGTCAGCGCCTCGGCGACAGCGGAGTTATCAATTGGCCCGGCATGCCAGCCTCTCATTCCGGCCGCTTCCACAAGATCCAATACCGTCTGGCGCGCGGACTTGTCATTGCCGCAGACCAGAACATCGCAATCGATGTCGTGCTCAACATGAGAGAGATGGTCCGCGGCCACGTTCTGGAATGCTGAAACCACTCGAACATCCTCACCCAGAAATTCCTGGGACACCTTCGCGGCGCACCCGCCCGGCGGCAGTTGCACCCGACTCACCTTGGGTGGCACCAGCGGCACCGTCACATCAATAAATATCTTGCCCTGAACCGCATGATGAACTGCCTCAAGCATCACTTGATGATTGGCGAACGGAACAGTCAGGACGACAATGTCAGCTGCGGCAGCAGCTTCAGCGTTGTCCAGCCCCCGAACCGTGCCCGAGAAGTTGTACTCAGCCAGTTTTTTGGCTGCATCCTCGGCCTTTTCGGCTGCCCGGGACCCGATGACGATGTCATAGCCAGCCTTCAGCCAGCGAACTGCTAGGCCCCATCCAAGATCGCCAGTACCACCAAGAATCGCGAGCGTGGGTCGGGTGTCAGCCATTTCGTCTCCAGTTCTAAACGGCACATGCGGTGCCGATATGTAGCACCCTAAACCGGCTGAGAACACTCCATTAGCCTGGCGCTGCTCACACAGCCGAATCCTTCGGCTATAAAGGTGTCAGAATTCGCAATTCGGCTGACATGATGGAGGTCATCGGTATGGATTTTGGGTTTTATGTCCCCACCCGGGGACCCTTAAGCGCGCCGGAGAACATGAAAACCCTGGTCACCAAGGGGGAGGAACTGGGGTTCGGCTACATGGCAATCACCGACCACGTCGTAGTGCCTCGCACTGTCGATTCGACCTACCCCTACTCGGACGAGGGTGATTGGCCTGCAGGGCGCGACGGAGAATTCTTCGACCAACTCGCCGTGATGGCATACCTCGCCGGCCAGACCAGCACTGCGCGTTTGCTGACGTCTGTCATGGTCCTCCCTCATCGGGCCCCTGTGCTGACGGCCAAGATGCTCTCAACCATCGATGTGCTGTCAGGTGGAAGGGTTACGGTCGGAGCCGGCGCAGGCTGGTGCAAAGAGGAGTTCGAAGCGATCGGCGCCCCCCCGCATGCAGAACGTGGCAAAGTTGCTGACGAATACATTCGTGTCTTCAAAGAACTGTGGACCAACGAGGACCCTGAGTTTCACGGTGATTACGCTGATTTCGCGAACATCACCTTTATGCCCCGGCCCATTCAGCACCCTGGACCACCGGTCTGGATCGGTGGCGAAGGCAAAGCCGCATTACGGAGAGTCGTGCGTGTCGGAGACGGATGGTACCCCATCGCGCATAATCCGAATTTCCCCCTCGATACACTCGAGCGCTACAAGACAACCCTGGATGTGCTTTGCGGCCTGTGTGAGGAAGGCGGCAGGAATTTCGACGATATCGATCTGGGTTTCTTCATCATGCGGTGGGGATCTGAGCCGGGTGAGGCACTCCCACCCATGGGAACGGACAACGCAGCCATAGACGACGGCCGACGTCTCATGTCAGGCTCAGCCGAGCAAATGGCCATGGATATCATTGCGCTGCGAAATCTGGGCGTTACCACGCTGAATCTAAGTTTCGAGCGCGCCAGCCTTAGCGAAACG
>MDTE01058681.1_pt1 | contig 13940 bp, 14 predicted proteins | sample 811231 | NCBI WGS metagenome assembly MDTE01 (sample SAMN05326651, study PRJNA326480) | marine metagenome | isolation source: seawater | place: Indian Ocean: Red Sea | collected 2010 | reverse complement strand
TTTTTCTAATTGATTTCTAGGAACTTCATTTATATTATCGCCCAAAGTTTTTCCATCTCTTTCGTACAACCATCGATAATTGTATTCTGACTTGATGCTTTTATAAGATATATCTAAAAGAATTGTTGGAATTCCTAATTTTGCCCCTTCTAAGGCAGACGTACCCATTGCAAACAAAATAGAGCAATTTTTTATCAAATAATTATCTAATTCATTATTTTCAATTTCTCTTTCAAACGAAATCTCATATGAAACTTTTGATTTTAATAAGATGAGATCTTTTAAATAAGGCCCATCTCCAATTATTTTCAATTCAAAATTCATTTCAGATGATAAGTTTTCTAGATCCAATATCAATTTTTCTAAAATGAAGAATTTAAAGTCTACAAGCCTGCCAATCCAAACAAATGTTGTTTTCTTTAAAGGAGATAATTTATATATTTTTGAAGGTTTTCCTATTGCAACTGTTAAAAATTCTGGCTTTGGAATATTAATATCTAGAAAATACATGGTATTTTTTAATGTATGTTGATCCATAAAAAAAAGAGAATTCTCTTTTAAAAGGTACTCAACAAATTTTTGACTTTTTTTATAGTAAGAATATAAAAATAACTTGAAGAAAAACTTCTTAAATTGATCGCCAAATGAATTAAGGAAAGATAAATTAGGAATAAAATTATTTGGATGACAAGTCCAAAAAACTACCTTTGCATTGTCCAATTTAATATTTTTGTAAATCGTCCATGGAGTCATAGATTGTAAGACTATTACATTGGAATGCGATTTATCTTGGTCCAGTATCAAATCTTTGGAAGCTTCATAAGAAATTAATTTATTTTTTTTATTAAGATTTTTTGCCATAAATCCATCTTTATAATCAATAAGGTAGGTATTTATAGAAAATTTGTCTTCTAATTCTTTTGCAGTCCTAAGAAACAGAATGGATACTCCTCCAATTTTTTTCTCTGGAAAACAAAAATATATATTCATAAAAAATTACTTTAGAATTTAATTGCTATTTAATTGAAAATTTATGGCCAATGCTCTACTAAAAATCATTGTCACCATGAACAAAAAGTTTGTAAACAAATAAATTTTTGAAAAAAGATTAACTGAAAATTCAAAATTAAACTTAAATAAAAAATAGAAAATTAGCACTATTAGGCAATGCATTATGAATTGTCCAACTACATATATTCTAAATCTAAGCTCAATTTGATGCAGGGCTAAAAAAGATATGCCAATTAATTTACAAAATCCAGAAATAACGAAAAGAAATAAAACTAATAGATCTATTTGAAAAAGTTTTCCAAAAGTAAAATCAAATAATATAAAACTAAAAATACTCCCAAGAATCGAGAGTGCAATGAAAACTGGAAATATTTTTTTTAATGTATAAAAATTGGTCATTAACTTATCTTCTGAAATTCTTTTAGTAAAAAAAGGAAAGTAAAAAAAACTGATTAGGGCTAATCCCATTCCTACCCACCATGAAGTTATTCTTAAATAAGCTTCAACATTAGCAATATTTTCTGAATACCCATTAGAAATAGAAATATCTCTCAAAAAAACTTCTGAATAATTAAACAAAATAGTTGAGATTAAGGTCATTGAGGCAATTTTAATTACAGTTTTTATATTATTAATTTGCTCTGAGTTTCTTAGGTTTTTAGGATAAGGTAATGGAATGTCTTTAAAACGAAATGGTTTAAGAAAGAAAATTAGAATTAGGATCAGAAAATATGTTAGTAAGTTAGCAAATATTAAAAAAATGTAGAAGTTGTCTCTAGATGGATTTTCCTGAAAAAGAAGCAAAATAACTATAATGAATAAAATTACTGATTGAATTATTTGTAAAACATAGCCAAGTTGATTTCTTAAAAGCTGAATTCTTATAAATTGAATGAAAAATGCTGAAAAAATAATAAGCAATGACAGGAATATTGTATGAAGATTTTTTTGAAAGTAAGAGACTGAGAAAATAACAATAACTGGAACTGATATTAATATTCCAAAAAAGGATATTGCAGAATATAGCTCTTTGAAACCTTCTATATTTTCTCTTTCAAAGAAGATTGATTGTCTTACAAGAGCAGTTTCAGAACCAAAGCAAGCTACAGTAAATAATATTATGAACAAATTAAAAGCATAATTAAATTCAAGAAGTCCGCTTGTCCCAAAATTTTCAGCAATATATTTATTTAGAAATGCATTTACAGAAAAGTATAGAAATGAGGTTAGAAAAACAAAAACGATATTCTTATTTTTTGAGAAAATCTTAAGAATCATATAATTTTAATCTACTCTTAAATTACTCAAATATATTACTTTGCTGATCTGAAGGAAAAAACCATGACCCTTCTTTCTCCTTCTTTTAAGCGTGATGAAGAATGAAGAGAGGAAGTGTCAACAGCTACAAGAGAATTTTTCTTTAAAATAAATTTTTTTTCCTTATCAAGTAACTCTTTTTTAATTGATGATTCATCATAATATTTATCTATAAATGTTCTCCTGAAAACCAAATATTTAAAGGCTTGGAAATAATTTTGGTATCTTACTGTACCCTGAAGAATTCTTAAGGGACCATTTGATTCGGAGACTTCGGTGGGGAAATAAAAAAATTTTATTATTGAATCATAATCATCTACGTGCCAGCCAAATCCAAAGGGTTCTTTTTTAGAGGGAAGAGAAACTTGGTATTGCGACTCTACTATCTTGTCAAATTTTATATTTAAATATTCTGAGGCAAACGTATATAGTTTTTTTTGCAGATTTTCAGATATGACATGATCCTTATGAAAATTTAAAATTCTTATTGAGCCAGAAGAATTTTCTTTAACAAGTTTAAATCTTAATATCTTATCTATTTTATTAAGCTCTTCAATATCATTCTTGGATAAGAAATTTTCTAAAATTTGATATCCATTTTTTGAAAAGTTATTTTTTTTAGATTTAAAGAGATATTTAAATAAATCCTTTAATATTAATTGAGTTAAATAAAAAATTGCTAAAGGGAATCTATAAAAAATTTTATAACTCATTTAATAATCTTTAAATTCAAAATAACTAATTTCCTTCTTTATTTTATCAACATAACTTTGATTGGAAAATTTTTTCCAAATCATTACATTCTTTTTACTTTCTGAAGGATCAAAAAATTTAAGTTTTTCAATGTGATTTTTTGTAGAAAGAGAAAGGAATGCTTCAATGGCCTCTTTTGTTTCATCATAATTTAAAACTAAGTCTTCAAATCTAATTTTTAAAATTCTATCGCTAAAGTTATTTTTAAGATTTTTGTAAAACTGATTTGTTCTCAAAATGAAGCTCTCTAAATCATTTGAACCAACTGAAGAGAGACTAAATCCATCATTGTTTTTTGGGGTAAGCTTTAAGTCTTTATCATTCTCGAACCCAGCACTCAAAGCAGAAACAAAGGTATCTCTGGGATCTCTTAAGACAACTATTTGTTTTGCTTCTGGAAAATAATTAAGATATTGGGATGAATTGTATGGTTCTAAAAAATTATTTAAAACAAGAGTTTTATTTCTTCTAATTTCTAAAAATAGATAATAGAGATAATCATTTAGTTTGGAATCAAAATTCTCTCCATTAATTATCTTAATTTTACTAAAACCACTGTTCTTAAAATTTAATTTTTCTTTAATTTTATTAACAATGATTTCAAAATTTGACTTTTCGGCAAAATCATAAGGCCAATATCCACTTATCTCGGCTTCTACAAAACTATTTAAAAAATTAACTGAAGATTTTATAAAGTTGTCATTAAATTTATTTTCATACCTATTGCCAGATGAGAGTAATGAGGACAAGAAGCTTAAGCCTTTAGAATTTTTTCCAGAGAGATAAACAATTTTTAAAAATTTCCAATATGCAGTATTTGATCTTATAGGTGACCAATCTTCATAAAAATCTCTTCTTAAGTCATTTAACCCCCCTTTTATACGAAAAAGATCAAATTCAAATTCACGCATGACTTTGAAATTCTCATACTCGGCTAAAAGATCTAAAACAGCTCCTTTTCCAGAGCTACCGACGCCAGAGCAGTCTATAAAATTAAAGAGATTCAACTTACTTATTCTTAAATATATATATAAAAAGCAATTAAAACTAACATAAAAGTATTGGATACATAATAAAAAATAAAATAAAACTTTTTTAAATAAAGCTTAAATTAATCCAAAATAAACTTTGAAGAGAAGAAAGCTTAAAATCAGTTTAAATAATCATTACAGACTCTCGTGACTTTTTCGATTTCATTTAAGGTTAAATGAGGGCCTATAGGCAAACTTGTAACCTCTTTATGAATTTTCTCTGAAATCTTAAATTGTTTTTTCTTCATCTCTGAATATGCTTTTTGATGATGAGGGGCAATAGGATAATGCTGAATAGTTTCTATTCCATTGTTAGCTAAATGTTTTAAAAATTTACCTCTGTTTTTTACCCTTATTACAAAAAGATGCCAAACATGATTTGAAGAATACTTAGGTTTCTCTGGGAGAGAAATATATTCATTCTTAATATTTTCACAATAAAAATTAGCTATTTTTTTTCTTATATTGTTTTCTCTTTTGAGATGTTTTAATTTTACATTTAAAAAAGCTGCTTGGATTGGATCAAGTCTTGAGTTGTATCCTTTATAAAGATTTTTATATTTTATCTTAGATCCATAATTTCTTAAGGATAAGACAACATCTCTTAAATTTTTTTTGTTAGTTGTTATAGCCCCAGCATCCCCTAAAGCACCCAAGTTTTTGCCTGGATAGAAACTGAACGCAGCTGCGTCCCCTAAATTTCCAACGAATTTATTTCCTGATTTAGCTCCATGAGCTTGCGCGCTATCTTCTAAAATTTTTAAATTATTTTCTTTTGCTATTTTTAATATAGGATCAAAGTTAACTGCCCTTCCATATAAGTGAACGACCAAAATAGCTTTTGTTTTTTTTGTTAACGCTTTTTCTATATTTTTAGGAGAAATGTTATAAGTTTCTATTTCAGGCTCGACTAAAACGGGTTTCAAACCAGCATGCGAAATTGATAGTATTGAAGCGATATAAGTATTAGAAGGAACGATTACCTCGTCTCCATGACTTAAAAAACCAAGTTCCATCCAAGATTTAAAGGTAAGAAATAAAGCATCTAAACCGGAGCCCACTCCAATACAATATTTTGTACCACAAAATTTAGAAAAATTTTTTTCAAAATCCTCAACCTCTTTTCCAAGAATATACTGCCCACTTCCGATTATTTGAGAGGCTTTTTTTTCTAATTCTTTCTTATAGGTTGAATGGATTTTTTTTAAATCTAAAAATTTAACCATAGATAATTTATTTTATTTTTTTTGCTGGATTTCCGTATACAAGAGAATTTTTTGGAATATCCTTTGTTACAACTGAACCTGCCCCTATATTAACATTCTCTCCAATTTTAATTCCTGGGAGTATGGTTGAATTAGCGCCTATCGAAACATTATCTCCAACAAAGGTTTTTAGGAATTCTTTTGGCGGTCTTTTAGATTTTGGAAACTTATCATTTGTAAAAGTTACATTTGGGCCTATGAATACATTATTTCCTATATGAATACCGTCCCAAATTTGAACGCCATTTTTAATCGTAACGTTGTCTCCTATAAATACTTCATTTTCAATAAAACAATGGCTACAAATATTACAATTATCTCCAATTTTTGCTCCTTCAAGAATCACTACGTACTGCCAAATTGAAGTACCTTTACCAATATTCTTTGAATGAATTTCTGAATTTTTATTTTTCATTTGAATGTTCTAAAAACTCCTCATAATCTCTTATGTAATCTTTTTCATCATAATTACTATTCGCTAAAACTAACAAAATACAATCATCAGAAAAATTCTTCATTACATGCCATTCTTTCCCTATGAGAATTCCTTCAGAGTTTTTTTCAAGCTTGATTGTTTCAGATTCTTTCTTCAGCTCTAGATAGACTTCGCAAGAACCTTGTAGGCAAATCAAAAATTGCTGGGTTTTTTTATGAGCATGAAAACCTCTCTCAAAACCTTTAGGAACTCCAGTAATATAAAATATTCTTTTCGTTTCAAAGGGTAAATTTTTGAATTCAACTACAGAAAGATTACCGGAATCTCCTGTAAAGGAAGGAATCTGTGACTTATTAAAGAAAGATTTACTCATTTTTCAAAAGTTGCCTTTGGATTGAGCAAATTGATATTCATAAAAATATAATCTTTGGTACCCAGGGCCGGACTTGAACCGGCACGAAGTCGCCTTCGAGGGATTTTAAGTCCCTTGTGTCTACCAATTCCACCACCTGGGCTAAAACATAATTATACCCTGAAGATATTCAATAATGCTGTGATCTTTAAAAAGAGTTTTGTTATATCTTGACTTAAAAATTTTAGTGGAGGCTGAGGTCGGAATCGAACCGGCGTGGACGGATTTGCAATCCGCTGCATGACCACTCTGCCACTCAGCCGCGAAGGCTATTGTATATATTTGCCTCAAACAATCCATTTTTTTAAATAACTATATAACGAATACCAAGATAAAAAGGCACTAAGGAAAATCAAAATCAAACTCAAATTATAAAAATAAAGAGGATTTAATGAAGAAATCAACAAGAGCCCTAAACCAATCATTTGAAAAGAAGTTTTTAATTTTCCAGAAAAATCTGAACTTATTTCAGATATTTCTTTTGATTGAGTAATTAAAAAAAGCCTTAAATAACTTACTGATATTTCTCGAGAAATTATTATAATTGTACAAACAAGCAAGAAATAACTGTCAAATTTAAAGGATAACCAAACTAGCAAAATAGACACAAATAACTTGTCAGCCAGTAAATCTAAAAGACCACCTAAATCTGATTCCAATTTTTTTTTTCTAGCTAAATATCCATCTAAAAAATCTGTTAAGGAAGCAAAAATAAATACAAAGCAAGACATCAAAAAATAATTTATTTCAAAGAAAAAAATTATTGGAATGATCAAGATTACTCTTGATGCAGATAGAAGATTTGGTAAATTCATTTTTTTTTAATATATCTATAAATTTGATTAGCCTTATTTATTCCAATGCCCGGGACAGATTTTAAATCATCCTTCGACGCCTGCAATACATTATCTGCTCCGCCAAAATATCTAATTAAGTTTAATTTTAATTTCGGGCCGACCCCATTTATGTCATCAAGATTTGATTTAAAAAGATTTTTTGATCTTCTTCTTCTGTGATGATTTATAGCAAATCTATGAGATTCATTTCGGAGTAACTGAAGAATCTTTGCTATCTTATTAGAGTTTTTCAATTCTAAATTTTCTTTATTTGTATGCAAAGTATCGTATTTCTCTTTCCTATTAGGTCCTTTTGAGATTGATATAAAAGTTATGTTATTTAAAGTATCTATATCAAGATTTTTCTGAACTGCATTTAATTGTCCTTTTCCTCCATCAATTAAAATTACCTCGGGTAAAGGTAAATTATTTTTTTGTAAATTTTTACATCTTCTTTTTATTGCTTCAGATAAAGCTAAATAATCATCATTAGAATCCTGTCTAATATTCATAATTCTGTAGTTTTTTTTATCTGGGCCAGATTTATCAAGCACAACACAAGATGCAGATACTTCCTTGCCGGATGTATGACTTATGTCAAATGCCTCAACTTTATTAATTTCTTCCAAATTCAAGAATATTTTTAAGTCTTCTAAGGCTTCGGATATCCAAGAGTAATTGTTATTTCTTTTTAGGGCATCTTTAGCTTGAGAGGTGCATATTTCGATAAGATTTTCATTTTTAGAAGAAGGTTTTAAGATATTAATTCTTGGAAATTTTAAGTTTTTCAGAAAACCTTTCGTATCTGGGGAAATATTTCCTTGAAATAACAAGTTTATTTCTTTTCTTTTTTTATCACTTACTACATAGCTTTCTAAAAACACAGATAAAAGTTCTTCTTCAGAAATATTGTCATTTGTATTTGGAAAAAAGTTTTGTGAACTATTTATCCAACCGTCTTCAACTTTTAGAACACTTAAACAAGCGCTGAATTTATTTTTTCTCACAGCAAGAATGTCCAACTCATCAAAACCCGTAAGGACATTTTGTTTTTTTTGAGTATCCCTTATAGATTGGATCCTATCTCTATAAATAATGGCCCTTTCGTAATCTTTTTTTTCTGAATAAAAATCCATTTGTTTGCTTAATTTTTTTATAATTTTTTTTGAATCCCCTGAAAGAAAATTAATTGCATTTTTAACATCTAGTGAATAATCATTTTTTGAAATATGACCTACGCAGGGAGCAGAACACCTATTCATCTGATGCTCGATGCAGGGCCTTGATCTATTTTTAAAATTTATATCTTTGCAGTTTCTTAATTTAAAGAGTGATCTTATTAAATTTACTTTTAGTCGCATTGCTCCAACATTTGCAAAGGGGCCAAAAGAAGTATTTTTTTTATTTTTCTGACGAGAAACATATATGGCAGGAAAATCTTGATGAGTTGTTAAATGTATAGCTGGATAAGACTTATCATCTCTAAACTGAATATTAAATATAGGCCTAATTTTTGATATTAAGCCTTGCTCTAAAATTAGCGCATCAGATTCTGTTTTGGTAATTATGGTTTCGATGTATTTAATTGATGATTTTAGTTTGGCTATTCTCTTACCTTCACCTTTTCTGATATTTAAATAACTTTTGACTCTATTCTTTAGATTTTTAGCTTTTCCTATGTAAATGATTTCATTTTCTGAATTTAAGAATTTATAAACACCAGATGCTTCAGGAAAATCAATATCTTTTCCAAATAATAATTTTTTACTTGTAAAATGAGCTTGCTTTTCCATCCGGCCTTCTTTTGTCAGAAAATGCTTCTATAACATCCTTTTTTAGTAAAATGGAATGCACTTCGCCTAATTTTCTGCCTATAAGTTTTTTATCTTTTTTGAGGGACTCTATAAGACTATCTTTAAGATTTTCATGAAATAAAATATCTGGCAAATGCTGAAAATGTATTCTACTTTTTTTAGAAGACTCTTCTAAAGACATTTGAAAATCCAATACATTTAAAATTTCTTGCAATACGCTTGTAATAATTGTTGATCCTCCAGGAGAGCCAGTTATTAAATATGGTTTGTCATCCTGAAATACAATAACTGGAGACATGGATGAAAGAGGAGTTTTTCTGGATTCAATTTTATTTGCTTCAGACCCTATCAAACCATATGCATTTGGATATCCAGGTTTTGATGAAAAATCATCCATTTCATTATTCATTAAAATTCCTGTTCCAGAGGGAATAATACCTGATCCATAAGCTGTGTTTAAAGTATAAGTGTTGCTTACTGCATTTCCCCATTTATCGATTATAGAGAAATGTGTCGTTTCTTCGCCTTCAATAATATCCACATCTCCCTTTTGGGGCGCTTTCTGTTTTTGTATTAAATTATAAATATTAACTGCGTATTCTTTTGAAGTTAGCAAATCTTGAGGTACTTCAAAGAAATCTGGATCTCCAAGATATTTTGCCCTATCCCTGTAAGCATAATCCATAGCCAATATTAAGAGTCTCAAGTACTCTTCTGAATTATGACCAAGTTTGCTTAAGTTAATATTTTCTAAAATATTTAAAATTTGAATTAGGGCAATTCCACCAGAACTAGGTGGAGCCATAGAACAAATTTTATAACTCCTATAATTTCCACAAACTGGCTTGAGAATTCTTAATTTATATTGATTTAAATCCTTAAGGCTCAAGATACCTTTATTGTTTTGAAAAAACTTTGCAATTTTTTTTGCTGTCTCTCCAAAGTAAAAATCTTCCTTTCCCTTAATAGAAATTCTTTCTAAAGTATTGGCAAGGTTTTGTTGAATTAAAACATCCCCTTTAGAAAATCCATTTAGCCTTGTAAAAGTTTTTTTTGCCTCTTCATTTTTTAGAAACTTTTTTTTGTATTTGTTTAAATTTTCTGCCTGAAAATCCGACAAAACAAAACCTTTTCTAGCTAATTTGATGGAAGGTTCAATTAATGCTTTGATATCGATTGTTCCAAACTTTTCTGATGCATAAAACATCCCAGATACTGTCCCAGGAATGCCTGAAGCCAGTATAGAGTTTAAACTCAATCCTTTTATAACTTTCCCAGAATTATCTTGAAACATTTTCTCAGATGCCTTGATTGGAGCCCTTTCTCTATAATCAATAGATAATGTTTCGTTTTTATCTGCTAAGTGTATTAGCATGAATCCACCACCGCCAAGATTTCCAGCTGATGGATTTACAACAGCTAATGCAAATGCAACAGCAACAGCTGCATCGATAGCATTACCACCTTCCTCCAAAACCTTCATTCCAATATCTGTAGCAAGATGATGCCTTGAGGCAACAGCATAAGAACCTGATTTTACAAACGAATAATTAGAAAATAATAGAATCAGGATAAAAGCTATTATTGTAAATTTTGAAGTGGAGATATCGTTAGTTCGATTTATCTTCAGTATGCCTTTCACCATTAAATACTGCAGCGAATTCTAAAATCTTATTAGATTCATTAAAAACTCTATGAAATGCACCATCTGGTACTGGGATTACATCTCCTTGCTTGACTAAAAACTTTGAGTCATCAATTTGCATTATTCCTGTTCCTTTATAAAAGACATAGACTTCTTCTTGACCTTCATGTTTGTGGCCAGAAGTGCTTTTATTTGGATTTAGCTTAGTTATGCTGGGTACGAGTTTTGATAAAGAACTGTTATCTAAAACAACATACCTGTCATCCTCTTTAACTACATGCCAATTATTATCCATCTAATCTATTATATATGATTCGACTTTTTTTATCATTTCAGGAATATTATCTGAGGAAGTTATTTCTCTTCCTAAAACGATATAGTCACTTCCATTTTTTGTAGCATCCTGCAAAGTTGCAACCCTAGATTGATCATCATGGCTTTGTTTAATTCTTATCCCTGGAGTTACAGTAATAAAATTTTTACCACAATTATCTTTTATTTCAGAAACTTCTTTTACTGAGCAAACTACACCATCAACTTTATTTTGCTTAGCGCTCAAGGAAAGTTTTTTAACTAGTTCAGAAATATTTAAATTGAAGCCCATTTTTTTTATACTTTTCTCGTCAAGGCTAGTCAGAACTGTAACGCCAATCAAAAGAGTATTGCTTTTTTTGTATTCTTTTGCATCCATCGCAGCTCTTATCATCTCTTCTCCTCCTAAAAGATGAATATTTGTCATCCACACATCATAATTAAGTAAATTGATTAGCGCTTTATATACAGTATTTGGAATATCGTGAAGCTTTAGGTCTAAAAAAATATCAAAACCTTTTTTATTTAGTAGCTCTAAAACTCTGGGTCCTTCGCTGGCAAACAATTGTTTTCCAATTTTTAATCTATAAATCTCTGGATCTAAAAAATTTATAATTGAGTTAGCTTCTGCAATAGAATTAAAATCTAAAGCAACAATAATTTGTTTAGGTTTGAGTATTTTCAACTTTTTTATGTGAAGAAACTTTTGGATTTCGTTTGAGTAATTTAGGCAGTTGAAGAAAAAAAGAAATAATTGCTCCAATTAAAACAGAAGAAATTATAGTAAATCCAACGGTTACGCCTTCAATTTTCATGAAAAATAAATCTAAAGAAATGATTTCTGAATTAAGATTTGAAAATATAAAAAAGAAAGACACGATAAGCATCAAAGAGATGAAATAGAAATATTTCATTCTAAGATTCTAACACAATCTAATTGACCCTTTGCTTCAATAGTTTTGAAGCTCTAAAGTATGGTATCGATCTTTTTGACAACTCTATTGATTCTCCTGATTTTGGATTTCTTGCTCTGATGGATTTTCTATCTCTTATACAAAAAGATCCAAAACCTCTAATTTCTACTCTATTTCTGCTTTTTAATGATTCAAGAATAACCTTTTGAATTAAATTAGCAGAAATAATTACATCTATTTCATTGTAGTTTTCAAGGTTCTGGGAGAGTAATTTTATGAAGTCAGACTTCTTCATCTAGTCTTTAGTAGAATCTCCAAGTTCTTCTTGAATTAAATCTCCAATAGAAGTTTTAGTTTCTGACTCTATTTGTTTATTTTTAGAAATATTTTTTTTGATTAACTCTTTTTCTTGAGATTTTTCTAAAGCAAAAACCGATAGGTTTATCTGACGATTTTTTCTATCTATAGATGTTACTAAAGAAGTTATGGTATCGCCCTCTGAGGGAAGGCTATCTTTGAATTCTTTGTTTTTAATTTTTCCAATAATTTCGTTAGCCAAACTTATAAAAATTGATTCTTCACCGATAGAGCTTACCGATCCAGTTAATTCTGTTCCTTTTGGATTATTTTGTGCAAAAGTATCAAAAACATCTTCAGAAAGCTGTTTAATTCCCAAAGATATTCTTTCTTTATGTGGATCTATACCCAAGATAACAGCTTCAACTTCTTGTCCCTTTGCAAATTCTTTTACAGCATCTTCTTCTGTCTGAGTCCAGGATAGATCTGATAAATGAACTAGGCCATCTATGTTTCCATCAAGGCCAATAAACATCCCAAAGTCTGTAATTGATCTGACTTCCCCTTTAACAACATCGCCAAGGCTATTGTTTTCAGAAAAAGTAAGCCAGGGGTTTTCTTGACATTGTTTCATGCCTAAAGAAATTCTCCTTTTTTCAATATCAATCTCTAAAACCATAACATCAACAGTATCTCCTATTGAAACTACCTTGGAAGGATGAATACTCTTATTAGTCCAGTCTATTTCAGAAATGTGAACTAAGCCTTCTGTGTTTGAATCTAATTCAGCAAAAAAACCATATTCAGCAATACTTGAAACTTTAGCTTTATGAATTGAATTTATTGAAAAAACATCTTTGATATTTTCCCAAGGATCTGATGTCAATTGCTTTAAACCAAGAGAAATTCTTAACTTTTCTTTATCAAAATTAGTTACTTTAAAGTCAAGTTTATCTCCTATGTTAAGTACTTCTGAAGGATGGTTAATTCTTTTCCAAGTTATATCAGTTATATGTAAAAGGCCATCAACCCCACCAAGGTCAATAAAAGCGCCATAATCTGTCAAATTTTTGACAGTTCCCGGTACCAGAGAGCCTTCTTGTATAGTAGCGAATATTTTTTCTCTCTCCTCAGAATTTAAATCCTCTTGCACAGCTTTTCTAGAAAGAACAACATTACTTTTTTCTTTATCAAGCTTTATAACCTTAAAGTCTTGGAAAGTTTTTTCCAAATGATCGAAGCTATCTAAAGGTCTGGAATCAACTAAAGATCCGGGTAGAAATGCTCTTACACCAGCGACATCAACAGTCATTCCGCCTCTTACTTTTCCTGAAATATAGCCTTTGATCAAAGCACCTGTTTTAAGAGCCTCTTCTAAGTTTTTCCAACTTTCATCATGCATTGCTCTTATTCTAGAAACTCTCGTTGAGCCATGTCCGTCTTCAACAGCTTCAAGAGATACTTTTACCTCATCACCTATTGATAATTCTCCATCTACTTCATCTGCCAAAAATTCTGTTCTTGGAATAAGAGATTCTGATTTCAAACCAACGTGCACAGTAACCCAATCTGAGGTAAGGTCTACAATCACTCCAGAAATCAAGGCTCCTTGTTCAAAGTTTAAAGTTGTGAGACTTTCGTCTAAAAGTTTTTCAAATGCTGTTTCTGTCATAATTTTTTAAAATGCTCCATTACCTTTTGTTCTACTTCCTTAATACTTAAATTACTCGTATCAATAACTAGTGAATCATCAGCTGGTTTTAAAGGAGATAACTTTCTATTAATGTCTTCTTCATCCCTTTGCTGAATTTGCTTCAAAAGGTCGTGCATAATAACGCTCATGCCCTTTTCTTTCAACTGATTAGCTCTTCTTTCTGCTCTAACTTCTGAGGATGCT
>MDTE01196132.1_pt1 | contig 13942 bp, 15 predicted proteins | sample 811231 | NCBI WGS metagenome assembly MDTE01 (sample SAMN05326651, study PRJNA326480) | marine metagenome | isolation source: seawater | place: Indian Ocean: Red Sea | collected 2010 | reverse complement strand
GCGTTGTCCACGTACATGTGGCTCAACTCGATGTCCGGCGCCTTGTCGGCGAAGTAGCCGGTGACGGTCTCCCGCCAGAGGATGGAGGTCTCCAGGACGTTGGCCTTGTCCACGGAGCAGACCTTCTTCCCCCGTGCGGCCGCGGTGATGCGGGCCACCTCGGCGATGCGCTCGATCTCGGACTTGCGGTAGACCATGGTGTCGACAGCCTGCACATCCCCGTCGTCGAGGACCGTAGTCTCCTTGGGTTGGCCGAAGTAGATGCCGCCGGTGAGTTCCCGGATGCAGACCACGTCGAGTCCCTGGGGGATGGTCTCGGTCTTGATGGGCGAGAGTCCGGCCAGTTCCGGGAACAGGCATCCGGGGCGGATGTTCGCATAGAGGTTGAAGGCCTTGCGCAAGGGCAGGAGGGCGGCGCGCTCGGGCTGCTGCTTCGGGGGGAGGTTCTCCCACTTGGGTCCGCCCACGGAGCCGAACAGTATGGCATCGCGGCTGCGGCAGCCCTCGAGGGTGGTCGCCGGTAGCGCTTCGCCGTGGTTGTCGATGGCGATGCCGCCGACGTCGCTGGTTGCGTACTCCAGGGCGAAGCCGTGCTGTGCGCCGGCCTTCTTCAGTATGTCCAGGGCCACGTCCATGACTTCGGGGCCGATGCCGTCCCCCGGTAGGACTGAGAAGTTCAGGGTCTTATCCATGGTGAATGAAAAATGAAGGAGGAGAGGAAACGGATTTTTACGGGGAAGGAAAGCCTCATTTGCCTGCCAGTTCCTAATCCGCGTTTCTCACGGACTCTCTTGGGCAGGTTTACGCAACCAGCACGGCGTCCTTCGCAGCGCGCGCCTTGGCAGGAAGACGTTCGCTGGGTCTCGCGACGAAATTCCGTGAGAAATCCGGGCTAAATGAAAAAAACCCGCAAAGCGGGCATTTCAAAAAAAGGGGGGTGCGGGGGTGAGCCTACTTGCGTCCACTGCCAATGGAGTCGTGGACTTTCTTGAGCTTGCGGCTGATGAAGTAGTATTCCTCGGCGTAGGTGAGCGTGCTCAGGTAGTTGCGGAAGGCGTTCTTGTCGGTGACGATCTGGAGGTCCAGGTCCTCGAAGTCCTTGGCGAACTTGGAGTGCAGGGAGTCCAAGCGCTGGTCATAAAGTTCAAACTGCTTGCTGGCGAAGTTGAATGCACGGTTGAGGCCATCGCGGATTCCAGGAAAGGCTTCCAGGTCGTCGTGGTCGATCTGTGTGAAGTCGATCACGCCGTCGGCCAGCAGCACGGCCAAGCCCGTAAGGTCGTCCTCGTTTTGCGCTGCATGGTGGCTGAGCCATTTTTCCACATGATCGAGGAATTGTTTACGGGTGTTCAACGTCTCCTCCGAGTTGTAGAGGCGGTTGATGTCCTTACTGTTTTCTATGTCCATTGTGGGTTGGGGCAATACCTTGGTGGAGTTGTGGAGTCTCAAATTATTACAAATCCATCTTAAGGAGCATGTAAATTTCAATGTGTGGCTTGTTGGGTCAAGCGAAAAACCGGGGATTGAGGACTGTCGTCCCGGATGGTGGGCCAGTCCGCAATTTTCGCGGACTGTATGCTGCAAGCGATGGAACGTCTCCCCCGCCTGCGTTGTGCAATGCTTCGTATTAAGTCCTTGGTAAAGGCCGACCCAAGCGCGCCTTGGCAGGAAGCCGTTCGCGGGGTCTCGCGACGAAGACCCGTGAGAAATGCAGGCTAGTTTCTGAGCATTTCAATGGCGATGATGAGTTCTCCATGCGACTCCTGCTTGCTCATTCGGAGTTTCACGGGCACACGCTCTGCGCTTTTGTTGATAAAGAAGGTTTCCCTAAGGATGCCGTAGACTTCGGAGCCTTCCCCTTTGAACGTGAATCTGTCGAATGCATCCCCAGACTCCTCCGTGTCCGGAAAGAGCTTGGGCAGGATGTCGGTTACGGAAATTCCAACCAGTCCCTTGTCCTTACGTCCCAGGATGGATTCGGTGATGTGGTTGGCGCAGAGGACCTTTCCTGAGTTGTCGATGAAGAGGAGCCCGTTGCTCGCCAGGTCCATGATTGAATCTGTCTTCCCCGTGTCCTCCCTCGGGAACAGGGGCAAGTTCAACCAGTCGTGGTACGACCTGGATGGATTGCGCATTGCCGGTTCCGGTCGAGGCTGCGGGGCAGGTGGATCTGCCTTGCGCCGGACGGGGCGGCGTCCGCGCTTGGTCCGGTCCTGCAAGATGCTGATGGGTTCCAGCACGCGGTACTCCTTGGGAAAAGTCAGGTCTTTCCCGGAGTTGGCCGGATCGGGCCTCCAAAGTGCCACCGTGGTTCCAGCCAGCAGCAGGGTGACCAGGCTAAGCAGGCCAAACACCAGGTACAGGTCCTCCTTGGGCAGGGTCATGCCTGCAATGGGCATGCCTTCCAGCAGGAGCAGCGCGGGAAATAGCGCGAAGATCACGACCAACGTCAAAACCATCGGTAGCTTGTGGGAACCTGGGCCAGTCTGGGGACTTGCGGAATTCATTAAATTTTTCTGGGATGCGGGAGGATGTGAACGAAACTTGCTTTGCCTTGGCAGATCACTACATTTTTCCAAGCTTTATTTTTTTAATGGAATTCCAAGAGCCACAGGCCGAACAGGTGGATGCATCGGACTTTCCGGTCTTCGTTCCGCCTCGGTAACCTATTGAGTCATGTCCGGAAAAGAAACTCAACCCGATACGGAAGTGGAAATCGTGCTTCGGAAGGCGGACCAACTTCTACATGGCCCGCCCTCTTCCAAAAGTGAACTGGAGCGAATCTACCGAACGAGCCGCTCCCGCAAGATGCCCCTCAAGAGCCGGGAGCAGATCGAGGCGCCCCTTCAGCAGGGGGTGTCCTACCTTCATGTGCAGGGCAAAGCCCTGGACTCTGTGCGGGATGTCCTCGGGCAACTGGAGAGTTTGCTGGAGGAGTCGGGGTCGACCACGCGCCGCCGCAAGGCTTTCAAGTCGATCCAGTTGGATCTCATCCTCCTGGGGGACACGAAGTTCAACGGCCATAATGCCTTCACGCGCAACGGGGGTGCAGAAGCCGGCGCACCCTTCTACTTTCCGGAAGGTCTTGGACGCATCTTCCTGCGGCAGTTGAACCTAGGCAAGCTGCTTGCTGGCATCCTGGAGGCCGAGGACCCGGATGACCTGATTGCTGAGAGCGTCCGCCACACCACTCTGAACGTCCATGCCCTGCTGGGCCAGATCCGTGCGGCGGCCGAAGAACTCGAGGTCAACTTCCAGCATTATTCGGAGAGATTCGCCTCGCTTACAGCCGGGGATCTCGGTGAGGGGACCGCAGGCGGAAGGAGTTGGATGGGAGGATTGTTCCGCAACCGACGTGCCTTCGAAGTGCAGGCCAACGTGGATCCCAGCTTGATCCGGGTGGTTCGTAAGTCTGAACAAGAAGATCGAAACTGATTCGATGATGAAACCCGGCCAGCAGCAGGCCACCCCCCCCCCGGGCCAGCGACCGTTCCTAGGCGTGCAGTTTGTAAACTGCGGCCACTACGGCCGACTCTACCGGAATCTTCAGGGCAACGCCTATACGGGCCATTGTCCAAGATGCATGACCCCCGTGCGGATCGGCATCGATCCGGGCAAGGGCACCAACTGCCGGTTCTTCAAGTTCTATTGCCCCTAGGCCGTATTTCTAAGGGTCTATCTGCTGCGAACCGGCTGCACAGCTCCGTGCCTGCGTTGCCCTTTTGTCGTCCTTGGGCAGAACGCCGTTCGCGGGGTCTCGCGACGAAATCCCGTGAGAAATGCGGGCTAAACCATGCTGGCGAGGAAGAACTGGAGGCTGTCCATGGTCGGTTCCAGAGATGTCCTCACATAGGGTGGAGGCGGATCTTCACCGAAGAGGGCATGCCATCCCTCCAGGGATTCGATATCTTGCCAGGATGGGGGGGAGGGCTTTTCGATTCCTGGGACACCAGCGGCATGGGCCAGGCTGGCGGCAACTTGGACTGCCGCGGTGAGCCTGGGCCGTAGCACGGCGTGCCTGGGTTGATTGTGGAAGAGGGTGGATTCGATGATTTCTGCCGGGAGTTTGTGTGCGTGGAGGTAGTAGGCGCCCAGCGCCGCATGGTCAGCGCCGGCCAGTTTCACCTCCTGCTCCAGTTCCTCTTGCGTGGTGGTGGCTCTGCCGTTGGCTATTTGTCTGAACTCGTCGGGGAAGACCAGTGCCAGAATGATCTTGCCGATGTTGTGGATCAGCCCGGCGATGTAGTCGGAATCCCCTTGGCTGTCTGGTTTGCACAGGGAGTAGACTTCGCGGGTCAGGATGGCAGTGGCAATGCTGTGTCTCCAGAATTCAGTCCAGTCCACGGGTGAGTCCTCCCCCTGGAGGTTCTGCAGGTCTTCGATGACGGGAGTGGACAGGATGAGTTCGCTGATCTGGTCCAGTCCGGCAGCCAGCGTGGCCTCTTCGATGTTCGTGCACGGTTGTTCCGAGCCGTAGAACACGGAGTTGACCAGCTTGAGGAGCCTGGAGGTCAGGGGGGGGTCGCGGCCAATGAGTTCTGCGATCTGGGCGAGGTAGGAGTGGTCGGACTCCAGCAGGGAGCCGAGGGCCTCGTAGATGCTGTGCAGGGATGCCAGTTTCGGGCAATTGTTGAGCTTGTTCAGTTGTTCCGCAGACAGCCTTCCCACGCTTTCTCCAAGCTTGGCGATGATCATGGAGCTGCCGGACTGGTTCATCCGCATTGGATGCCTGCAACCCAGAGGTTGCCTGTTGATGGTGCCTGTGGTTGCCCCCGGGGCACGCGGCTACCGGCTCTTGAGCCAGATCTCCAGATGGTGGATGGTCCGGGCCATGGAGTAGGCCTGGGAGCCTGTCTCTACCGGGATTTCAAGCTCCTTGGCGGCGATCCTGTAGCCATCCGCCGTGCGTACGACCTTTGCCGATTCGGGAGAGAGGTGGGGCAGGGCAGTGTCTGAGAAATCGCGGTTTTCCAGGAGGCGTGCCTTGAGTTCGCTCACATGCTGTGCGACTTCCTGCGGCGATTGCAGGGAGTTGTCGTGCAGGTACTGGGCTACGTCGAAGTCGTCATGGATCTTCTGGTTGAGGACTTTGTCGAATTCGCCGTCTGTGGCCTTCGCCGTTTCGGGGGAGGCTAGGCAATGCTCGATGACTTGCTGGCCGGTGCTGACGAGTGCCGATGTGAGTAGGGGATTCATAAAAGTGACTGGGTTTGCGGGATTGAGGGCGGGGGGATCAGGCAAATATTGCCGGACTTTCCCCCGGCTTGTATGGATTGCCTGCGTCAGAGCAGGATCGATGCCATGTCTATTCCTCCAGCGTGGGGAGGTAGATGTGGAAGGTGGTCCCCGTGCCGGGGATGCTGCTCACCCCGATCTTCCCGCCGTGGTTGCTGGCGAAGATCCGGGCGTTGTAGAGCCCGAATCCGGAGCCCCGGCCGGCTTCCTTCGTCGTGAAGAAGGGCTGGAAGATTTTCCCAAGGATTTCCTTGGGGATGCCTTGTCCGGAGTCGGAAAAGTCGAGAACCACCCCGTTCTTCGGAGCGGGTCCGATGGGGTTGGAAGGCTGGCTGGACATCTCCTCGCCAGAGCCGACGGGGCGCAGTGCGATTTGGATGCGTCCTTCCGGTCCCATGGCGTCGCGCGCGTTGACGGTGAGGTTGAGGACGGTCTGCCGGAAGGCGCACTCGTCGATGTGTACGGGAAGCTGCCGGTCCGGCATGGATAGTTCGATGCTGGTGGTGCGGGCCACGAGGATCCTGCACAGGTCCAGCTGCTCCTCGAGGAGCCCGCGCAGGTCATGGTAGGTCTTTTCAGTCTTGTCCTTGTCCTTGTGGAGGTCGAGGATCCTGCGGACCAGCTTTTGCGCCTGCATGGAGCTGTGCTTGATGTGGGTGAGCAGCTCATGCATGGGGTCTGATTTCTGGAGGTTGCCTAGTTGCACGTCGCTCACCGAGTAGATGCCCGCCATCAGGTTCCCGAAGTCATGCGCGAGTCCATTGGTTAGGTGGGTGAGGTTTTCCTTCCAGACCGTGTCGGAGAGGCGGTTTTCAGCGATGGCCTGGCGGGTGACATCGAGCCATACCCCGTCGTAGCCGATCAGGATGCCCGAGGGCGTCAACTGGGGCGTCCTGACATCGAGCAGGTGCCGGACTTCGCTGGAGCCGGCGTCGCGCACCTGGTAGGTGATGCTGAACCTGCCGGGGGTGCCCGAGTTGCTGCGCAGGGCGACGACGAAGGGGTCCCTGTCCTCCATGGATAGGGCGTTCAGGAAGAGTCCGCCGTTCTTGTACAGGGGTTCTGGATCGAGGAAGAGCATTTCCTGCGCGCCTTCTCCGAGGTAGCTGAACGAGAGGTCGGGGCGTTGGGAGAAGAACGTCCCCGGGAAATTCGCCATGTAGGTGTCCAGCCGGGTTTCTGCATGGATCGCGCGCAGGGCAAGTCCCCGCAGGGATGCGGGGGATTCTGCGTCTGTCCGGGCTTTGTCCCCCGGCGTCCAGTCCCTGGAGAGTTCGGGGCTAAGGGCGAGGTAGTGGGTCTTCTCGTAGCTGATCCTGCTCAAGTTCAGCCCAAAGAGGACGGTACCGCCTTCGGGCGTGCCCCAGGGCAGGAAGAGGCTTCGCGGTAGTTTTGACGGGCTTTGCGGGAGCAGCCCTTCCCAAGCCGGGTTGATTTCGGCAAGGAGCTTCGCGAAATGCGCGCCCTGTATGGCGGTGGAGCGGTTGCCCAGCCAGTCTTCGAAGTGGGACTCGTGACAGAGCACTTCGCCTACCTTCGAAACAACGAACTGGCAGGGTTGGAAATCGGGGAATCGCATGAAGGGGCGTACGTTTTCTGTGGGCTAGCAAAACCCTTGCCCGTCGATGGCGCAAGCTTGCTTGGGCTGGGTCGGAAAAAAATGCCGTTCCGGGTCCTGGCCTCCGGGGATGCAAAGTATTTCATCCGTGTGACCTGCATGAATAAAGGGATGGGGCGTGGCGTCCGAGGATTGGCACGAAGACTGCATTGTGTGCGCCGACATGCTAGAAAATCTCTACTCAGCCAACAACTACGTGCTCACGAACAAGATGCTGGACGCCTCGCACATCCGGCATGAGGCGCTTTCCAACAACATCGCCAACGTTGAGACCCCCAACTACAAGCGCCGCGACCTGCCGGTCAGCTTCGAGAAGGAACTCAACCAAGCCGTGGAACGCGGCGACAACGTGCGACTGCGAGAGCTGCCGCTGCGGACCGAGATCGACAAGCGCACCAAGCCCATCGGCCTCGACGGCAACAACGTGGAGCTGGACAAGGAGCTACTGGAAATCAACCGCAACGCCCTGAACTACACCTTCCTCAGCCAGTACGTCGGCGGCAGCATCCAGACCCTCAACAAGGCCATCAAGGGCCACGCATGATCCCCGGTGAGGCTGTCCCCTTTCTTTCTTATTATATAATGCACCCACTTACCCCCCCCGGATTTTCAAAACCATGAGCGCACACATGAACCTCATCCCCGGCATCCGCGCCACGGGCAACGCCCTTGCCGCCGAGAAGGTACGCCTCTCGGTCGTCGCGCAGAACATCGCCAACGCACACACCACCCGGGACGCCGACGGCGGCGTCTACAAGCGCAAGCTCGTAGCGTTTGAGGCCCTCATCGACGAGGCCAAGGAGCCCGTGGCCTTCAACCACACCAAGAAGAATCTCGGGTACGATGCCAGGCACAACGGGGTTCGCGTCGACAAGGTCTTCGACGACACCACTCCGGGACGCAAAATCTACAACCCCGACCACCCGCATGCCGACAAGGACGGCATGGTCGAGATGCCCAATGTCGAAGTGGCCAGGGAGATGGTGGACATGATCGCCTCCTCCCGCGCCTATGAAGCCAATCTCACTGTGGCGCGCACCGCACGCCAGATGGCACAGAAGGCCATCTCCATCGGAAAGTAGACGGATAGATACACCCTTCTCCACTTTCAATCGAAACCAAAACCCAACTCAAATCAGGATAGATAGATACAATGGCCATCCTAACTGAAATCACCTCCGCGGACGCCCAGCAGACTGAACTGCAGCGCACCGTCGAGCAACTCACCCGCCAGCAGCAGTCCAGCCACCTCCGCACCGGAGAGGCCTCCTCGCTCGCCGGGGACCATGTGCGCCGCACCTACCACGAGCACGTCGGCACCCCCTCCGTCGAGCGCGCACCTGGATTCGGCGAGATGCTCGAAGGCCTCGTCAAGGGCGTCGACCGCAAGAACAAGCATTCCGCGCAGGAGGTCAAGGACCTCGTGCTGGGCAAGAGCGACAACATCCACGAGGCTACCGTGGCTATGCAGGAGGCGGGTGTCGCCTTCAACCTCATGCTGGAAGTCCGCAACAAGCTGACAGAGTCCTACCAGACCCTGCTCCGCATGCACGTCTAATTAAAGAATAGATTCAGCGGTCATGAACTTCTTCAACAATATCAAGGAATACTGGGCCGGGATCGGCACCGGGCGGAAGATCGCCCTGGCGGCATCCGTCGCAGGCGTCGTCGCCTTGGTCGCCGTGCTCCTTTCCTGGTCGGGCAAGCCCAAGATGGAGCTGCTCTACGGCGGACTCAGCGACGAGGACATGCCCAAGGTCCTCAGCGTCGTGCAGGCCTCCGGGCTCAAGTACAAGACAGCGGAGTCGGGCAACGGCATACAGGTGCCCAAGGACAAGGTGCACGAACTGCGCATGACCCTGGCCACCCAGGGACTGCCCAGCGACTCCTACACCGGCCTCGAACTCTTCGGCAATAATCCCGGCAAGCTTGGAGTCAGTGACTTCGAGCAGCGCATCAACAAGAGCCGCGCTATCCAGGGTGAACTTGAACGTGCGATCTCCTCGCTCGACGGGGTTTCGCGGGCCAAGGTCCTAGTCGTCGCCCCCGAGACCCGCCTGATCAAGACTAACCCGAACGAAAAGCCCAAGGCCTCGGTCTGGATCGACACCGGCAGTCAGACCCTCGAGGACAACGCCGTCAACGGCATCCGCCACCTGGTGGCCAACGCCGTGGAAGGCGTGGATATCAAGGACGTCGCCGTTGTGGACAACCATGGCAACACGCTCTCCGAAAAGTTCATCAACGACGGCATACTCGGTGAGGCCAGCGGAAGCGCCCGCTTCCTCCGCCAGTTGGAGAACGACTACAGCCAGAAGGTTGAATCCATGCTGGAGCCTCTCTACGGACCCGGCAAGGTGGTGGCGCGCGTGGCGGTGGAGTTGGACATGGACGCCGTCACGATCGTCGATCAGGACTACGACCCCAAGGAGTCCGGCACGCTTGTGAAACGCCAGATGCTCGACCAGGACAGCCTGATGAGCAAGGACCGCGCACTCGGCGACAAGGGCGTGGGCGCGAACCCCGAAATGCCTGCCGGCGGCGGCCTGCCCGGCACGGTGGAGGACCTTCCCATCTCGCAGACCGAGGAGGACCGCGAGAGCGAGACCATCGAATATATCGTGGACAGCACCACCACCGAGACCGTCCGCAAGCCAGGCGGCACCAAGTACATATCGGCCTCCGTCATCGTGGGCACGCTCAATGCGGTCGGCCAGCCGATCCAGAACAACATCGACGAACTGACAGCCACGGTCGCCAACGCCCTTGGCCTGCGCAAGGACGCCACCGGCACCGGCTACGTCAACGGCAGCGTGAGCATCATTGAGCGTGCGTTCCCGGTCGCTTCCATCCCCGTCACCTTCAAGGATCAGTGGAACAACAAGCTCGAGAACTACTCCCCGATCATCAACTCCATCATCGGCGTGCTCGTGGCCATCGCCGTCCTGGTGCTCTTCTTCAAGATCATGAAGAAGTTCCGGGCGCAGGACCAGCCCGAGGTGGAGATCATCAACGACAGCCTCGAAGGCGAGGACGCCGCCGCACTGATTGAATCCGCCCAGTCCGAGGAGGACTCCGCGGAATTGGCTGCGGCCCTCACCCCCGACCTTCTCAACGAACTTATCCAGGAACGTGGAGACAACGTCAGTTCCGCCCTGCGCTCCTGGGTCAACGCCAAGTAGCCCCCCGGACAACCCCCAAGACAACCCGTAAGAACCATGGCAGTTTCTGGAATAGAATACGACCAGCTCTCCAAGGTCCAACGGCTCGCCATGCTCCTGATCGTGGTGGGGCCGGAGGCCGCTGGGCAGATCCTCAAGAACTTCGAGGACAACGAGATCGAGATGGTCTGCAAGGAGATCAACCGCTGGACCCACGTACCCCGCGACCTCCAGGAGAGGATCCTCGAGGAGTTCTCCGAGATCATCGGCGACAGCCTCAAGGAGTCCGTCGGAGGCTACAACTTCGCCCAGCGGGCGCTGGAGATCGCCCGCGGCGACTACAAGGCCAACACGATGCTCAACCGTATCGAGCCCGGCAAGAGCGCGACCAACCTCATGGACGGGGTGGACCAGCTCAATGCCCGGCAGATCTTCAGCCTGGTCAGCCGCGAGCAGTCGCAGACGATCGCCTTCGTCATCGCCAACTTGAGCAAGGAGAAGGCCGGCCAGGTCTTCACCATGCTCACGACCAGTCAGCAGGACGAGGTCATCGACCGGATCGCCAACCTCGAGGACTACACCTCTGAGCAGATCTCTCGAGTAGCCTCCTCTATCAAGAGGCTGACCGATGCCGGCTCCAGCTCCCCCTGGCATTCCGGAGGCGGGGCGGATGCCGCAACCGAGTTGCTCAAGAAGGTCTCCAGCGACATCCAGGACAGTATCCTCAAACGTCTCGAAGACCGCGATCCAACCATCGCACAGACGATCCGCAGCAAGATGTTCACGTTCGACGATCTCATCTCCCTGCCCGTCATGGACCTGCAGAAGGTGGCACGCGATGTTCAGACCGAGGACCTCATTCTCGCCCTCAAGCCTGCGAGCCAGGAGCTGCGGAAGGCCTTCTTCGGCGCGGTTTCCAAGCGCGCTGCGGAAAACCTCAAGGAGGAACTGGAGTTCATGGGTCCTGTGCCGCGCAAGGCGGTGGAGGATGCCCAGGCGCGCATCATCGATGCGGTGCGCGTGCTCGAGGAGCAGGAAGAAATCTCACTGGCAACCGGCGATGGCGGACTTATCGAATAGGACAGTCCGCTTCCCGCGGCCCCTCAAGCGCGTCACTGTGAGTTGGTGTGGCGCACCTGCTCTTTCAGCCGCCGAAGCTGTGGAGGCGGAACGGGCCGCCTTGGAAAAAGGCCGGTTCGAAGTCCGTGAGCAGCTGGCTGCCGAGGTGACCACGCTTCGCGACGAACTTTCCCAGAAGCAGGAGGCCGTCCTGGAGTCGGTCCAGCAGAAGCATCAGGAATTGCTCGCCACCATTTCCGAGCGGCTTCCCAAGTTCGTGGTGAAGGCGGCGGCCAAGGTCATCAAGGGATTGGAACTGGAACCAGCCCAAGTGGAGGGGATCGTGCAGAAGATGCTCTCCGAGGCGCCGGAGGGTGAACGGGTCGAGCTACGGATGAATCCACAGGACCTGCAACTGCTGCAGGGCATCGACCAGGCTGCGGCCACGGAGGCCAAGCCGGACCCTGCGGTTGGCGGGGAGGATTTCGCCCAGGCGCTTTCCGGCCTGTTTGGTAGCGGGGGATCGGACGGCCTTGGCGAGAAGTACCCGGACGTAGATTTCACAGAGGACGAAACCCTGGGCCGTGGAGACTGCATGCTGCAGAGCCGCTACGGATTGCTGGACGGCCGGGTCGCCACCCGGCTGGCGGCGATCGGGGAAAGCATGGGAGGCGCCTCATGATGGATTTGCTCACAGAGAACCTGGACTGGTTGGAGAAGCGCCTGGACCAGGCGGACACCGTGGAGAAGTCCGGCCGCATCCTCAACGTGAACGGATTGGTCATCGAGTCGGAAGGCCCGGAGGTCGCCCTCGGCGAGGTTTGCCGCATCGAGTCCGAACGCAGCGGGGAGTCCGCGCCGGCCGAAGTGGTCGGCTTCAAGGAGAACCGTGTGCTGCTCATGCCGCTGGGCGACATGAACGACTTGCATCCGGGCTGCCGCGTGGTCTCCTCTCAGGAGGACAACGGCGTGCCGGTGGGCGAGAGCCTGCTGGGCCGCGTGCTCGATGGCCGGATGCAGCCCATCGACGGGCTTGGCCGCCTGACTGCCCCGACCACGGGCAAGCTCAAGGGCAATCCGCCCAATCCGATGCGCCGCCAGTCCATCACGACCGCTTTTGAGACCGGCGTGAAGGCGCTCGACACCTTTGTGCCGCTCGGCCACGGCCAGCGCGTGGGTATTTTTTCCGGCAGCGGCGTGGGCAAGTCCGTGCTGCTCGGGATGCTGGCCCGCAACTCGGAGGCCGACGTCAACGTGATTGCACTGGTGGGCGAACGCGGCCGCGAGGTGAAGGATTTTATTGAAAAGCAGCTCGGCGAGGAGGGCATGCGCAAGTCGGTCGTGATCGTGACGACCTCCGACCAGCCGGCGCCCCTGCGGATCCGTGCCGCCAACCTGGCCACCGCCATCGCCGAAGACTTCCGTGACCAGGGCAAGAACGTGATGCTGCTCATGGACTCGGTGACCCGGCTGGCCATGGCCCAGCGCGAAATCGGCCTCGCCGTGGGCGAGCCGCCGACCACCCGGGGCTACACACCCTCGGTGTTCGGCATGCTGCCCCGTCTGCTAGAGCGTTCGGGCACTGGCGAGGTCGGCTCCATCACCGCGATCTACACGGTCCTGGTCGAGGGCGACGACATGAACGAGCCCGTGGCCGATGCCGTGAGGAGCATCCTGGACGGGCACATTGTGCTGAGCCGCAAGCTGGCCAACGCGAATCTTTTTCCGGCAATCGATGTGCTGGACAGCATCAGCCGCCTCTACCTCGAAGTCTGTACCGAGGAGCAGGTGCGCCTGGTGACCGAGGCCCGCGACCTGCTGGCCATCTACCAGCACAACGAAGACCTGATAAGCGTCGGAGCCTACGCCAAGGGCACCAATCCCCAGATTGACCGCGCGATTGAAAAACAACCGCTCATCCGCGAATTCCTGCGCCAGGCCCACGGTTCCAAGGCCGTCCGTGCCGAAAGCTTCGCAAAACTAGGAGAGATCCTCGCATGAAGCCCTTTCGCTACAGGCTCCAGCTGCTGAAGGACCTCCGGGAGAGGGACAGGGACGAAACCCTGCAGTCCTACGGCACCGCCCTTCGCCGACGCATGGACCAGCAGGCGGCCTCCGACTCCATTGAGCAGCGTATCCACGGCATCGGCCAGGCCATCCAGGACCGCGGACAGCAACGCTTTCCCGCCTACATGCATGCCATCTACTATTCCGCCATGAAGGAGGCCAAGCAGCAGCTCAAGGAGAGCAACGCCCTTGTGGAGGAATTCCGCTCCACGGAGAAGGAACGCCAGCAGGAATACCTCGGGTGCAAGAGCAAGCACGACGTGCTGCAACGTCTGCACGAACGTCGGCGCGACGAACACCTAGCCCATGAATTCAAACAGGAGGAGAAGATGCTGGAAGACCTGGCCAATGCCCGCACCTCCATCGCCAGCCATATTTAACAACACCGTAACCCCCTGATGAAAATTTTTAAGAATCTTTGGTTTTTGATCCTACTGTCCCTCACCGTGGGCGTTGTCCTGCTGTTCGTCCTGATGAACCGCTTCCTGCACCAACAAGCCGGAGGAGCGCATCATGCTAAGCATGCGCCAGAGTCGCCCACGAGCCCCGTCAAGTATCCGGGCAAGCTCACCGATGAACTCCGTGACTTCGTGGCGGAACTGGAGAAGCGTGACGCCGCAATCCGTGAGAAGGCCGAGGACCTGCAAAGCATTCGCAACAGTATCGAGCAGGAGACCAAGGAGTTTGAACAGCTCAAGACGGAGGTGATCAACCTGCAGGCCCAGTTCGACCGCAACGTTCAGGATTTGAAAAGCAAGTACATCCTGTTCGAGCAGAAGGAGCAGGACAACTACCGCAATCT
>MDTE01119307.1_pt1 | contig 13942 bp, 10 predicted proteins | sample 811231 | NCBI WGS metagenome assembly MDTE01 (sample SAMN05326651, study PRJNA326480) | marine metagenome | isolation source: seawater | place: Indian Ocean: Red Sea | collected 2010 | reverse complement strand
CAGAACTTTGATTACTGATCAAGTTGAGTACCGCGTTCCATTTGGAAAATTCGCTCATTCAATTTTCGTTGGCAACGACTTGATGAAGATCTTTGAATTTCGGAATCAAGAGGTAGAAAAGATACTCTCGTAAATTAATTTGCGCTTCGCGTGGCCCATACATTAATCCCTACTCAATATGCAGAATCGCTCGACTAGATCGAGACTCAAAGTAATGCGACGCATATCCGAAAAAACTGATCCACCCGCGCTCAATCAAATTTTGTCTCCAGTTCGAATGGATAGAGCGGTACTCGTCGATTCTCATATGAAAAGTTCGACATGTTGGCACTCGTCACTCCTGGTGAGTTCGCCATGATGATCTCACGTGAGATCGGTTCGTAGGCGGCGCGTGGAGACACTGTACCTTTACAAATGATGACTTTGTATTGTTCAGGAGAAATGCCAATCGAGTAGTACTGTTCCCGGCTCATATTCCCGATCCCTCTGACCGTGTGCAGCACTATTGTGTGCCCGTCGTCGGTGTCCAGCGCCACTGATGGGCCATAGTCGAAGAATCTGAGTCCGCCATGTGTAGGTTTAGTCTCCTCGAATTTGCCATCCGTGATGGCTCGGATGTTACCCGTTACGACTACCGGTTCACCGTGCAGTTGATCCGTTCCAGCACCCACTTTAAGTGTGATGGTCGAACCGACACCGGCATCTATACAGGTCTGTACCGCGGTTGGATCAAACAGCGAAAGCAGCAGACTCTTTTCACCATTGAGCCCCTGCCGAATTGCTTCAGCAAGCAGGTGAGTAGAGTCGGCTGTACCGCCGCCGCCGACGTTGTCACCAACATCCATTATCACGGTCGGTTTGTCACCCAAAGGGGCATTCATCGCCCTACTAATCGACTCCTTGATAGAGGGCGAGTCGTTCTGTAATTCGGTACGCCGATCCCATGCCCTTCGAGCCAACCATCTCGCCTGCTGCTTTGCCAGCGCCTTGTCACCATTGGTCGCAACAAGAAACGTAACCCCCATTTGATCAACATCGGCATATGGAAATCCCTGGCCGCAACTGGCAGTCAAAACGCCTGATTTTTTGAGTACTTCATCAACATCATCCATGATTTCTCGCATCGGCCCAAACGCAGTTGGTTGCTTGACGATATTGATCATCATTGGAACTTGCACAAGGTGCTGAACAGGGCTTACTTCACCTCGGATGGTCTTCACCAAGATTTCGGATGCCTCAACTGCGCGTTCTACCGCATCGAGGTGTGGATTTGTTCGGAAAGCGACAATCGCGTCGGTGTTTGCAACCTGTTCTTGCGTGATATTGCAATGCAGATCTAGCGTCATCACTACCGGTGTATCGGTGCCGACTACATCTCGTACTCGACGAGCAATCTCACCGTCCATGTCTGGGTATTCCTCAGTTACCGCACCACCATGCTGCGCGAGCAATACTCCATCCCATGGTCCGTTTTGCGCAAGTAGGTCAAGCATTTCTTCGGAGATTCGATCGAATGCATCCTTGGTAATGGTGCCGGTCGGACCCGTAAATGCGAACAACAGAGGTACAAGGTCAAACTCAAACTTTTCTGCCCCTCGAAAGTATCCCGCGAGAGTGAACTTAGACGTCGAGTGCTTGTCTGCTATTTCGCTACCGCGCAAAAACTCGAAATTAGCGAATGACTCGTAGTCTGTTTTTACAGATTGGAACGTATTCGTTTCGTGGTGAAACCCTAGGGCCGCGATTCGCATTGATTCTCCTAGTCGACTAAGTTGATGAAACTTTTTAGGACCTGAAGGTGTAGTTTGATGGGAACATCACCGGGTGTCTACGCCGGACGCAATCGTTAGGTGAGGTTCGGTTTTGATTGGACGGCTGTCACGGAGCCTTAAACAGTAGGCTGAGCATGCAGGTTATATTGAGTCGTGAAAGGACTCCCCAAATGAGAGACGCCACATACCTAGATTTTCCTGTATCCGAATACATAGCGAGAATCGATAAATTGCGATTTGAGATGGAGAAAACCGAAGTCAGTGCACTGGTATTAACGACCAGGGATAACGTCGAATTCCTATGCGGATTTTCAACTCCATCTTGGCGGCTCGGTGAAAAACGATTCTGGTTGCTTGTTCCAGTTGATTCCGATCCTGTGCTGTTCGTCGATCAGGTGCACGATATAAACGCTCTCGAAACAACACCAATCGAGGACATCCGCATTTGGGGTACGGGAGGAATCGGAAATGTTGATCTTTTGGCAGACACTGTCAGGGAGTTTGGTCTGGCGACCTCAAAAATCGGACTGGAACTAGGTGCTGCTTCCTCTATGCGTATGACGCCAGGAGAATTCGGTGAATTGAACACCGCTTTGCCCAACTCGCTGTTCGTCGACTGTGACGAGATCGTGGGTCGCTCGCGCATGGTTAAATCACCTTTAGAGATCGAAAGAATCCGCAAAGCAGTAGCAATTACCGAGAAGGGATTTGCGACTGCTTTCCAATTCGCAAAAGCTGGGATTACCGAACATGATCTGATTTCCGAAATAGCGCAGGAATGGCTCCGATCCGGCGCGGATACTCCGTACAACGGGAACAATTACGGTTATTTGTCGCTCCAGGCAGGACGGGTTCTACAAATGACCCCATCGCCAGTCGATAGGAAAATTCAGCTTGGCGATCTAATTCAGGTGGATGGCGGTGCAAGTTACCGCGGCTACACCGCAGACATTTACCGAAACGCGTTCATTGGGTCTGAACTGCCGAGTTTAATCGCGAGGTACGCGGACGGCACGCGACACGTCGTGGATTCCATACTTCAGGCAATTACGCCCGGCATAACTTCCTCCGAACTTTGCGCGGTGGCCGAAACAGCTATCGATGAAATCGATTTCGGTAAATTTCGTCGACCACTGAGTAATGCCGTAGGCAATGAAGCCGGTATATATGTTGGCCACGCGATCGGTTTTTCTGTTCATGAACACCCAACAATCCAACCAGGAGATGAAACTCCCTGGGTTCCCGGCATGTGCGGTGCGATAGAAATACCGTTCGGTGATGATGAAGTCGGTTACCTCCAATGGGAGGATAATTTCCTCGTCACTGATTCAGGAGTCGAAGTGCTGTCTGAGTCACCGAAAGAAGTGTTCCTCACCGGTTGAGTTGAATCTCACCCTTTTGTGGCAACCAAATTAATAAGACTCACACCTATGTGCTCGACATTTCCGATCTGAGCTTTCGAGTGGCATTCTGATCGACTTCTTGGTTGTTGGCTTTGAGGATTACACCATAAAGATCACGTGCTGCCTCGGTTGACACTCGACCGTCGAGTACGTCGTCGAGAACGGCTCTGGGCAGACGTTTCAGCGGGTCCCCCCAACCACCGCCGCCAGCCATCTCGTGGCGAAATGCCTCTCCATGGCCGATGTTGGTCTGGGCAAGAGTCGGCAATATTTTTTGATCTGGACCAGGATTAAGTATGTTCATGGAAGGCGATCCTGTCTTACCACCCTGCAATCCGTAGGGCGGATATTTCCTCTTGTCCGACCTCAGTTGCAGAACCCCGGGTTTACCAACATTCGTAACTTGCTTGGCGTACGCCTGTGCACCTCTATGGAGCCCAGCCCCACCAGAGTCGGTAATGAAAGCGTATTCGTCGACGATTACGGGGTTTTCGACCTCAAGTACCTCGACTGGAGTGTTCGCCATATTCGAAGCCGGATGAGAGACGCCCTCTGCGCCATCATGGAGCGGACCACCCCCCCGTGCTCCAGCAAAGAAATCGACCATTGCGAATAGTGAACCGTCCTGCCGCTGCCCACCGATCCCGATCAATGAGTTGCCACCTTCACCATCAGCAGGTACTCGGTCTGGAACTGCCTGAGCGAGAGCTCCTAGCATCGCGTCCATCACTCGAAATCCGGTGATCCCGCGAGCGGCAACCGGGGCGGGATGCGTTGGGTTTACGACGCTAGCGGTGGGTGCCTTGATGTGGATTGGTCGGTGATAACCCGCAGCGTTCGGAATTTCGGGATCCATCACGAGTCGAATTGCTCCGTAGATCGCTGCTTGCGTGAACGGCAATGGCGAATTGATCCCTGCTGGAACTTGCGGTGAGGAGCCTGCGAGGTCGACGAAAATCTCGTCTCCCTTGATCTCCATTTCCACCGCTATATCGAGAGGTCCCTCTTCAATATTGTCGGCATCGATATGATCAACGAAGGAGAACTCGCCATCGGGCAGCGCGGTGATTTCCTGCCTTGCTCTCCTTTCGCTGTAGTCAAGCAATTCGCTTGAGTAGCCACTAATTTCCGAGGCGCCATATCGAGTAATAAGGTCAAGTAAGGCACGCTCACCGATATCGCAGGCGGCAAGTTGGGATCGGATGTCCCCTCGGACTTCGACGGGTAACCGTACGTTGGTTTCGATGATGTCGAAAATCGCCTCGACCGGGGTGCCGGAGTTATACAGCTTTAGCGCGGGAATTCTGAGACCTTCCTGGTAAATCTCACGCGACTCGGTCGAATTGCTTCCGGGAACCAGACCGCCTATGTCGGTCTGGTGAGCGACCGTTCCAACATATCCGTGAAGGCTTTGATCAGTGAACACCGGCTTGATGATGTACACATCGGGCAGATGAATCCCACCCGCGGTGTACGGATCATTCAATATGAACACGTCACCGGGGTTAATGTCGTTGGAAAATTTTTCACGCACGGCCTGGATAGCTGAAGGAAACGAACCCAGGTGCAGCATGATCGTTAGGCCCTGTGCAATTACTTGGCCGTCAGCTGAGCAATAAGCAGTCGAATAGTCGAGCGCATCTTTGACGACCCCCGAGTAGGCAGTACGCATAACGGTGATGGCCATTTCATCGACTAGCGAATCGAGGCCATTTTTTATGACCTCAAACGTAATCGGATCAAAATCGTTCTCGTTCAAGATGTTTGCTCCGTCGCACCGTCATCTAGGTCGATCAAAATATTCCCGAGCTCGTCGAGTTGCGCCGTCGTGTTGGGTGGTACCAGCGTAGTAGCATCGTATTCTTCGACTATAAGCGGACCGCGAATTCGATTATCACGAAGTTCGTTGCGACCGATCACCGGGGTTGACAGAGCACCGTGTTCACGACCGAAGAAAGCCGTGCGTGGCGTTCGCTGTGTTGTTGGTGATTCTGCTGAACGGGGCACAATCTCTTCGAAATCTAAGTGATACGTCGATCTAATTGTGACAAGGTCGACTGGCTCGTCCGACGCGCGTCTTCCGTAAGTTCGTTCATGCTCTAAATGGAATCTTTCCACAAGTTCCGAAGTCAGGTCAGTCCCATCTTGAGCATCAGCCGAAACCGTGAGTTCGTGAGCTTGTCCTCGGTACCTGAGGTCTGCAAGCCTTCTCCATTCACCAGTACTGTCGTCGCTAAGACCTTCGGTCCTCAAGATTTCGTACGAACCCGCCTCAAGATCCGAGTAAGCAATTTCAAGGTCGCCGCTATCTGTTGAAGCGGGATCAGCGATCATGGTTTTCGAGAAGCCATACTCTGGCGCCGCTTCAAGCAGTCCGATCGCTGAGAAAACGCCCGGTGCGTTCGGAATTATCACCTTCTTGATGCCTAGAGAACGGGCAATCTCAGCTGCGTGAATCGGCCCGCTGCCCCCGAACGCCATCAACACGAAATCTCGGGGGTCACGTCCTCTGTAAGTAGTCACTGATTTGATGGCACGAATCATTGTCGTGTTGGCAACCGCGTAGACGCCGTAAGCAGCTTCGTTCAGATCGGCACCAAGAGGTTCGGCGACATCGTTTTTCAAAGCGTCCTTTGCTGCTTTGATATCCACATCCACGGTCCCACCCGCTATCTTTGAAGGGTTGATGTAGCCAAGCACCACGTTTGCGTCGGTAACAGTCGGATCGGTTCCACCAAGTCTGTAACAGGCAGGTCCTGGTAGGGCGCCGGCGGACTCTGGTCCGACGCGCAAGGAGCCACCGGCGTCGATCCTCACAATACTTCCGCCGCCAGCTCCAACCTCCGCAATGTCTATCACCGGCAGTTTCAGTGCATGCCCCCTGCCTTTTGTAAGTCGACTCGATAATGAGATACCGGCTCCAACCTCGTACTCAGTCGTCATGCTTCTATTGCCGTCCTCGATCAATGAAGCCTTGGCGGTTGTCCCACCCATATCAAATGTGATGACGTCACCAATACCCAGCCGAGCTGCAAGCCTATGTGCCCCCACAACTCCAGCGGCCGGACCCGATTCGATGATCTTGGAAGGGGCACGGCGAGCGGCCAGAGCGGACATGATTCCACCATTGGACTGCATGACTGAAATAGGCGCTTCAATTTCCTTTGCTTCGAGCCGCGAACGCATAGACTGCAAGTAGCGGTCTACGATCGGACCGATATATGCATTGATTACCGTCGTACTCGTGCGCTCGTATTCTCGAATTTCGGGTAGTACTTCTATCGACGCACTAACATATTTTTCCGGGAATCGATCGCGGACTGCCCGGGCGACTACGTCTTCGTGATCGGGATTGACATATGAGTGCAATAGGCTGATCGCGATAGCCTCGGGCTCCACCTGCTCCAATTCCTGCAGTACGGACTCTAGGGATTCTTCGTTTAGTGGGATACGAGTCGACCCGTCCGCCAGGATGCGTTCTTCGATCTCGAATCTACGGCGACGGGGGACGAGAGGCGCTGGCGGTTTGTAGTTGAGTGAAAATAAATCGGGGAACCGCAGACGCCTCAGTTCGAGGACGTCTCGAAAACCATCAGTTGTAACCAGCGCTGTAAGTACTCCCTTATTCTCGAGAATTGCGTTTGTGGCAACTGTAGTTCCATGAACGATCTCAGATACAGAGTCATGATCCAATCGTTCATCTTCAAGCAAAGTAGCCAGACCGTTGGCAATCCCTTTCGAAAAGTCGTCAACCGTTGTCGATACTTTTCGAACGGTGTAAGTACCGTCTGACCTCATTAACACGAGATCGGTGAAGGTACCTCCAATATCGGCCCCAATCCTGATTTTGAATATCGGATTCTCGATGTTCACCGGACGCAATCCGATTGGCTAGATACCCTGTGATGAAAGCTCGTAGACGATTCGATTTTCATGTGAACATACCTCGTCCTGCCACCTCGACTACTTCTTCGAGCACCCCATTTCGAATACAGTAGTACCTGTCATGCAGATTTATCGTGGTGCCTGTGTGACTCGGCAATAGGTGTACTACATCTCCATGCTTGAGTACGCGGGCCTCTTCATCGAGTTGCAGTGTACCGTGTTCTTCTGACAACTTTGTAAAATGAGCGCCTTTGGTTCCCATCACCCTCGGCGGACCGTAATCGTTCGCTATCGATTTCAGTCCAACGTCGAGAATTGCCCTATCGGGTGTCGGACGGCTGATCACCTGCGTCATGACCGTTAGAGCCGGTTTGAATGGGAACTTTTGATCGACGTATTCGCCGTCCATGAAGATGTAACTGCCTGCTTGAATCTCGGTGACCTCTGGAACCTTAGAGGTTATGTCATATGTACTCGTCCCCCCGGCGCTCACGGTACTTATCTCCAGTCCAGCCGCTTCTACCTCGGCATAGGCGTACTGAAGTTTCTCCATCGCTTCCATGGTTTCAGGAATCCGGGCGTCGCCAATCTCGTAAATATGTCCCTCGTACGCATTCAGGCCTACGAATTTAAGCCCGGGCAGCTCATCGACAATCCTCGCAAGACTGGTTGTCGGCTCGCCTGGTTCAACCCCACAGCGGTTGAGTCGAATATTGACATCGACCAGAACGCCAACGACTGCATCTAATGCGATGGCAGCTTCGGATATCTGCCTGGCGTTTTTTGCGTCATCGACTACAACTTTGATGTCAGCGTTACGCGATATTTCAACGAGACGCGCGATCTTGGAAGAACCGACTATCTGGCTGGTGATCAGGATGTCGGTGACTCCCCCTTCCACAAGCACCTCTGCTTCACCAACCTTCGCGCAGCAAACCCCGATCGCTCCCGCCTCAATCATCTTGTGAGCCCAGTAGGGACTTTTGGTTGTCTTGGTATGGGGACGCATCGCCGCGCCACCCGAGTCAACTACCCGTTGCATGTCACGCACATTTGCTTCAGCGATATCAAGATCGACTATCAACGCGGGTGTGTCGATATCTTCAACTTTCGTCCCGAGCTCGGGCAAAACTACAGCGACCATGATTTGAAGCTCCTCGTCGAGGCTTGTAACGGCGATCGCAACTTGCTGACCTGGGGGCGGGTGCGAAAACCTGAGTATGATATCCGCTCGACCGGCATTTACCAGTCACCCAACAACTTGGAATGACACGTTCGTTGTTTGGGTCGACTGGAGTTTGTCGGGACGTCCATGTGAAAGGTAGTAAAAACCTGCAATGAACCGACCACTTGATCTGGTGATTCGCGGCGGAACGATCTTGGACGGTTCTGGATCGGAACCGTACCTCGCAGATGTGGGTGTTCTTGACGGCATGATCGTGGGTATTGGAGATCTCTCAGACGTACCTGCCACGGAACAGTTGAAAGCAGATGGAGCGGCCATTGCACCTGGGTTCATCGATGCTCACGGTCACTCCGACTACACACTCCTTGTCGATGCACGAGCTGTCAGCCAAATATCGCAAGGTGTAACTACCGAGGTCATCGGTAATTGTGGTCATGGATGCGAACCGCTCACTGACGATATCGGACGCTTCGCAGGAAATATATATGGCTATGACGGGAGCGTGGAACTATCCTGGCGGACCACGGCGCAATATCTGGAAAAGCTAAGAAAAGCGCAACCGGCGATAAACGTTTTTCCGCTGACACCAGCAGGCAACCTGAGAAGGGCAGTAGTAGCAAATAGAGATGGGCAGACCGAAGATGCGAGTTCCATTGAGCGAGCGCAAATGCTACGACTCATTGAAGAGGCTATGGCTGCCGGCTCGAACGGTATCTCATTCGGGCTCGAGTATCGACAGGAGGCGTCGGCTAGCTTCGAAGAGCTTGTGGAGCAATCAAAAGCCGCGGGTAAGTTAAGTGGCTTGGTTGCGATCCACACTCGCGACAAGGACAAGAACGCGTATGAGGCGGTCATAGAGGCGATTGCCATCGCACGTGCCTCCGGTGCGCCTGTGCAGGTCTCGCACATTTTGCCAAGGCGGACGGCACAGGAAGGCACTCTTGATCGAATAATGCAGGCGCTGGAATCCGCACGAGCCGAGGGTCTCGATTTGGCATTCGACGTTCACACACGGACGCACGGTATAACCAACCTCTCGGACTGCATTTCGGCCGATATCCTGGAAGCCGAACGAACTGAGATTTCGACACGTTTGGCCAATCCGCAATGGTCAGAAGACGTGCAACGCGGAGACAGCATCATTCATCGATTTGCTTCTAGTGGATGGGATCGAGTGATCGTGTTTTCAACGAACTACACCTCGGAAGCTATCGGTCGTAGCATCTCTGAATTCGCAGAATCCGAAAGTTGTGAACCTTGGGAAGCGATTCGTCGTCTGCTGGCTGCTACGAATGGAGACGTAAACAACGTCATGGTGGTGTGTGATTCATACGATCGAGAAGACATTCTGGCAACAGCTAGCCGGCCGGGCTGCCTTGTTGGATCAGACGCAACTGCATTAAGTCCTGATGGGCCACTTGCTCACGCTAAGTTTCTGGGTGCGTATACATGGGCGGCCTGGTTCTATTCGAATATCACCCGGTCTCCACGAAAGCTTTCGCCAGCGCAGGCAGTGCGAAAACTCGCAGCCGAGCCAGCGATGCGATTTGGGTTATCAGATCGAGGGACACTGGAAACTGGCAAGAAAGCAGATCTGGTGGTGTTCGAACCTACAAAGTATTCAACGAATGGCACTATCGCTGATCCGAACGTCCTGGCACAGGGGGTTCGACACGTCGTCGTCAATGGGGTGATCTCGTTCTTCGACGGATCTGTGACTGCAGCATCTGCAGGTCAGGTTTTACGTCGAATAGTGTGAAGGTTTGTATATCAGTCCGACGGAAGAAACCCTTCCGGAAATCGTCTGGGCGAGATAAATACCGTGTGATACAGCACAGGTCTGTTAAGACTCAGGGCCATTTGGTCGAGAGTAGATTACACCCCGATTCTATCGGTAGCGGGGACGGCTGGAGCCTGCAGCGGTCGATCCTACAAGCTGAGGATCAAAAGTTAGTTGATTTTGGGGTCTGCGTAAGTCTCGGGTCCATCGAGTTGATCGGGGCGTAACTCTCGGAATGTCTTCTGATACACCTGCATTCGATAGCGACCAGAATCGATGACGTACACGTTGAAATCTGCGTCGACTTTGACGGACGTTGGTTTCCAAAAATACTTTTCTCTGCCTAGATCGATTATGTGATCTCGCCAGCGAAGCATGTCCGGGTTTGCCATCAATTTGTCGGCTCCACGCTCAGTCATGACCGCGTCGCCACGCATAGCTTCTACGAACAGACCCGCACGATTGAACTGAACGAGACGGTCGTTCCCTCGGTCACACACGTACAGGTCTCCATGGGCATCGATCGCTACATCGCTGGGTCGGTTCAGATGTCCGGCATCCCGCCCAAGTTCATTGATCACTTGTAGAAGTTCGCCTTGTGCAGTGAATCTTTGAACGCGATCGTTGCGCCAATCGGCAACAACAATGGAACCATCGATCGGATCAACAGCAACACCCCACGGATACGACAGCTGCCCGTCACCCGAGCCGCGCTCGCCGAATCCTTCGATAAATCTTCCGTCTCGCGCGAAATGCTGGACCAGCGACGACCTTGAACTGACGATCCAGAACGTGTCGTCGGCCAGATATGTGATTCCAGCAGCCCCATCGAGTTGACCGGGTTCGCTTCCCGATTCGCCCCAACTCGCAGTCACATCACCTTGCTGCTGATCTAATGTCACGACCTGATTTGCGCGTTCATCCGTAAAAAATAGGTTGCCCTTTTGGTCGGAATCGCAAAATACAGGCGAATCCCAGCGTTCGTCTTTACCAGAGAGGGTTACTCCGTCCGCGCTTGGGAATATGTTCCGTGGGAACTCATCGTCAAGGTTGCAAACTGCGAATCGCACTTTCGGGTAGTCAGGATTCGAATCGTAGCGGTTCAAAACGTAGAACCAGCCATCGCCGCCAAATGCAAAGTCCATCGCACCGTAAAAGCCGTCGACGATGAGTCGCTGCCCAATCGACGTCACGAATCGGTGTCCCATGCGTAGCAGTTCTGGGTAAGCGGACATGGTTAGATCAGAGGCAGGCTCCGAAGCTGTAGTGGCCATTCTTTTACGCCTCGACAGGTTGGATCATTCCAGTGAATTTTTCGAAAGTACCGTTAACGATTGGTGCCGGGTTCAGTTCGAACCAATCATCAAGGATCGTCGAGTACAGCGATCTGAAATCGTTATTGAACTTCAGATCACCACTTAAGTGCTCCGACGGATCCAGGGACGGATATTCGGCATACATACCGCCGTTTACTCGACTTCCGATGAGGAAGGCTCCTCCACCTGATCCGTGATCCGTACCGTTCCCGTTGTCTCGTATCCGCCGGCCAAACTCGGTGAAAACCATCATCACGACATTATCGGCCGCATCGTGTTCTTTTAGATCGTCAAAAAAGTCGGTGACGGAATTCGCGAGATTGTTGAGCAGGCCGGCTTGAGTTGCGATCTGCGCGCCATGGGTATCAAATCCCGGCAGTTGCGCGTAGAAAACCCGTGTTCCGAGATTGGCCAGGTGTACCTGTGCGATACCTTTGAGACTTTGCGACAGAGCGTCATCTCCGTATTCAATGTTAGAACTGTACTGTTCGGGCGCGGTTGCCAGCATGTCGGCACCAGTCATCGCATCGATGCCGGTTTGCCCGATATGGTTCATCACCATTGAAGCTTCGTCGATCTCTTCGGGAACGTACATCCTCTGGAATGCGTTAAGTGCTTTCCGTTGACGCTCGCCGGCTAACGAAGTGAGCAAGCCATAGCCCTCTAACTGGCTTACGGAAATAGCGGGAGTACCCATCAGATACATCGCCCTCGGGAGTCCTTGTCCAAAGCTCACGCCGGTGCAGACATTTGTCTTTCCCGGATCAAGTTCTCTAATTACCTGTCCTAACCAGCCTTCAGCGATGATCTTGCTCGGTTCAGCTGTGTGCCATATATCCATTGAACGAAAGTGCGACCGATCGGGTACCGGGTAACCAATACCGGAAATGATCGCCATATCGCCGTTGTCCCAGATTTCCTTCAAAGGCCCCAATGCAGGATGAAACCCAAAATGATCGTCGATGCTGAGCACATCTTCTTCGGCAACATCGACGGTCTGTCGGAAGTCGTAATAAAAAGGGTCACCGTACGGGATGACGGTGTTCATGAAATCGTTGCCACCAGACAGTTGGACAACGACAAAAACCGGATCCGAAAACGGGGATTCTTTGGAAACTGTAGCCATAGTCAAACCTTCTTAGCCAAGCTGATATTCCCGGGAAGCCACAATCAATTCGATCACCTGAGTCACCTTGTCGGCAAAGTCATCATCAATTGGGATGCTTGTCGGTAAATCGATTTCATCAAGAAGAATGTCTTTGGTGTTCACGCCTATTTCGACGCACCCTAGTTCGTACAGACAGGCATCGACCAATTCCTCGGCGGTGATCTCAGATTTACCATTCGAGATGCGTTCAATGATTTTCCGCATCCCTGGAGCGTCCTCGTCACTGAGCATTTCAGCGGCGAAGTTCACTCGTTCGATCAGGAACGACGAATCGATCCATTCCCTTCCGGTGTGCCAGCCTTCTACTGAGGGTGGATCGAGAATCTTTTGTCCCATTAGAGATGAGGCGACCGCCAAACTTTTCAATCCTCTTTCGTACGGATCTCTAAAGCGGTCGGCGATATTCACCACGTTTACCACATGATCCACAGGCCAACGAACTTTATCGAAAGCTGCATTCTTGAATGCATCTGAGTTGAATATATGGCGCAACATCGGCTTAATTTCATAGCCAGATTCGAAGTACACCTCGGTCAGCGCCTGTACCTCGGCCTCGTCTGGTTCATCTGAAACGAAGTATCGATAGAGATTTTCGGCGACGAATTTTGCCGTGGCTTTGTGCTTCACGATCACATCAATGATGTCGTCGCCGTTCAGGTCACCAGTCGTGCCCAAAAAGGTTTTCTCGGAATGGTCGTGATCGTCCTCCCGATACACGAAGCTGAAATCCCACCAACCATTCGGATACCTTGGAATTGACTGGTCAAGTGTCCAACCCGTGAACGCCAATGCGGCGGCCTTGACATCATCTTCTGTGTAGTTTCCTCTCCCCATCGAAAATAGTTCGAGGAGCTCACGCCCATAGTTCTCGTTGATAGCACCTTTATGATTGGTCTGTTGATCCAACCACCAAATCATTGCCGGGTCTCGGGACAGTTTCTGGAGGATTACTCGGAAGTTGCCCATCCCGTTGTCACGAAGCATTTCCAGATGTGCCCACATCATCAGATTTACGTTGGACTTCGCTACTCCGGTGGCAAATCGGTTGTGCCAGAAAAGCGCAACCTTTTCTTCGAGCACCCGCTCCGAATTGATCATTCGGAAATACCAACGTGCCGCAGTCAAAGCGTCGTTCTCTTCGTCAGCGTGCTCGGAGTGAAATCTCTCGAGCAAATCTTCTTCAGGTCGTTCTTTGCTCTCGATGTCGAGCAAATCTTCGACAAGATCTTCGTATCTTCTCTCGGCGAGCTGCTCTAATCGGTAGGCGGGCAATCCGAACGCAGCGCGTCGTATCAAATGGGCGACTAGAGAAATATCCGTCTTGGTCGCAGCTACCATCGGAATCACAGATCCTTCATCTCAACTAACGCTCGATTGTCGACAGTGTTCTGTTCGCGAGATGAACTTACTAAGACCGCGCTATAGCGTCAAT
>MDTE01054396.1_pt1 | contig 13942 bp, 15 predicted proteins | sample 811231 | NCBI WGS metagenome assembly MDTE01 (sample SAMN05326651, study PRJNA326480) | marine metagenome | isolation source: seawater | place: Indian Ocean: Red Sea | collected 2010 | reverse complement strand
CTTTACGAGAAGTATCATTTAAAGGGGTGGATCCAAGTAAACCTAAAGAAAATATAATTCAGTTACTAAATACAATGGGTAAAGATGATAACACAAACAATTATACAATTTTTAATAAACCTGTTACTGAGAAAACATTTCCAAAACAATTAACAGAAATATATAAAAAGAACGTTATTGATTCTACATTATTTAGTACACTTCAAGGTTTCTGTGAAATACGACAAGCTGATTTTGATACACCTACTCAATAAAACTATCCAAAACATCATCAATATCTTCTTTTATTTCAAACCATAATTTATAGTAAAATTTATTTACGCTTTTATCGTGAATAAAACTTAAATAAATAGGTGCCTTTTCAGCAACTGAAATCCTATACTCTATCACTTCACCTTGGCGAATATCATCGCGGCAACTAAACTGAGAAACATCAACATTTTGAACTTCTAAAAGCAGATTTAAACAATCTCTGCCAAGAATTTGCTCGTGAGAAACGTGTTTTTCACAAATGGATTTACCGGTATCATCGGCAAAACGGATCAGTTTCATATTTTTATATTCAAAATCGGTTGATACAATTTTTTTTTGACTTAAATGCATAAATTTAGACATTGCGTTGTTCCACTTATCCTCTTCAGCGAAAATGTCATAGATATCAATTAAATCATGCGTAATAGAGGAGTTAATATTACAGGGAAGCATAATATATCTAGTAAAATTACTTTTGACACGGGTTCCATTGTTAAGTAGAAGAGTATTTAATTTCTTTCCAATTTTTTGAATTTCATCTTTTTTAAATAGTGTAAACACATTTTGATCCATAGTTATTTATTTAAAACCTAATCTTTTTAATACAAAATCAATTTTTAAAATTGAATAAATAAAGTTTAAGGATATGTTTTTATAATTATTTTAATCAAACTTAACAAATTGCGAGATGGTTAAATTTATTTTACTAAATCCAGATGGTGACTGTCAAGATGCGAATATTCCTTTAAAAGGAAAAGACACACAGAAAACTATTGAGCAAATAATTAAGAAAAAGGTAGATAATCCCGATGAGACTGGCGCTAAAAAGATATCTATTGTTGAGCTCCATGTATTAAATAAAGGCGAGACAACGGTTAAACTTACTGAAATAGCACAGTGGAAATTAAATAGTGAATTCAAGTTGGTAGGATATGGTTATCCTGAAAAGGCAACGAAACGAAAAAACAATAAATCATCAACACCTCCTCCACTAGTAAATAATCACGAACTACCACCTTGTAAAAATGGGACACAGAAATATTTTGGCGATATTTTAGTATTTAAGATAAATGATAAAGAGCAAATATTGGATTATACTTGCGATGAGTATTCAGTAGACTATCAAGAATTATTCTTCAAGGATGAATTGAGTGATAGTGAAGATGATGAAGGAGAGCCATTCGGAGAAGATGAAATAGATGATGAGGGTGAACCAGGTTTCGATGATGAAGAAGATATTGACGAAGAAGAAACCGAGATTTACAAGACAAATGTTGAGGATGATGTTGAAGAGACTGATGGAATGGATTATGGTGAAGAGGATGAAGAGGATGGCGATATAGACGGTGAAGAAAATATGGGTGAAGATGATGAAGAACAAATGGAAGATGAAGAAATTGTCAAAAAGAAAAAGGGAGGAAATAAGGTAACTCCCTCGCAAGAGGTAGACACTGGTGCACAACTTGAGGTTCAGACAATACAGCCAGATGATGAAGATTTAGTAGATGAAAATGATGAAGAGGTTAAGCAGCTAGTTGAACCTAGAGAGAAAATGATTGAAATTTTCAATGACCTCCTGAAAGATAAGAAACTTTCGCAAAGGATTGAAGAGTCCATTTTTAAGAATGTATTTGAGGTTGCCAGAGAACGTCGAGTATTAAAGAAATGGGATAATCCTATTTTTAAGAAAATGTATGTTAATAAAGCGCGTTCTATATACACCAATTTGAAGGAAGATTCGTATGTGAAAAATGTAAAACTTGCACAAAAAATTAAGAAAAAGAAATTCGATATTGATAACATAGGTGAGATGAGTTATCAAGCTCTATATCCAGAACACTGGAAGAAATTGCTTGATGAGAAATTTAAGCGTGAGAAGGTGATGTATGAAGAGAAAGAAGAGGCTATGACTGATCAATTTAAGTGTGGACGGTGTAAAAGTAGAAAATGCACATACTATGAGCTTCAAACTAGAAGTGCGGATGAAGGTATGACAACCTTTATTACCTGTATTAATTGTGGAAATAGATGGAAACAATAATTTATTTAATAAAAAAGATTTAAAATAACACTAAAGTATTTATATATTAAATTTTATTTATGTCATCAAATAGTCATAGTTCTAATGCTAATCGTGTAAATTCTCAAAGGCTTATTTCGATTGATTTTTTCCAAAATATAGGAATGCTAAAGGTAGATTTTAATATTCATCCTTCAAATATTCCTATAAATAATTTTTTTTATAGTGTGTATGGAAATAATGGGTTTACTTTGAAGGGAGCTTTTGATATTTCATCACTAAGAAATAGAGAAACTGTTCCTAGCTTATTTTTCAAAACAGGTGCCAATAACGTGTATTTTTTGAAAGTAAAGTTTGTATTTAATGGTGAAGAGAAAGAACAGTGTAGATTTTTTGATTTAACTAGAAATCAAAAAAGAGAAAATATTAATATGAATATTCTAGATAAATCAGTAGAAGAATTATTTAGATCAATAAATTTAGAAGAGGATGAACAAAGCGACGACTCAAATGATGATGCTTTAATTAATGAGCAAGATAATGGTGAATATAATAATGGTCAAGATAATCATCAAGATAATCATCAAGATAATAATGGTCAAGATGAATATAGAAATAACTTAGTTTCTAACACCTCTCCAATACCTAGTTCTATTGAGCCAGATATTGTTACTGACAATGAGGCAGAAGATTAATAACTGAGTTTTTGTTCACATTGCCATATTATGAGAAAGGTCTTCTAGCTTCCAATATTCAAATGAGTTTCCTACCCGTTTTTTGATGATAAAGGGTGTCGCTCCCATTTTAAATTCATGCTCAGCAATCTGCATAGTGTCAGTCATATAGTCTGGAATATCGATAAGAACCTGAGCACCATTTGCGATTTGTGTAGCTCTATATCCAATAATTGTGGGTAATTCAAATTTAGTCACCTTTCTAATTTTGTTTTTGTATGTTTTTTTTAATTCGTCATAATTAAGAGTTACTTCTTTAATATCCTTAAAGGTATTTTTTGAAAGATCGGAAAGTCCGATAGTATCGTCAATTTCGTCTTCGGTAATGTCCATAGTTCTATATATTAATACACATAATTTTCTTAAATAAAAATCAATTTTTATATGAATTATATTTATATGAGTCAAAAGGAAAAATCGGGAAGATCTAGCACAAAGAGAAGCGGCAGCACTACTAGAAGCAGCAGAACTACTGGAAGCGGCAGAACTACTGGAAGCGGCAGCACTACTAGAAGTGGCAGCACTACTGGAAGCAGCAGCACTAAAAGAAGCGGCAGCACTACTGGAAGCGGCAGCACTACGAGAAGATCAAGTCAAAATATATCATCGTTGCTAAGAGAACCAGTTCTTACGCTAGACACACCATTAAGTGCGGAAGAAATAATGTCTCATGAAATAAAACCAAGAGAGGTAGCAAATGTGGTATTAAGAAATGATACAGAAGGGTTTATGGATATGTTTTTGTCGGAGGATAGTGTGCGGAATGCTTTTAAAAAGATTGAAGAATATAATTTAAAAGAGACATTAACCCACACGTTTGAATTCTTTATCGTAAAAATAAAAGAAGACTATTTTGTAATCTACCTAAATGAAGGTATTCCGAGTGCGATAAGTATTAATACAGGAAAAGCTGAGTCTAAATTCGTGGTTTTGTTTGATAAATTAGATAGTTTGATTAAAACATCAGGATTTAAAATTTGTTCTGGAATTTTGTCAAAGGATTACTTGAAATATTGTCTAAAAGAGAGTGATTATTTTGTAATCGCATTGGGTATGCATAAGAGACATACAAAACTAAAAAATAGGTTATCGAGAGATACCCCCGATAAAAAGCTATCAAATATAATATCATATGACTGTTTGGGTTTTTCGTTTCTAGAAAGATACAAAAAGGCAAAAGATAGTATATACTTACAGGCGATTTGCTCAAATAAAGGTTTCGGTGATAAGATTTTGAAAATTACTGAATTGATGTCTGAATTTATGTTATTCAATAAAATGTATCTAAGTGCTGTAGACACAGCATTAGCTTATTATATTTCACGAAATTATGAGATAATTATTAATAGAAAAAAGGGAAGAAATCTGAAATATATTGTTGATCCTAATAGTTCAAAATATATCAAAGAACCTATAAAGGGTTCAAAAGAGTTATATGGTTATAGAGGTTCGGAAATGTTTAGAACAGTGCAGAAAAGATCAAAAAAAGGCAATAGAAATAATACCAGAGATCTATCAAGTGTCCGTCGTTCATCTAGAACTAAAAAAAGAGTTAATGAAAGCACATATCCGAAACAGTTTATTCTTCAGAATGTATCATTTGACGATGACGATAATATTAATATGGTAAAAGAGATGAAAGAGTTTAGAGAAACTACGGAATAATTTAAAAGTTTACAACTACTTAATAGAAAATAGTTATTATATAAAAACATATTAATTAACAACCTATCTTAACAATCTACCTTATCAAAAGCATGTAGCATACTATTAATTATAATTTGCTATTTACCAAATATGTGGTTCAATCTTTTCTTTATGACAACTCAAACACACATAAATAAATTTCATATTTTCTTTATCGTATTGAATATATACAATTTCTGGTTTGGTAGCAGGACAATTTTCATTCGGACACTTAATTCCTTCAGCACGAGGAAGGGTAATATCATCATAAATGTAATCGTTTATGAATGAATTCTTTTTAATATTATCCAAGTTAAAGTTGATATTAAATACACAACTGTCAGATTCATCACTCGCATAAGTTTCGTTGCACATTCTACAATAGTATTTTAACTCACATTTTTGATTAAGATCATTATTTTTTGATACAATTCCTGCGTCCGCACTGGCATCAGTGACTACTTCTACATCTGCTCCACCTGAGACTGCTTCGCCTGAGCCTGCTCCACCAGAGCCTGCTTCGCTTGAGCCTGCTTCGCCTGGTTTTTCATTTTCACTAGCATCACTAATTTTTAGGTATAAAAGGTTATCGCAACTTTGACAAAACTTCATAGTGATTAATATATAAAAATAAAATAAAATATTCTTTATTTCAATTTTTTTATCTTAAATAACATATTTTAGTATATTTTATAATCTTATCTAGTTAATAATTAGTATTACTACTTTTAATATTTCTACTTTGACTTTTTCTTAGATTGCTTTGAATTATACCAGCCAGGATTACTTGTATAGGTTGAGTTAAAACGTCCACGGAATGCGTTTACATGTCGGGCGTAATTAGGTGCTTCATTACTTTCAGCTTCAATCTCTTCGTCAGAACTCATCGCATTAAGACAATCCTCCTTAAAGTTATTCTTGCGCTTAGTTAGTTTAGCTTTGGTAACTTTACGAACAACATTTGTTCCACAGTATCCACTTCCTGAACAGATCCTGTATTCACTACTGAGTTTTACTAGACCTTCATATTCTACATTTCCATCTTCATCGCAGTAATCACGAATAAACTGTTTGTTGGGAACATCAATTTCCTCATCGGTAGTAGTATCGATTTCCTTAAAATCATATGGGTCTGAGCAATACCCACCTTCATGTGTGTTTCCTTTACAATGAACTTTTGCGCTAAAATAAACAGTTTCTTTAGACATTGTCAATTGAATTTAAATAATATAAAAATATTATTGTTAAATCAATTTTTTGTTTTCAAAATACTAGTTGCTTAACTAAATTACTTTTTTAAGATCCATCTTTTATAAACTGCCCCACCTTTACCAGAAACTTCCTTAACAATATATTCCCTATCTTGAAAAGTTGTCAAATATCCAACCTCGAAATCAGCTGCTTTAATTTCCGGTCCTATCCGAATTTTCTTTTGAGTAGAGGGAGCTGTTTCAATTGAAGATACGTGTGAAGCTAATGACGTTTGTTCTATATCGTTACTTTCCGTTTCATTGGTTGAGGTTTGTGCCGAGTTGTCGCAATATACAATAGACAAGTCCTTATAAATCTTTTCATACCTTTCCAGCAAATATTTGTATGACAATTTGTCATTGAGTGAATACATTTTCAAAAACACTTCTTTATCACAATCGCTTGAGTTAACCTTTTTCCGAATAAAATCGATATTTTCTTTGTATAGTTCGCAGAATTTACTTTCAATGAGCTCTTTAAAACACTCAAAACCAGGAGGAATATGATCAATCATTTGAACAACTGCTACAAGATGATTATGAAATTCAATAAGCTTGATATATTTTCGTGCTTCTAGTGAGTTTTCAATAGTGAGATTTTCATATCCAGGTTCATTTACTATGGGATTTTTGTTCATAAGAGACTGAATTGAAAGAAGAACTTCGCAAGTAGAAAGGCAAGGGGTCCATCCAGGACCGCTCCATGTTCCTAGGATAGAGAGGCAAACCTTTCCTCCCGTGTATAGATTAGGGTTAAATCTAGTTCGTTTATTTAGTGTGCACAAAAGAACTTTGGGAGGTTCTTGAGGATATTTTTCGGTGTAGTTGATGTCGAAAAAATAGAACCCATTTTTGTAAGGGGTCTCATCAGGACCTATAATTAATGCCTTAGCATTTAGTATATTCTTATCATTGAAATTTACGTAAATTCCGTGGTCATTTAGGTCTGATTTAAAGTAGAGTTTGATGTCATTTTGGATACGTTTAACACTACGTTGGGACATTATAGTATTTATATTAAAATAAATTAATTCTCTTAAATCAATTTTTAAAATTATGTGTCTGCGTGAATTTAGCTTGATAGTTAGCGTTCAAAAATCATTTAGCAATTAAGAATCATAAAAAATTGATTTCACAATTAAATAAATTATTTAAAAAAATTTGTTGTCTATTATAAAATGTCTCAGATGATCAGCCAATCCGGGAAAAAAATATCGTTAAAATATTATCTACAAAAACACAAGACCATACCGGAAAAGAGTTTTACGCATACCGCATTGGGTGAGCCACCAAAGTCATATCCTGGTAGTTATTGTATTGATGATACAGAACTAGAAGATTTCTTTACAGTTTACACAAACACAGTATTTAAGCACAAGATACCAGCACATCTTACAGAGCGTCATAGAGAAGTGAGCCCCATCTTAATTGACCTTGATTTTCGACACAAACCTAAGGCAGCTGGGGACAAAACTCCATTTGAAAGAAAGTATACACCCAGTTTTATTAAAAATTTTTTGAAGCGGTATATGGAAATTGTTAGTGAGTTGGTTGAAATACCAGATGAGAAGAAGGTTGCATTTGTTCTTGAAAAGAATACGCCAGTAGTTCCTCAAAATAAGAATGTTGTTAAAGACGGGATCCATGTAATTCTACCATATATTGTCACTGATCCAAAGCTTCAATATATCTGGCGTTACAAGTCTATTATTGATGATAAAATATCTGATATGATGGAGCCTCTTGAACTAACAAATACACTGGATGACGTGTTTGATATTGCTGTTATTGAGAAGAACAATTGGCAAATGTATGGTAGTTGTAAGCCAAACAACCAGACCTACAAACTCACTCACGTGTATAAGATTTCTGAAAACAATACAAAAATTGATGAGCTAGAAAATACACGGAGTGATGGAGAATTGGTTAGGCTATTAAGTATTAGAAATTTTGATATGGAGAACTTGATTAATACAACGGAGATTGAGGATCAGGTAGAGGCTGAATTTGAACTGCTTCCGAAAAAGCAGCAGGTAAAGAAGTCTAGAAAGGTAAAGCCTAAGAGGTCTCCACTGATTAAAAACTATATCGATGATGATGAAGACCTGGACTTTATTAAGTCTATTGTTAAGATATTAAATCCTGAGAGAGCAGAAAAATACGATGATTGGATGAGATTGGGATGGTGTCTACACAACATAGATCATCGTTTGTTGGAAGATTGGGTAGAATTCAGTAAAAATTCAGAGAAGTTTGTTGATGGAGAGTGTGAAAAGGAATGGGTGTCAATGAAAAATGAAGGTCTCGGTCTTGGAAGTTTATATCTCTGGGCAAAAGAGGATAATCTCGAACAGTATACTGAACTTTCTAGAAATAACCTTCGTCAGTGTATGCTCAATTCACTTTCAATTGCTCCAAATGATATAGCGAAGGTTGTAAAACATATGTATAAGAATGAATTTGTATGTAGTTCTTCAAGACACAATATGTGGTTTCAGTTTAAAAATCATAGATGGCGTGAAATTGATAATGCGGTTGAGCTTAGAAAGCGCCTATCTCATGAAGTAGTAGATGAATATTTGAAACTTAATATGCATATTAGTAAGCAAGCGTATGAAGTGAATGATTCAATTACAAGCAAGGAGAAGCAAATGCATGTAGAGAACCTTAAAATTATTCAGAAGATTATTGAGAAGTTGAAGACTACGCCCTTTAAGAAAAATGTCATTTATGAGTGTTCGGAGCTGTTTCATGATAGCGATTTTGAAACTCGGTTGGACAAAAAGTTGTATCTTATCGGGTTTGAGAATGGGGTGTATGATCTCGATAAATTGGAATTTCGGGATGGTGTTTATGAAGATTATATCAGTTTGACCACAGGAGTTAATTATTATGAGCATGATGAAGATGATGATAATCTACTTAATGTAGTGAAATTTGTAGAACAGGTGCTTCCAAAGAGGACGGTTCGCGAGTATGTGCTCAAGTTGATGGCGACTTTCCTTCATGGTGCGGTCAAGCAGGAAAAGTTCCATATCTGGACTGGTTGTGGAGGTAATGGTAAGTCGAAGTTGATTGACTTGTTTCAGAATTGTTTCAGAGACTACTGTTGTCCTCTTCCTGTCACTCATCTTACAAAGGAACGGGGTCGTTCGGAGGGTGCAAATTCGGCGTTGGCTACTACAAAGAACAAGCGGTTTGTAGTGCTTCAGGAACCGGAATCAAATGAGGAGCTGAAGGTGGGTGAGTTGAAGATGTTGACTGGTGGTGATACTGTTCCAGTTAGAGACCTATATAAGAAGCAAGAGTATATCAAGCCTCAGTTCAAGATGGTCCTTACGTGTAATGCTCTTCCTGGACTTTCATCAACTGACCGTGGTGTATGGCGTAGATTGTCAGTTGTTGAGTTTATTTCGGTATTCACGGATAAGCCCGATCCAAATGAAAAATTTCAATTTATGATTGATGAAAACTTGGGAGAGAAGCTGGCGGTAGATGGACCTTGGGTTGAGCCATTTATCTTTATGCTTATTGAGTATTACAAGAAGTATTTGAAGTCTGGATTGTCTGAACCAGCAGAGGTTCGCAAGTATACTGAAGAGTATCAGAGTGAGAGCGATTTCTTCATTCAGTTTATCAATGAGAAGATAGTAGAACTTGATGACAGCGATACTCAGCTTCGTCTTGATGAGATTTATTATGAGTATCAGATGTGGTTTAAGCAGACAAAGGGTCAGGGTGTAAAGTGTCCTTCTCGAAAAGAGTTGAAAGCAAACTTGACAAAGAAGTTTGGGTCAAAGACTGTAGCAAACAACAAAAATGCTTGGGTGGGTCTTCAAATAAAGGAATCAGTGCCATAATTACATCTCAAATAAATACAACCTAGTTTAAGGTTAGATAATTTAGATAAAAAGTAAATCAGAGTATATTAGAGTTATAATGTAAGTTTATTTCTTTTTTTTAAATTGGTGTTGGTTATATTGTTTACACTAAGGCTATTATTTAATTTTGATGAGTTTGATTTGTTTGAACTTGACTTTATATTATTAGTGTTATTAATATTATTTTCTATTTGATTTATCTTAGTATCAAATGCTTTTTCAAGTGCGTTTAGGTCGTTTTCGGAAAGATTATTTAAATCAGCGTTGTCTAAATCAAGTAGTTTATCAATATTTACACCATTGTTATTAATATTATTTATATTGTTCTTGTCAAGGGGGTATGTGTATATTTTATAGATAATAAAAATGATGCTTGCTATAAGAAGTAAAAATAATATTGTGTTTACAGTTTCGTGACTATTATCTTTTGATTTAAAATCATTTGTATCGTCCTTTATAGTTTGAAATTCAGCCATTAGTTTATCGCGTGATTCGAGAATTTGTTTTAGTTCTTCTTCTTGATTAGTTGCTTTCTTTTTAAGATCAAGTAAAATAACTTCGTTTTTACTATCAAAATTATCATATAGCATATACATTTCTAGATTACTTTTCATTTTTTTAAAAACACTGTCTATCTGTGCTTCACGTAATTCTAGAAGTTGACGGGTATTCATATCAACAGTTGATGGAGCGGCAGAAGCAGGTTGTGGTTCACGTGGTTGTGTAAAATCATACCTACCACTTGTTAAATTGGGGTCTCCTGGATAGCTTCTTGATTGACTTTGTCCCATTAAATATATAAAATAAATTATTTTATTTGAAAATATTATAGCAATAAATGTGTTTTAATCTTTCGTATCAGAATAAAATGTATATAAACAAAATAAAAGGTAGAATAACAAAGAAACTAGATAAAATGAATGAACGATTAATATATTATGTCGAAGAGTTTGATAAAATGTATCAAGAGTTTGGCGATATGATAATAAAAGAATACAGGAGAATGTATCACCCAAATGGTTACAGTTCACCAGCATACCAATCTACAGAAGGAGTAATGTCTCCCTATTCGAGTTCGTCAACTATAAGTAATTTTGAGGAAATAGACACAAATAATGTTGCCATTACAATAGAAGAACCAGATATAAATTTAGAACAAAATTCTAATACAAATTTTAAAACAAATTTCAAAACAAATATAAAAAAAGATACCACACAAGAATTAGTAGAAAAACATTTTGTTGACAATACCGAGTCATTTTTAGATGATGCCTGGGATATTATCAGTGGTAGTGATTAATCATTCATTAATTATTTATTTATTATTTATTTATTATTTACTACTCATTCTTGAACTTTAGGACGTCCTGTGCAGCAGAAAGCTTTAAGAAATCCTAGCTTTCTCTTTCTAATTTTAAGCTTACCATCATTGACCTCTACCAATGTGTCGATAAGTCCAGGAACAAGCTGTTTTAAGATTGGATCCCAAACTTCATCATTACCTGGACCGTCAGTAATGTCAATAATGTGTCTAACCATTTTGATTACAAGTTCGCGTTTTTGACTTCCACGTAAATTCTTGTAGTTTTCAACATGTGTCATTAACTTTGGTAAAACCTTCATTAAGTTTGAAACACTAAAATCTTCAAGATCTCCTAGTGATTCAACAATTGCCTTTGATTCAATGTCCATTAAGAATGCTACTGGTTTTTTTTCTACTTTTGGTGCTTCGTCTACAACAGCCGATTTTTCGAATGTGGCAACAGTGTCAGCAACATCAGCTACAACAGCACCAGCTTCGGCTGGAATTTCAGGTAATGGTTCTGTATTACTATCAGAAGTATTATCGATAACTTTAACAACCTCGCTCATTTTGATATTATTACAAAAGAAAAAAATATTGATAATTATTATAAATGGTTCGTAAAAATATTGGTTCAAGAAAATCATTATCAAAATCAGAATTTGATGTAGATTTTGAAGTTGTATTAATTGTAGTTCTTATTGTAGTGGCAATTTTATTAATCTGCTTTATCAATAAGAAATTTAAAAGTGAAAATTTCTTAGCATCAAAAGTCCGCGAGCATTTACGAAGTGAGCGTCACGGTCATGGACATGCACATGGTCACGGAAATGGACATGAGCACTTTACTGAACACAGCAACTCAAAACCAAATTCGAACGGTAATTCCGAAAGACATCTCTACTTGTTCTATGCTACTTGGTGTGGATTTTCTAGAAAATTCCTTGAAGAAGAACTTCCTGAACTTGAAAGAGTTTTGGAAGAAAATGGTGTAAGAGATAGATTTCATAGTATGGATGTAGAGACCGAAACAGGAAGAGAACACGCCAACCTTGCTGGTGTCACAGGATTACCAAGTGTTTACGTTCTTGAAAATGATGTTTACACTAAAGTAGATGATAACAACAATCACGAAGAAAATGTAAGTAGAATTTTGTAAGGGACTGGAAAAAAAAGACTAAATAAAAGTTCTGAAAAGGGTGTTTTGTTTTAAAAAAATTGATTTTATCATTTATTTTTACTTTTATTTAATATACAACTATGTCGAATACACTCAAGCCTATGGTAAAATGGAGCGGCGGTAAAGGCGATGAAGTCTCTCGATTTATACAACATATACCCGATAACTATGATACTTATTTAGAACCTTTTGTTGGAGGAGGTGCCGTCTATTTCCATTTAAAACCGGAAAAGGCGGTTATCACCGATGTGCATACAGAACTTGTCGATTTTTATAAAGCAATCAAAAACAAAAAGTCCTCTGATATTTATACATTTATGGAAGAGCATCCTAATAATGAAGATACATATTATAGTGTAAGAGATAATATGGTAATCAATGATTATCTGGATAACGCAAAGCGATTTTTCTACCAACGAAAAACGTGTTACCGTGGTATGCTTCGATACAACAATTCGGGTAAATTTAACATTCCCTTTGGTAGATACAAGACCTATAATTACGAAATATTGAAAAACAAGGATTACGAAGAATTACTTCAGAATACACAGGTAGAGTGTAAGGACTTTTCATACATATTCGAAAATTTTAATAGTTCAAACAACTTCATGTTTTTGGACCCTCCTTATGATAGTGAGTTTACTAATTATGGTTATTGTTCATTTGGAAAAGAAGAGCATAAAAAATTGGCGGCTTATTTTAAGGATACCAGTATTAAATGCTTGATGATCATAGGTAAGACACCTTTTATAACTGAATTGTATAAGGATTACATTGTAGATGAGTATGATAAAAAATATAGATTTAAACTCCACTCAAACCGTGTAGGAGATGAAATAAACACAAAGCATCTGATTATAAAGAATTATTAGTTTTTAAAACTATTACGGGGTTTACACCAAATTTCTAAAATAACTTTCAAAATGTTCTTTCGACATGGTATAATGTAGTAGAGTTATAAAATCATTAAAATGGTCTACTTTTATATTGTGTTTTTCACAAGTTTTTACTGCGTTTAATCCACCACCTTCAGCATCACCTCTTTCATATAAAGTCCAATTATAAATACCACTATTTATATGATATCCTGGATATTTAAGATTTAATTCATCATGCAGTCTTTTTACTTTTGATATTGTAGCTGGTAGTTTTTCGCTATCTAGTTCTAAATTACCTTTGGATTCTCTATAATAGATAGTTTTATTTTCTTCGTCTTTCCATATAAGGTCAAAGTCCTTTTTTTCGTTACTATTGTTTAGCTTAATAATGCCACACTCTTCTGTCTCAAAATAATTAGTAGAATTAATTAGATTTTTCGGTAATTCTTCTCCCAATGGTTTTCCCATTCTTATTAGCAAAGATTGTTTGCTAGGCTCTGATCCAAATAATAGGAAGCCGACAGAACCTGGCTTAGTGTGTTTTACTGTTTTAGTTATTTGTGCTACTTTGTCTTTTGTTGAGTCAAGAATTTCTTGAGGAATTGGTTTTGTCAGTCTGTCTGACATCGTGAAGATGGAGCTTATTGAGGTTATTTGATAAGCATTTAATTAATCAATTTTAAAGACTTTAATTAACTATATTAAAAGCCAATATCCGAGTAGACATTCCTTTCTAATTCTTCCTTACATTTTTTACT
>MDTE01033682.1_pt1 | contig 13942 bp, 10 predicted proteins | sample 811231 | NCBI WGS metagenome assembly MDTE01 (sample SAMN05326651, study PRJNA326480) | marine metagenome | isolation source: seawater | place: Indian Ocean: Red Sea | collected 2010 | reverse complement strand
TTTGCAACGAAGCTAGATTCTCACCAGAAATATAATAAATTTCCTTCTGACCATCTTTCATACGCTCCAAATAGTCACTCAAGGTAGTCAAGCCTTCAACAGCACTAGATTTAAAATGCAACAACTTAACTAATCGTTCTCTATACGAGGCATCTTCATAAATTCCCTCCTTCAGAACGGCACCGAAATTATTCCAAAAATCAGTAAACTCTTCCGGGGCCTTAGAAGCCTTCTTCTCTAGTTCGCCAAGAATACGCTTCACAAGCGCTGTTCGTATCTTGGACACCACTGGATTCTGTTGCAGCATTTCCCGGCTGACATTGAGTGGCAGGTCTTCAGAGTCTACAATTCCTCTTACAAATCGCAGCCAGGCCGGCATCAAATCCGAGCAATCGTCCGTAATAAAAACACGCTTTACATAAAGCTTAACACCATGCTTACGGGCAGGATCAAAAAGATCAAAAGGCTTTGCTGATGGTATAAACATAAGATTAGTGTACTCAAGGCGGCCTTCCGCCTTATTGTGCAAAGTGAGCCACGGCTCATCAAAGCTGTGAGCAACATGATGGTAGAATTCCGCGTATTGTTCTTCAGTGATTTCCTTTCGCGGCCTCATCCAGAGGGCCGCTGCGTTATTTATTTTCTCCGCCTCATCATCTCCAAATGTACCTAATCTTATTGGGATGGCCACATGGTCAGAATAAGTCGTGATTATTTCCCTAAGCCGATTTGAATCTAGAAACTCGCTTTCACCCTTTCTGAGATGAAGCTCGATAATAGTACCTCGCGTCCTCCTATTCGTGGGACTAACTGAAAATTCCCCCGTCCCTTCAGACACCCATTTCCAGGCTGTCTCCTCCCCAGCCTTCGCACTCGACACCTCAACTCTATCCGCTACCATAAAAGCAGAGTAAAAACCGACCCCAAATTGGCCTATCAAATTTACGTCTTTTGTAGAATCACCAGTAAGCTGTTCGGCAAATGCCGCAGTCCCTGATTTTGCAATAGTCCCAAGATTGGCAACCAGTTCATCATGATCCATCCCTATCCCATTATCGGCGATGACAATTGTCCGTGCCTTTTTTTTAACAGAAATAGTTATATGAAGATCTGGGTCTTCCTCAAGCAACGAAGGCTTAGTGATTGCCGCATAACGTAACCTATCACAGGCATCCGAGGCATTGGAGATTAGCTCTCGGAGAAATATCTCTTTATTACTGTATAGCGAATTCACAACAAGATTCAGGACCTTACCTACCTCGGCTTGAAAGGCGCGAGTTTCGCTCGTTGCCACCGCTTCCTGGTCATGACTTCCACCTTTTACCATTTACTACCCCCTTCTGTTAAGCTTGCTCCTAATCCCTTAAAACCCAGCCATGCCGAGGCACCTTGCTTCCATATGTGATCTCATGACGCTCCGGTCAAGTCCCTGAGAAAAACTTGCCTTCGCTGGCCGGACCGGCCATCTTTGAACCGAGCCATGAAGAATGCAGATAGAACGTAAAATTACGGCCGTCCTGGGCCCTACGAACACTGGCAAAACCCACCTTGCCATAGAACGAATGTTGGGCCATAGAACCGGCATGATTGGCTGCCCATTGCGCCTACTTGCCCGCGAGATTTACGATAAAGTGGCTGCCGTAAAAGGACCAACTAATGTCGCATTAATCACAGGCGAGGAGAAAATAGTACCCAAAAATCCTAGGTTCTATATTTGCACAACAGAATCTATGCCAACCGAGAAATTAGTTGATTTTTTAGCCGTAGATGAAATCCAATTAGCTGCAGATCCGGAACGGGGACACGTTTTTACCGACAGAATGCTGCACGCACGAGGAGTTGAGGAAACCATGTTTCTGGGCTCATTGACAATAGAAAGTATGATTAAAGCCCTCATACCGAGAGCTGAAATAATATCCCGGCCGCGCTTCTCCAAGCTTACCTATTCAGGCGAAAAGAAATTAACTCGGCTACAACCACGAACCGCCATAGTAACTTTTTCAGCATCCGAGTTATACCTGATGGCAGAGAGCATTCGCCGTCTACGGGGCGGGAGTGCCGTAGTTTTAGGCGCCCTTAGTCCCAGAACCCGAAATGCCCAAGTGGAAATGTTTGAAAACGGCGAGGTAGATTATCTAATTGCAACTGATGCCATCGGTATGGGGTTAAATCTTGACGTTCACCACGTTGCCTTTGCACAACTAAAAAAATTTGATGGTCGCCGGCGCCGTTCATTGATAGCAGCGGAAATTTCCCAGATCGCAGGACGTGCCGGACGATATAGTCGGGATGGCACCTTTGGCTCTACGGCCGGAGCAGGGCCTATACCTGACAAGATTGTGTCCGCAGTAGAAGAGCATGAGTTTCCAGAACTAACACATATCTATTGGAGGAACCGCGACCTTAGATTTGAGTCTACAAACCTTTTGCTTGAGTCTCTTGAGGAGAACCCCGCCTCAACCTTGCTCTTAAAACCCCACAATGCTGAAGATACACGTACCCTCCGCGCTTTAATTGTAGACCCTGCTGTGAAAGCTAGAGCTACCAGCCAGGATTCTATTTCCTTGCTGTGGGAGGTCTGCAGAATTCCTGACTTTCAACAGATTCTTAGTGATGCACATTTTCAGTTGTTAAAAGAAATATTTTTGCATCTTTCGGGACCAACAGCCAGTCTACCAGACGACTGGGTGCAAAAGATGTCTAGGCGTTTAGATCAAACAACTGGCGATATTGAGACCCTGGCAGGAAGAATCGCCCACATCCGAACATGGAACTATATCGCTAATCGACCCGATTGGGTGAGTGATCCTCAAAGTCTACAAAATACAACCCGCCAGATAGAAGACCGACTATCGGACGCTCTTCATGAAAGACTAACCCAGCGGTTCGTTGACAGGAGAACAAGGACAATCGTCACTGGCTATGGTGCTTCTGGGCAGGAATCTGTAACTATAAAACCTGAGGGCAGCTTGAGTGTAGCTAGTGAGACCGTGGGCAGAATTCAGGGCATTAATTTTGTATTGGGCGATAACGGCACTTCCTCACCAACTGGGGTACTAGAAAATACCATCCGGGGGGCCGTGAGCTCTAAATTACGCCAGCAGGTCGATCTACTGTGCCAATCAAATAACCGAGAACTCACTCTGCTCCCAAACTTTACAATAAATTGGGAAGGAGGTGCGGCAGGCCGACTACAAGCCGGCAAGTCCATATTAAAGCCGAAAATAACCTCAATAAGTAATGATATGATTGATAGCCAAACGCGCGATCGCATTCAACAACGTCTTCAAAGTTGGTGGGAACAATACCTTGCCTCGATGTTTAAGCCTTTGTTTCGTATTATGAACCTAGCGTCTTCTGGGCCTTCCCGTGCCATCGCTTTTCGTTTACTAGAAGGCTTGGGGAATACACCTCGCGACGAATGCCAAACTTTAATAAATGCTCTCACACCAGAAGAAAAAGGGTTACTTACCAAGTCGAATGTGCGATTTGGACGATGCAACCTATTCGTCCCAACTATGCTCAAAACCCGAATCATTTCCCTGAGAGATCAACTCTGGCAATTATATTCGGCCACAAAAACACCTCCGCCCAAAGGGGGACGCGTCACTATGAAGGTAGCCCAAGGTGTGAATCCTAACTATTACTATTCGATAGGGTACCAACCTTTGGGGCCTTTGGCCTTACGGGTCGATATATTGGAACGTCTTAGTGCAAAACTACGCCAAAAAGGTCAATCAGGCACTTTTGAGTTGGACCCAGCTTTAATTTCTCTAGTTGGCATACGAAAGGCAGATTTTGAGGAAATGCTAGGCCGACTTGGCTACCAACAAGTTAATATTTCTGAACCAGCGCAATGCTCTAACGAAAAAAATATAACTCCCAACAGAAATAATTCCCCAATCTATAAAAAAAGTTCCACTTATGGAGCCATTTCTAAGAAAAATCGCAAAAACAAACGGAAGAGTGGGACATCCAAAGTCACCCCAAATCCCAACGTTTCTCCCTTCGCTGTGCTGGAAAATCTGAAATTCCCCAAGAAATGACAGGCCTAATATTGAAAAACCCGGATACTCCAGGGGTAAGATTGGATAAGTGGCTATGGTATGCCAGATTCCTAAAATCCCGAACGAGCGCGAGCAAGCTATGTTCCTCGGGAAGCGTTCGCATCAATAGTCAACGAACCCTCAAAGCACACTCTTTGGTGCGTGTAGGAGACGTTTTAACCTTCCCTCAAGGAAACAGGATACGGGTTGTCCGAATAATGCAATTAGGAAAACGCAGGGGGCCCGCCGCAGAGGCAGAAGAGCTCTACAGTGAGCTAGGAAGCACTGAAACCCAGAAAGAATTGATAACAAAACATCCGGGTGGGCGCCCAACCAAAAAAGATAGGAGAGACATAGAGCGTTTTAAGAACTTCAATACCTAGCAAGGACCCGCTCCTCTCCACTATTCGGAGACAAGCGCCCGCCACCCGATGTCTCGTCTGTAAAATCCAGAAGGCCAGTCTATTAGCCCAATCGCATCATAAGCTTTTCTCTGTGCTTCAGCGACACTGTCTCCCAGGGCCGTAATACCCAATACCCGGCCGCCAGCGGACAAAATCCTGCCATTCTCTGATATAGTTCCTGAATGGAATACGTATACCTCATCCAATCCATCAAGCTTATCTAGGCCACCTATCTCAGCGCCAGTTGCGTAAGAACCTGGATAGCCGTTAGAAGCCATCACCACATTAAGCGCTGTTTGCGGTTTCCAGCGCACATTGAACTTGTCGAGCTCACCATCTCTAGTAGCCAACAGAGCGGCAACCACATCAGACATCAACCTTGGTACGATAACCTGACACTCAGGGTCTCCAAACCGCACATTAAATTCTAATACTTTAGGTCCAGATTCTGTAAGCATTACGCCCGCGTAAAGTAGCCCTGTGTATGGACACCCCTCTGCAACCATCGCGTCGGCTACTGGCTGGATAATGCTGTCTAAAATGTACGCCTTAACCTCTTCATCGACGACAGGTGTCGGAGAATAAGCGCCCATTCCACCTGTATTCAATCCCACATCTCCTTCTCCAACAGCCTTATGATCCTGAGCGCTAGCTAATGGAAGCACTGAATTACCATTAACAAGGGCAAAATAACTAGCTTCCTGACCAACCAGGCACTCTTCGACTACAACCGACGCCCCTGCCTCACCAAACTGGCCACTCATCAACTGTTTAACAGCCTCCTCAGCCTCTTCCAGGGTTTTGGCAACAATAACTCCCTTTCCTGCAGCAAGGCCATCGGCTTTAACCACCAGCGGAGCTCCACACTTGCGAACATAAGCTAGGGCCTCCTTGGTCGACCAAAACTGCCGATACTGCGGGCCGGGAATTCCATATCTCTGACACAAGTCTCTTGCATAACCCTTTGACGCCTCCAATCTCGCTGCCTTTGCGGACGGGCCAAACGCTGCAATGCCGGCACGCTCTAGATCATCCACCAAACCCGCGGCCAGAGGCGCTTCGGGACCCACAACAACAAAATCAATATCTGTTTGTTTGGAAAAGTCCAATATTCCTTGAGCGTCATCGGCCTCTACAGGCACACAAATTGCACTCCCCGCGATACCTGCATTACCAGGAGCGCAATAAACCTCCGAACAAAGCGGCGAAGAAGAGATTGCCCAACATAACGCGTGTTCTCTCCCACCCGACCCAACTACTAGAATTTTCATCTACTGCACCAATTTATTTTTGTACCTAACCTTAACACGTTCCACTGAAAATAAGGCCACCAATCTCCATAAACATATCCTTTTTTAAGATCGTCTTTAAAAACCCATATTAAAGCGATATTATGAAATTCATGATTGATGGACAATCTTGATGTCTGACCAAAAGACTCCCAAAAATAACGTCCCCGAGTATAGTGTCAGCGAAATTTCCACGGCTCTTAAAAAGGTCGTTGAAAGCAGTTTCGAAAAGGTTCGTATTCGGGGTGAAATCTCGGGTTTTAAACTTGCGGATTCTGGCCACGTTTACCTCAAACTCAAAGATGATTTATCCGTGATAAACGGCGTTATGTGGCGCTCCACCGCTGCACGCCTTAACTTTAACCCCGAAGACGGCTTAGAAGTCGTGGCACAAGGCCGGGTCACAACCTATGCAGCTCGCTCGCAATACCAAATAGTTATTACCCAACTAGAGCCAGCGGGAATTGGCGCCCTGTTGGCCCTCCTCGAAGAACGTCGAAAGAAGCTAGCGTCGGAAGGTCTGTTTGACCAAGACAGAAAAAAGGCCATCCCATATATCCCGAATACAATAGGAGTTATCACTTCTCCCACAGGTGCAGTATTAAGGGATATATTACATCGTTTACGCGATCGCTTCCCCAGGCCAATTGTTGTTTGGCCAGTACTAGTCCAAGGCAACAACTCTGCTAAACAAGTCGCCGCCGCAATACAGGGTTTCAATAATCTCCGCGCCGGCTCTTCTACCCCTAAACCCGATGTCCTTATCGTGGCCCGCGGCGGCGGGAGCATTGAAGATCTCCTCGCTTTTAACGAAGAAATAGTAATACGGGCAGCATCAGAGAGCTCCATTCCTCTAATTAGTGCGATTGGACATGAAACTGATACCACCCTATTAGATTTTGTCGCAGATGTAAGAGCTCCAACTCCAACGGCTGCGGCGGAAATGGCAGTGCCCGTTCGTTCCGAATTGGTCAGCAGCGTTTCGGAGCTAGAACGTCAGCTCCTGGCCACCATCCAGCGTACTATTTCTGAAAACAAACGCGACATTGACATTTTGGGAGGCTCTTTGCCTTCCTCGGATCGTATCATTGAGGATGCCATATTAAGACTAGATGACCGTGCTGAGACTATGTCCAGGATCTTCTCATTTTATTTCACGAATCTAACCCAACAACTTGAAAAAGCTAAAGTGCAAGTTCCACACCCACAGCAAAAAGTCGATCAATATGTTCAAAAACTTCAATTCAGGGTGAAAGAGCTCTCTGTAGCCGGAGCACAGATCCTTCGGTCATACCTTGAAGAGTACCTGCACTGGGCCAGAGATAACCGCCTAGAGGGGGCCCTGACTCGAATAATTGGCGAAAAATCCCACGCCGTTCTCTCAAGCAAAAATCTTTTAGAAAGTTATAGTTATAAAAATGTTTTAGCTCGTGGCTATGCAGTGGTTCGGAATAATAAAAATGATCCGGTAACTCGCTCTAGAGAGTTACAGTCCCTAAAGTCCGCAAAAATTGAATTTGCGGATGGCGAGTCAAAAGTACTAGTTAAGGGAGCCCATTCTTCGACCAAGAAAAAAAGACGTGTGACCAAGCTCAAAGACGAAACGCAAAGAAATTTACTATGAAAGCCAGCATAGCAGCTTTTCTACTGGCAGAATGTCTAATGCTAGATGTTGTTATATGTGGGGAGCTCACAGTACCCAAAAACCTCCAACAAGGTGATCTTGTTTTAGCAGTTGTTACCCCAGGATCTCTTGTCACTGTGGATGAAAAAAATGTTCGTGTTGACAAGGACGGACACTTTGTTTTCGGTCTTGGCTGGGATCATCCGCCAAATCTAAAAATCCGCGCATTACATCTAGATGGCACAACTTCTCTAAGAATATATCCTGTAGTTCAAAGAGAATATGGTGAACAGCATATAGAAGGTTTACCAGGGGTGTTGGTCAAACCTAGTGACACATTTTTAGAGCAGATCAAATTAGATAGAAGCCTAGTGCGACAGGCGAGGCTAAATGACACACCGATCAATTTTTTTCGTTCTGGAATTATTTGGCCCGTCAAAGGAAAAATAACCGGGGTTTATGGCACACACCGCATACTGAATGGGGAAGTGCGAGCCCCACACTACGGGATAGATATTGCAGCAAAAAGTGGAACAAAAATTGTAGCTACTGCTGATGGAACAATCCAACTGGCAACCGACCTACTCCTTTCTGGCAAGACTGTAATCGTTGATCATGGGCATGGCATAAGCTCAACGTATCTGCACATGAAAGAAATCTCTGTATCAGCAGATCAGTTTGTGCGTCGAGGGGAATTAATTGGGTATGTAGGGAGTACGGGACGCTCCACTGGCCCGCATTTGGACTGGCGTATCAATTGGTTCCACAAGAGGATCGACCCTCAACGGGCACTAGCTATTTTCGGGTTAGGAGAAGAGCAAAACTAGGTCTATTCAAACACCTCCAGCGGCCACCGCCGGTGCAACCATAGCCATTGCTCTGGCTTATCAACAATCCAATCAGAAAATAATTTATTAATGTCCTCTGTTAATCGCTTCTTGTCTGCCTCTATATCGCCTGAATCCCGCACCAACATAGGCGGCAAAACTGTGACCCTAAAATAGGCACCAGACAGCCGCTCCACCCTGGCTGGGACTATAGGAACCTTGAATCGTATAGCGAGAGCTGCGGGCGTATCCGTTGTCATCGCGTCTTGTCCCAAGAATGGAACCATTACTCCCTCATTATACTTTTGATCAATTAACATTCCCACGTGGTCTCTATCTTGCAACCCTTTAATTAACGCTCGCACTCCACCTATGCTCTTAGGATGCTGTGTCCCTCCGATTTTACTACGCGTATTAATAAGTAATTTCTCAACATGAGGATTATTTGCCGACCTATATAAGCTTAACAATGGCAAACCACATTCGGCTGACACAGAGGAAAGCAATTCCCAATTACCCATGTGTCCAGAAACCATTATAGCACCAACATTATCGCCAGTAAGCTTTTGGACATGCTCTCGACCCAATAACTCAATACGGGGATTAGGGCTAGTACAATCAATGTTATTAAGGTGAGGGTATTCACCAACTACGCGTCCTAGGTTATTCCACATACCCTTCAAAACTACATTAACTTCTCGTTCTGACCAGTCAGGAAAGATCATTGTGATATTATGTTTTGCAATGGAGTGCTTACCCAACTTGGGCCCAATTAATTCGGCAAGCCAGCCCCCGGCAGACGAAGCCACATCCAAAGATAACTTCTTAAAAATTGATAGTAATATCCATATAATTAAATATTCAAATCCATACCGAAAGTTGCGGCCTAGTAGCGAAAACTTTGCCACCTTAAATTCCCTCTATTTCAATCAGTTTAACCACTATAGAGTCCAAAGCTTGTTCATCATCCCATACCACTTCTACTGGAATTGCCTCAACTAAACTCTGAGTCAAGAATGGAAGGCGCACCTTATCTTTTTCTGTTGTCACCAAAACTGCACCAATACTTTCCGCCTCCGTTTGAAGGTCGTAAATCTCCTCATCTGTGTAAGGGTGGTGATCTGGAAAAGAAATTGATCGAACCACATCACAGTTAAGCATTTCTAAAGTGGAGAAGAATTTCTCTGGTCTGCCAATACCAGCAAAGGCTAATACAGATTTACCATCTAAGCCGCCAAACTCTTTTTTGACTGTTAGATGACCAGTTAATACGGGTATGCCATGCGGTAACGTACTCTGGATATCTTGGTTTTCGCCTCCCAAAAATACAACTAAATCCGCACGCCTACATCCACTAGATACTGTTTCACGCAAAGGCCCAGCTGGCATTACACGCTGATTACCAAACCCATACTCCGAATCAATAACCAAAATAGAAAAATCTTTTGCCATCGAAAAATTTTGAAAGCCGTCATCCATAAGCAAAACTTGGGCTCCGTCTATTTCTGCTAACTGACCACCAGAGACTCTATCTACACTCACCCAAGTAGGCGCCGCCCCAGCGAGCAATAAAGCCTCATCACCCACGTCCTCGGCGCTATCCGTAGCCGTATTAACCCGGTGAGGACCTTTAATGCGGCCACCATAACCCCGTGATAAGCAGTGCACGTTGAGTCCACGCTGTTTCAACATTCCAGCTAGGGATAAAACTATGGGGGTCTTGCCGGCCCCTCCTACAACTAAATTACCCACACAAATGACAGGAATTGAAATCCGTTTAGGACGAGCACAGGCCACCCGCAATGAAGCAACCACGCCGACAATTTTGCCAACAGGCGCCAGCAACTCGGAAAGTAATGAGCGGTTGCTCCAAAATGCGGGTAATGGCATCAAGTTAACCCCAAGACAACCTTGTTGAATGTGGAATGGTTTCTATAATTCGTGCGTATACGTCGTCCAAAATATTGTCTCTTGCCGATATAGCACTTTTTTGCTTTGCACGTAGCTCCGCAAGTAAATGTGGAGATTCCAAAAGCTCAGAAATTTTATGAGCCAAAGATGGTGCTGATCGCACAGAAACCAATGCATTTTGAGATGCTAAATCGGAAACAATTTGACTAAAATTAAACATATGAGGGCCTACAAGCACGACAGAGCTCAACTGAATGGCTTCAAGTGGATTTTGCCCACCATGCGGTACGAGGCTTCCACCAACAAAGGCAATTGGGCATATTTCATAAAAAATGCCCAATTCTCCCAAGCTATCTCCTATATAAATCTCTGTCTCTTCAGTAATTTCTTCTCCACGACTCCTTACCGCCACCGCAATACCTAAATCCAATGAAGATCTTTCCATACTAGCGCCAGCAATGGGATGACGGGGCACAACTATAGTTAGCAAATTTGGGAAACGCCTCCTAGTTATGACATGAGCATCACACAGCAAAGAAAACTCGCCCGGATGCACGCTAGCCGCTAGCCAACACGGCCTGCCTCCCAATCTAGAATTTATTTTAGCTAGTTCGATTGTATCAATCTTCAGGGGGGGAGAAGAATATTTAAGGTTGCCAGTAACCACCGGTTCAACCGCGCCCAGCGCCCTATAACGATCAGCATCTCCCGGAGTCTGAACTAACACTCTGCTAAAACCTTCAAGTAAGGGCCGCACCAAACAGCCAAAAATTCGCCAATGGCGAAAAGATTTCTCAGAAATTCTGCCTTGAACAAGGAAAGTTGGAATACCTCGTCTCTGAACTGCGGTTAACAAGTTCGGCCACAACTCAGATTCAACCCATATAGCCACATCAGGATTCCAATGCTCTAAAAACGAATTTATTTCTCCAGGCCTATCAATCGGTATGAACTGATGGAATAATTTGCAAGACAAATTCTTTTCCAAAATTTCTGCTGAAGACCGGGTGCCTGTCGTTATAAGGACATTGGTTAACTGAAAATTAACGAGGAGACGTTCTACTAGAGGTAAAATGGATATGGTTTCGCCAACACTGGCCGCATGCACCCAAATAATCGGTCCGACGGGGCGAGGCATGGATATACGACCAAATCGCTCACCTATACGTTGTCCATCCTCCTTCCCCTGTTTTACCCGCTGCCACATGATCAACCTAACGAGAGGCCAGGCCAATATAGTTGCAGCCGCATACAACCTGATCATTGTTTCACACCACCGGTCAACTCTCTTAGGTCAATTCCAGCTGATCCAACGCAGTCATGCACAGGACCCAACTTGAACCGCAGATCCAATAACCCAAAACACTCTCTCATATCATTTGCTACCCTCAGAAAACTGCAAACTATAAAGCCGACTATATAGACCCCTGAGGCCTATTAGATGCTCATGAGAGCCCGATTCAACAACCCGTCCGCCATCCAAAACATAAATTTGATCCGCACTCCGAACTGTCGCGAGCCTGTGGGCTATCACAAGCGTTGTACGACCCTTCTTCAAGACCGAGAGTGCGTCCTGAACCTCTCTCTCCGACTCGGCGTCTAATGATGCTGTTGCCTCATCTAGCAAAAGGATAGGAGCATTCTTCAGGAGAGCTCTGGCAATAGCAATTCTTTGGCGTTCGCCTCCAGATAGCTTGGCACCACGTTCGCCGACAAAAGTGTCATAACCACGAGACAGCCTTCCTATAAAATCATCGGCAGCCGCGAGTCTAGCAGCCTCAACAATTTCTTCGTCAGTGGCACCCGAACGACCATATGCAATATTTGCCTTTATGGTATCATCAAATAATACTACATCTTGGCTAACTAGAGCTATTGACTCTCTCAGTGAGCCAATACTCACTGTCTTAATTGCCTGTGAACCAATGAAAACTGCACCCTCATCAACGTCGTAGAACCGAGGAATTAGATTTAGGATAGTGGACTTCCCAGCCCCTGATGGACCCACTAAGGCCGCCGTCTGACCGGCCTCTACTTGTAAAGAAATGCCATGAAGCGCTCTAACACCCGGTGTATAGCCAAACTTTACCTTGTCAAACTTCACAGGTCCATCTGGCGCTAGTAAGGGGCCTGCCCCATCTACCTCCAAAATTTTTGGAGCCTCATCTAAAACAGAAAACACCCTTTGGGCCGCTGCCAAGCCCTCTTGCAATGTGGCATTTAAGTTGGCGATACTCCGTATCGGCCTATACGCCAGTAATAAGGCAGTAAATAATGCAAAGAAGGCTCCAGGATCTGTAATCCCATCTATAACCTGGCTCCCACCATACCAAATTACCACCGCGATTGCCACACCGCCCAAAATTTCCATCAACGGCGTGGTTAATGCTCTCGTCCGAGTGGCCCGCATATACAAACTGAAAAGCCCATTAATTACTTTCTCTGCGCGCCGGACTTCACGCTGTTCCATGCTATACGCCTTCACGTGTCTAACTCCCTGGACGGTCTCGGATACCAGATTCGTTAGCACACCAATCTCACCCTGCGTTATAGAGACCACACTTCTCATGCGCTTGCCGAGGACACTAATGGGCCAAGCCGCGAGCGGAAACACGAAAAAAACAACCAAGGCCAAACGCCAATTTTCATAAAACATAAGCATGACTAAAAACACCACAGTTAGCAGATCCTTTACCAGACTAGTAAGAGTGCTCGAAGTCGCCTGACGTATGAGATACGAGTCACTCGTGAGGTTAGCTATGAGCTTTCCCGTTTGAGTCCTGCGGAAAAACGCAAGATCCAAATTCAGAATATGAGAGAAGGTTTTAATCTGTAGATCCGCAACTATGCGAAGGCCTACCCAATTCATAAGGACCGCTTGGCAGAAGTTAGCACCACCACCAATGACCATGATTAGCATTATCGCTAGCGGGACCAACAATAACATGGTCTCATCTTTGTTGATAAAAATATCGCGAACAACAGGCTCCATCAACCACGCCAATAACGGTTGAGACGCGGCAGCAATGACCATAGACAGCATCGCACACGCTAGCTTGATCTTGTGAGGCAAAAGATAACCGCGCACCAGACGAAGAACCAACTCACCTGTATCTAGATGGGCCGTCTCTGGCTGTATTTTTTTTGCAGCCTCATCACCCTTCGTTATTTTATTAAACACTGCGTTTCCATCTAAATTGGAATAAAAGCAAAATCAAATCTCAAACCCCATTGTACCCCCACTCTTTAATTGGTTCGTAATTTGGGTATATATACGCCATTCACGAAACTACCAAATACACTGCCGAGCAAAATATGCTTGATGGGACGACCGGATTTATCAACCTCCAAGTGTCTCTCAGCCACATATGTTGTATGAATTTCATCATTAACCATTACATGATACCAAGGCTTATCTTTGGGCGGCTTGCTCCTTGCAACTTGCACATACCAATCCTGGGTTCCAGAAAAACAAGGGTCCACATCAAAAATTACCCCTCGGTAATCAAAAAGTACATGGCGCACCACTTGACCAATAATAAAGTGACCTTCAGTTGACTCCATTAGATGCCCTAGTCACCTCAAATGATACAAAAACACCCACCAAGCATTCAGTCTATTCTACCCTCAACTTTTCTACTTTAACCCATCCTTGTCTATTCACGCTTATGCCAAAACGCTGAGCTATGTCATCATATCATAATAAAATCCAATTGCAGGTATAGGTAGCATTTGGGCCATAAAATCAACTACTAAGGGCGCCGGTCTGTATCTTTTGATGCAGCCGATGCGATCAATTTTAACCATTCGTTTAGGAAAGGGTAAAACCATGTGGACAACT
>MDTE01023770.1_pt1 | contig 13943 bp, 15 predicted proteins | sample 811231 | NCBI WGS metagenome assembly MDTE01 (sample SAMN05326651, study PRJNA326480) | marine metagenome | isolation source: seawater | place: Indian Ocean: Red Sea | collected 2010 | reverse complement strand
TAATTAAATTATTAGAATAATTATTTTTACCATAAGAATTTAATTTAGTATTTGATTTAAATAAATATAATGAATTAATGAAATTATTTTTTAAAAAATAATTTAATAATCCGAGTCCAGATTCAAGAAGTATCCTGTGATAACTTTTATTCTTCAGGTACATCAAAACTTTCTTATAGTCTTCTACGGTTTTCAAAGATTTAAAAAATAATATTATAAAACCTTTTCTTTTAAAGTATTTAATTTTATTTTTATCATTACTAGAAGTAACTATATATAATTTTCTTCTGGGTATTTTATTTATCATAATTTTTAAATTTTTCGATAATTTGAGATGCCTATCAAAAATAACTACATGGGGTGATTTATTTTCAAGACCTTCAATACGGCAATCAAACATCGGGTTATCTTTATTTATTGTTTTATAACTGGTAATTATACAATTATATTTAGATCTTAATAAATGCCCTCTTTTTCTTGAATATATATTTGTTATCCATCTATTTTTTTTGTTAATAGTAAAAAGATCTTTTGAAATTGCTATTTTTGCATCAATGTAAGGTATATTGTTTAAAAATTGATTAAAATAACTCTTATATATTTCATATTGGTTATTCTTTTTTGAATGAATAACTTTAATTCTTTTTTTTCTTAAAATATGGAAAGCTTTTCTTTTAGTTATTGGATTATTATCAACAAAAGGAAAAATAACTTTCTTAATTTTTTTTTTTAAAATAATATTAGTACACGGCGGTGTTTTACCATAATGTGAGCAAGGTTCTAATGATACATAAAGTTGAGCGTTATAAAAATTTTTATTTTTTGAAAGTGCTAAAAATTCTGCATGTGGTCTGCCGTTTTTAGAGGTTATTGCGGAAGAAATAACCGAATTGTTCTTTACTACAAGACAGCCAACTGAAGGATTCTCTCCTGTGCTTCCAAGATTTTGTTTTGCTTTCTCAATCGCTAATTTGATTAAATTACTTTGATTTTGACTCATCTAAATTGCCAATAAATTGTTCAAAATCTTTAGCCTCCTTAAAATTTTTGTATACAGAAGCAAAACGAACATAAGCAACTTGATCTAAATTTGAAAGTCCTTCCATAATAAATTTACCAATAGTGGAAGTTGGTATCTCACTTTCACCCAAACCCTCTAAATTTCTAACAATTTTTGAAATAAATTTTTCAATAGTTTCACTGTCTATTGGTCTTTTTCTTGTTGCGATTCTAATTGACTTAGAAATTTTATCTCTATCAAAAGGCTCTCTTTTGCTAGATCCTTTTATTACAGTTAATTCCTGAAATTGAACTCTTTCAAATGTTGTAAATCGCTCTTTTCTTTCACACCCGCATAATCTTCTTCTTCGAATAGCTGTTCCGTCTTCTGTTGGACGTGAGTCTACAACTGATGTGTCTTTTTCTCTACAAAAGGGACAAAGCATAGTAATTTATATTTTAGTTAATACTATATATAGGAAAAGATGCACAAAGATCAATGACCTCTTTTTGAACTTCTTTCTCAATTTTTGAGTTATCAGCTGAATTTTCGGACAATCCTTTTAAAGTTTTAGTGATCAAATCCCCAATTAATTCAAATTCTTTTTTTCCAAAACCTCTAGTAGTTCCAGCAGGAGTTCCTAATCTAATACCTGATGTGATCATAGGGCTTTGTGTATCAAAAGGAATACCATTTTTGTTACAAGTAATATTTGCTCTACCTAAACTAGCCTCTGCATCTTTTCCTGTTATTCCGTATGGTCTTAAGTCTACAAGCATTAGATGCGTATCAGTGCCGCCAGAAAATATTTTAAAGTTATTTTTCATTAATTTGTCTGAAAGTGCTCTGGCATTCAAGATCACATTTTTAGAATAAGTTTTAAAATCTTCACTTAAAGCTTCTTTGAAACAAACAGCTTTAGCAGCTACGACATGCATCAAAGGACCACCTTGGAGACCGGGAAAAACTGCACTGTTAAATTTTTTAGAAAGATCTTCTCTATTTGTCAAAATAATTCCTCCTCTTGGACCTCTCAGGACTTTGTGAGTTGTAGATGTTATTACATCAGCAAAATCTATAGGGTTAGGATAAACACCACCTGCTACTAGACCGGAGAAATGTGCCATATCAACTAACAAGTAAGCATCAACTTTATCTGCAATCTCTCTAAATTTTTTAAAATCAATTACTCTTGAGTAGGCACTTCCACCAGCAATAATTAATTTAGGTTTATGTTCAACAGCAAGTTTTTCAACACTGTTATAATCTATGAGACCATTTTTTTTATCGATTTCATAATGAATAGCGTTAAACCATTTTCCAGACTGAGCAGGTTTTGCTCCATGAGTAAGATGCCCACCTGAGTTTAAGCTCATAGCAAGTGTTGTATCTCCGGGCTTAAGTAGTGCTAAATAAACAGCGCCGTTAGCTTGAGCACCAGAGTGAGGTTGAACATTGGCAAATTTACAATTAAAAAGTTTTTTTGCTCTTTCTATTGCTAAGTTTTCAGAAATATCGACGTACTCGCATCCACCATAGTATCTTTTGCCAGAGTAACCTTCGGCATATTTATTTGTTAAAACTGATCCTTGGGCTTGTAAAACAGCTTTAGAAACAATATTTTCTGAAGCAATAAGCTCAATGTGTTTTGATTGTCTTTCATGCTCTAGCTTAATCGACTCATAAAGTTCTTTATCACTTGATTTTAACTCTTTATCAAATAATTTTGAGAAATAGGTTTTAATTTTAGTTACAGATGACATATTATAATTTGTTAATCCTTTTCAAGTGTCTTCCACCTTCAAACTTAGTTTTTAAAAATATTTTTACATTATTTATTATTGTTTTTTTGTTTGTCATTCTAGCCCCTAAGCAGATTATATTAGCATTATTATGAGCTCTACTCAAATATGTTGATTTGCTATTGTAGCACACTGCTGCCCGGATATCCTTGCTCTTATTGGCTGAAATAGCCATTCCAGTTCCTGACCCACATACTAAAATGCCAATATCACTTCTTTTTGCTTTGATTCTGTTTCTCACTTTTTTTGCATAATCTGGGTAATCTACTGAATTATTGTTTACGGGGCCTAGATCTATTACTGAAATATCATTGTTTATTAAAACATCTTTTATAAGCTCTTTAATTTCAAAACCGGCATGGTCTGAGGCAATACAAATTTTTTTAAATAATGATTTCAAAGTTTTTTATATTAATTGTATAATATTTAATAATAATATATTTAACTCAAAAAAAAAGTTTAATAAATAAAAATTTATGAAATTTCATGGAAAATACCCCAGTACTCGTCTTAGAAGAGGAAGAAATGAAGATTGGGTGAGAAGAATAATTAGTGAAAACAATTTATCCATTAATGATTTAATAATGCCCATTTTTATATGTGAAGGAAAAAATAAAATTGAGAAAATTCATTCTATGCCTGGAGTTTATCGCTACTCTTTAGATAAATTAGGATCAGTTATAAAACGTATACACAAACTTAAGATACCACTTGTGGCTTTATTTCCATATATATCACCTAGCAAAAAAGATATTTTTGGATCCGAAGCTTTAAATGAAAACAACTTAATCTGTAGAGCACTTAAAACTATTAAAAAAAACTTTGAAATAGGCGTAATGTGTGATGTGGCATTAGATCCTTTTACAAATCATGGTCATGACGGACTACTTAAAAATAATAAAGTGGTAAATGATGAAACAATAAAAGTTTTAATTCAACAAGCATTATTATACGCAAAAAATAATTGTGATATTATCGCTCCATCTGACATGATGGATGGAAGAATTGGTCTTATAAGAAAATCATTGGAAAAAAATAATTTTATTAACACTAAGATATTATCATACGCAGTTAAATACGCTTCAAATTTTTACGGACCATTTAGAGATGCAGTAGGATCAAAAAAATTGCTGCAGGGTGACAAGAAATCCTATCAAATGGATTTTAGGAATTCAGATGAAGCTTTACGAGAGGTAGCTCTAGATATTAAAGAGGGGGCCGATTTTGTAATGGTAAAACCTGGAATGTTATATTTAGATATTATAAAGAAAATCAAAGATAATTTTAAAATCCCAGTGTTTGCTTATCAAGTATCAGGTGAATATAGTTTAATAAAATTAGGTATTAAAAATAAAATATTGAATAATGAGTCAATTAAAGAAAGTTTGATATCTTTTAAACGCGCTGGTTCATCAGCAATAATAACTTATTTTGCTGAGGAAATTGCAAATCAATTGAAAAAAAATTAAAAGTATTTTTCTAAAATTATTCTTTGTCTAGGAAATTGAATATTATTAACATTAAAAATTTTATTTAAAAAAAGATTTTTAGTAAATATCAATCCCTTTTTTACTAATTGATTTGAATAATTTGAATGTATTTCTCCTCTCACCAAAAATTTTGGAATTTCATATGAGAACTCATCAATTTTAAAAGAAAGTAACCCATCTTGATTTTCATTAAATTTACTTTTATCCCCTATATTTATACCATAACCTAATTGTTGAATTAATTCGATTTCCCATTTTAAGTAATAAAAAACAAAACTATCACTATCTAAATTTTTATAAAAAATATTCAATGCTTTGTATATATCCGTGTTTTTTTGCAAATCAGGTAACAAACAATTGAGTATTGAAGTGGTGCATCCTAATACACACGATCTTATCTTATCATCAAAATATTTAGGAGAAATCGGTTCAATTAGCTCTGTTTGAAAGTAACCTATTTTATTATCATTTTTAGCTTTGTGATTTAAATATAAACGATTGCCTACCTGAAGATAATTTCTTATTTTTCTAGAGTTTCCTCCATATACAATGCCAGAAGTTTTACCATGATTTTTTGTAAAGATATTTACTAAATTGGCATTTTCTCTAAATTTTTTTTTTAAAAGTAAAATTCCCTCATCTTCCCAATTCATAATGTAATTTTCAATATGGCCAATAACTTTGTAGCTGCATTTTGTTGAGCGATTTTTATAGATTTTCCTGCACCCATTACTTTTTTGGAATTAGGAATTGTAACACCTACTTTAAAAAATGGGTCATGATTTGGTCCGGTTTTACTGAAAGTAAGATATTTTGGAAGTTCCTTATACTTTTTTAAGCAATATTCTTGAAGTTTTGTTTTTGAGTCAATGTATGTTTCAATTGAATTTTCAATTTGCTCACGCCAAGTTAGCAAAACAAACTTTTCGGTAATTTTAAAACCATTATCAATATAAATAGCACCTATTAATGCTTCGAGACAGTCACTGGTGATTTTTTCATCTGATTTATTTCTATTTTTATAACTTTCACCTAAAAACATGTGTTTTTTAAGATTTAATTGTTTTGCTATTTGATAGCAGGTTTTTTTATTTACCAAGTTTGCAAATTTTTTATCAAGCGTGCCCTCCTTTTCATCTGGATACATTTCCATAAGCTGCTTAGATATGATTAAACCTAAAACTCTATCGCCTAAGAATTCTAACTTTTCATTATTATTTACATTATCATAACTTTTATGAGTTAAAGATTTTCTTAAAAGATTTTCATCTTTAAATTTAATCTTATTTTTTGATAAAAAATCTAGTGAAGCAATTTTGATCATAATTTTTTAAAAAATCTCTTTAATCTTATTGAGTCATTAATATTCCAAAATTTTAGTAAAGGACTTGTAATAGTATCATTGGAGAAAAATATGAAACTGGCTCTTCCAACCAGATTAATTTGATTTACATATCCGACACTAGTTAAAAATCTACTATCTTTAGAACAGTCTCTATTATCTCCAATAAAGAAATAATGTTTATCTGGTACGACATATTTGTCAGAATTTTCAATTTTAGTTTCTGAATTATATGCAACATAATAACTTTTTCCATTTGGCAATGTTTCTTTAAAAATATTTGTATTAAATTTAAAAGGTCCACATCTTACATCAACATTGTAATCCGTTTTTGATTTCAAAATTTTTTGATTGTTAATGAAAAGATTGCCATTAATAAATTGAATAGTTTCACCAGGTAATCCAATTAATCTTTTTATATAATCAGTTCTATTGTCCGCAGGTGTTTTGAAAACAACTAAGTCTCCTCTCTGAGGAGTCTTGTAAAAAAATCTCTTGTCAGAGAAATTAGGACTAAATGGAAACGAGTGTTTACTGTATCCATACTTATATTTGTTTACAAAAATACGATCACCAATCAAAAGTGTTGGCTCCATAGAAGAAGATGGAATATAGAAAGGTTGGAAAAATAAAGACCTAATTAAAACAGCTATTATTATAGCAAAGATTAAAGTTTTTATATTATCTATGATAATGTGGATTAGTTTTTGTTTCATTTTGAAATAAGGACCATTGCAATAGCATATTCTTTTTCATCAGATATAGTTAAATTTAAGCTATAATTATTTTTTAATATAAATTTAATTTTTTTTGAACTTTTATTTTTTAATCTTATGAGAGGTTTGCCATTTTTTTCGTTATCGATCTCAATTTCATGAAAATTAAGTCCCTCAGAAATACCAGTTCCAATAGCTTTTGAAAATGCTTCTTTAGCTGCAAATTTTTTTGCAAAACATGCTTTTAAATTAATTTTTTTTTTTTAAACATTTTTGAATTTCTTTTTTTGAAAATATTCTTTTTAGGTAACTTTTTTTTTTTATCAATTTGCTAAATCTAGAAATTTTTACTATATCAATCCCAATACCATAAATATTCATAATTATTTAATAATTTTTTTAAATTTATTAATTGTATAGCGAAATCCATTAAAAATAGAATTTCCAATTAAAAAATGACCAATATTAAATTCTTTTATATGTTTCAATTTACTTATAATTTTTGCTGATTTAAAATTTAACCCATGGCCAACATGAGCCTCAAGACCAATTATATGTGCCATGTTAATTGCATTTCTGATTTTCTTAAGTTCTTTATTATATTTTTTGTTTCTATCAATTAGTCGACAGATTTTACCAGAGTGAATTTCTATACAATCTGAATTATAGAAAAATTTAGCTTTGATAATATCATTTTGATTGGGTTCTATGAATAAACTTACTCTAATTTTTTTCTTTTTTAATTTAAAAATTATTTTTTTTAAAAGTTCTTTATTATGATCTAGATTTAAACCACCCTCCGTAGTGATTTCCTTTCTATTTTCTGGTACTAGGCATACATAGTCTGGATTTTCTTTTAGAGCTATTTTTAACATTTCCTTTGTTGGAGCCATTTCAAGATTTAATGGTATTTTCAATTTTGAATTTATCTTTTTTAAATCACTATCATTAATGTGTCTTCTATCTTCTCTAAGATGAATAGTAATTGAATCTGCGCCATATTTTTGCGCCAACATAGCTGCTTGTAAAGGATCAGGATAGTTTTCACCTCTAGCATTCCTTACAGTTGCAACATGATCAATATTCACACCTAATTTAATTTTACTCATTAAATATTTCTACTACCAGGTTTTATAGCTTTTATTTTAGAAAGTGAGCTGGGAATATTATCTTTTTTAAAAGTTGGGATATTCAGCGCAATTTGCGAGACGATTTTCTCTTTTAAAACTGATTGCTTATTGGATCTATCTATTATACAGCCGTAACCAACTGTTTCTCCCCCGTATTTATTTACCAAATCCATGCATTCTTTGCTTGATTTGCCAGTAGTGATTACATCCTCGATTATTAGCACCTTGTCACCTTTTTTTATAAGAAAATTTCTCCTTAAATCAAATTTATTATCTACCCTTTCAGCAAATATTGTTTTTTTTTTAAGCAATCTACCAATTTCATATCCAATGATAATACCTCCTATTGCAGGAGTTAAAATTAAATTGAATTTTTTGAATTGATTTTTTAATTTCACAGCTAAAGATTCACATATTTTTTTAGCTTTTTCAGGTTCACTCAGTAATTGAGCACATTGGACATACTGGGAACTGTGTAATCCTGAAGAAAGTATAAAATGCCCGTCTATAAGAGCATTAGTTTCTCTTAAAATTTTCAAAGATTCTTCGTAAGAAAGCATTTTTTTTCTGTTTATGCCGAATTATTTTAAAATTTAAATTTTTTTGCTTTATTTGACTTATCAAGTTTGTAAAGTTTTTTAAATCATTAATTTGTATGTCAAAAGAAAATTGTAAGTAATTTTGCTTTCTTTTAATTAATTCCACATTTAATATATTGCTATTGTTGATTCCTATTAGTGTGCTTATTTCTCCAAGCATACCTGGCTTATGAGGCAAATCAATTAAAAGAGTGCTATTGTATATTTTTGGTTTGTTATGCGAGACAGCATTACTTCGATTTTGCCAATATCTTCTAATAGCAGCTCTTGCTTTCCCAGTTTTAGATGTAGATAGCCAATGCAGAGATGGTGATTCTTTTTTTGATGTCATTATCTTAATCATATCCCCATTTTTCAATATTGTTTCTAATGGCATATTTTTTCCATTTACCACGCTTCCAATGGCAGTATCTCCAATATGAGTATGCACAGCATATGCAAAATCAATACAAGTGCCATTTTTTGGTAATTTGATTACAGCTCCTTTAGGTGTAAAACAAAAAACATTTTCCTGAAACATTTGAAGTTTTGTGAACTCATAATAATGTTCAGGGCTATTCCCCTGTTCAATAATTTCAACTAAATCTCGAAGCCAGTCATATTCCTTCCAAGATAAATCAGATATTTTTTCCGAAGATTTATATTTCCAATGGGATGCTATTCCCCTTTCTGCAAACTCGTGCATATCAAAAGTTCTAATTTGAATTTCTATTCTTTGATTATTTGGACCGATCAAGGCTGTATGAATTGACTTGTACTGATTGATTTTTGGAGTTGAGATATAATCTTTAAATCTCCCAGGTATAGCTGAATAATGAGAGTGAAAAACTCCTAAAGTTTTATAACAATCGTTAATATCTTTTAATATAATCCTAAAACCAACAATGTCTGTTAATTGTTCTAAAGAAATTTTTTTATTTTGCACTTTTCGCCAAATTGAAAAAGGAGTTTTTTCTCTGCCTGCTATTTTAGCTTTAATTCCATTGGCCTCTAACAATGAAATTAACTCTGTAGATATTGATTTAAATGTATCATTACGGTTATTTTTAATAAATTTTAATCTATTTTGAATTAAGGTCCTTGCTTCTTTATTTAATATTTCGAATGACAGATCTTCTAATTCATCACGAATTCTATTCATGCCCATTCTATCCGCTAACGGGGCGTAAACTTCCATAGTTTCTCTTGCTATTCTTTTTTGTTTTTCAATTGAGTCAAAAGCTTTAATAGTCCTCATGTTATGCAATCTGTCAGCCAGTTTTACTAATAAAACGCGTATATCTTTTGAAGTTGCAAGGATAAGTTTTCTAAAATTTTCTGCTCGATAATTTTCTGCAGCCTTGTTTTCTAAAGCTGAAATTTTTGTTACTCCTTCAACTAAATCTGCAACTTCTTTGCCAAATTCTTTTAAAACTACATCGTATGTTGTTTTTGTATCTTCGATTGTATCATGAAGTAGACCAGTAACAATAGTTGCACTATCTAATTTTAAATCTGAAAGAATATTCGCAACAGCGAGAGGATGTTTTACAAAAGGATCGCCAGATTTCCTCTTTTGGTTTTTATGAGCACTAACAGCAAAATCATATGCTTTGCTTAAAGTATTTTGATTAAAAAACTTATTATAAGATTTTATTTTATCAATTAGTTCAATATTTTCAGACATAAATTAGTTATATCATTTTATCGAATTCTTGTAATCTCAATATGTGAGCTTCGGCTTAAATTTTTTGTTAAAAAATCAATATTTTTATTTGTTACAGGATGATGCCAATCAGGAGAAACATCTTTCAGAGGATATAAAACAAAATTTCTTTTATGCATATTTGGGTGTGGTAAATAAAGATCTTTATTACTAATAACAAGACCGTTAAAATCAATTATATCAATGTCACATACTCTTGGTGAGTTTTTGGTATTATTTAGCCTTCCCATATATTTTTCTATTAATTTTAAATTTTTTAAAAGTTTATATGGATTGCTATAAAATTCAATTTTAATTATCACATTCACAAAATTTGGAAATAACTTATTTGGATAAGAGGGCGTTTTATAAAATTTTGATATATCTTTGATTTTAGAAAATTTAGATATTAGATTAATACATTTATGTATATTATCAATTTTACTTCCCCAAAAAGATTTTAAATTTGATCCAATGCTTAGAAATATCATTTGTTTTTTTTTGCAAAAAATTTAGCTTTTTCTCTGTTCCAGTCTCTTTTTTTAATTGTTTCTCTTTTATCGTAAAGTTTTTTTCCTTTGGCAACAGCTATTTCGACTTTTGCTTTTCCTTTAAAGAAATAAAGTTTAGTAGGTATGACAGTAAGTCCATCGCGGTTTATACTTCCTATAATTTTATTAATTTCTTTTTTATTTAAAAGAAGTTTTCTGTCATTTTTTGGATTATGATTATTATATGAAGATTGTCTATAAAGTGGAATATGTGAATTTATTAAAAAAATTTCCCCACCTTTGTCAACTGCATATGAATCGTTAATATTTCCTTTTCCTTCTCTCAATGATTTTACCTCCGAACCCTTTAAGCTAATTCCTGCTTCAAATATTTCTTGAATAAAATAATTAAAAGAAGCTTTTCTATTTAGACATATGATTTTTTTTCCAGATGAAACTTTATGTTTCATTAAATTAATTTTGCGATTTTTAGCGCTTTTATAACTTCTTCTTTTGTTTGGCTTTTAATTTCTACCAGTGGTAATCTTACATTTGGTGATGACAATTTTAATAACGATGCAGCGAATTTAACTGGTGAAGGGTTGCTTTCTATAAATAAAGCTTTATGCAACGGTAATAAAAGGTTGTTTATTTCTTCAGCTTTTTTACTTTTTAAATTTTTTGATAATTCTGATTGAAATTCAGAACAAAGTTTAGGTGCAACATTTGCAGTTACACCGATACATCCTACTCCGCCTCTTCTATTGAACTCTAATGCATTTCCATCCTCTCCTGTCAATTGAATAAATTCCTTACCCATAGCTTTTAATTGTTTATCTACTCTATTAAGGTCACCAGTCGCATCCTTTACGCCTACAATGTTTTTTAATTCAAATAACTTTGCCATTGTGTCTACGGACATATCTATTACAGATCTAGATGGAATATTATAAATTATTATTGGTATACCAACATTGTCGTTAATTTTTTTATAATGTTGATATAAGCCTTCCTGTGTAGGCTTGTTATAATATGGAGTTACAATTAACAAAGCATCAGCTCCTGATTTTTCCGCGTGAGTTGATAACTCGATGGCCTCTGCCGTAGAATTAGACCCTGTACCCGCTATAACCGGGATCTTGCCTTTACACTCTTTAACTGCTAATTCTATTACTTTATTATGTTCACTGTGGGATAAAGTTGGAGACTCACCCGTTGTACCAGCTGGTACAACACCATTTGTACCATTTTTAATGTGATGATGGATCAATTTAACATAATTTTCCTCATTCAATTTATCATTTTTAAATGGGGTAATTAAAGCAACGATTGAACCTTTAAACATAAATCAATATAAGATAGCTAATCTATAAATTATGCTTATTCGTTTAATTAGTCTAGTACTATTATTGTTATTTTCAATATTTACTAAACCTATTTTTTCTAATGAAATAATTTTACCAAAAGAAAAACCTTCTGTTTTTAAGAAGATTGAGAGAAATATTAACAAAAATACCCAAATAGTACCTAGTAAAAAACCAACCATTAGTGAGAAAAATCAAGAAGAGAAAAAGATTGATAAGACTTTACAAAAAAAAGAAAATGTAAAGCTAGTAGAAAAAAAAATAAAAAATACAAATTTAATTCTTCCTCAAAAAAAACCTGAAACTTACAGAAAAACAAAAACTGTAAAAAAATCTAATTATTTGAGTCAAAAAGACTTTGAAAAAGCAAAAATAGTATTTGAACACATAAAAAATAAGAAATGGATTACAGCTTACAAATCTTCAACAAGAATGAAAGATAAAGATTTTAAGAATTTTATACAATGGCTCTATTTGCTTAAAACAGGGAATAATGCCAGTTTTAATGATTATACAACTTTTGTTCAAAAAAACACTTATTATCCAAGAATAGGACGATTACAGTATTTAGCTGAACAAAAAATTAATTTAAAAAGTTCAACTCCCAATATTATTATAAATTGGTTTGAAAATTATCCTCCCGTCAGCGGCACTGGTAAATTAAAATTAGCCGAAGCTTTATTGAAAAAAAGAGCAAATAGTGATGTTAATAAACTAATTAAAGAAGGATGGGTGACGGCAGATCTTAGCAGAAGTCAATTGCGATATTATAAAAATAAATTTAAAAAAATTTTATCATCAGATGATCATATTAAAAGAGCAGAATATCTAGCTTGGGAGAGAAAGTATTGGGATTTGAAACGACTTTTAATTTACTTACCAAAAGATTACAGGGCTTTATATAATGCAAGACAAATATTGATGAGCAACTCTTATGGTGTTGATAATGCCATATCAAAAGTTCCTGAAAAATTTAAAAATGATATTGGATTACAATATGACAGATTAAGATGGAGAAACCGAAGAGGTCGATTAGAGTCATCGCTGCAAATTTTATACGAAAATTCAAATAAGTCTGAAGATGAATTAAAAAGGGCTGATTTATGGTGGAAGCAAAGAGAAAGTATTGTAAGATCGCTAATATATAAAAAAAGATATAAAACTGCTTATAAAATTGCAAGTGAACACTCTTTAACATCAGGACCTGAGTTTGCAGAGGCAGAATGGTTATCTGGTTGGGTGGCACATAGTTTTTTAAATTCTCAAGAATATGCTATAAATCATTTTTTAAATTTTTATGAAAATGTAAGCTATCCTATAAGTCTTTCAAGGGGTGCATATTGGTTAGGTAAATCATACAAAGCTTTAGGGAATAATAAACAAGCAGAAAACTATTTTTTAGAGGGTTCTCAATTTTTGACAACATATTACGGTCAATTAAGCTTAAAAGAATTAAATATATCACCGGATATAGAGTTGAATGATGGAACAAAATTTTCAAAAGAATATGAAAAAGAATTTGAAAAAAATAAATTAATTAAAATTGTAAAAATTTTAAAAGAACTAGATCAAACTAAATACACCAAAGATATTCTAAAACATTTAGCTTCACTAGATATAGAAAAAGGTAGCGAGGTATTAGCCGCAAGATTAGCAGTTGAAGTTGAAAGATATGATTTTGCGATTCAAATCTCAAAAAAAGCTTCCTATGAAAAAAGATTTTATTTAAATTATAATTACCCAATAATTACTACTCCAAGAACAATTAATTCAAAGACAATGCCGCGTTCTGAACTTATCTTAGCAATAATCAGACAAGAAAGTGAATTTGATAGAAAAGCTTATAGTTATGCAGGAGCTAGAGGGATGATGCAATTAATGAAATACACAGCTAAAATTGTAGCGAAGCAAGCTGGACTTCCTTACAGTATTTCTGGCTTAACACAAGATCCTGAATATAATATTAAGCTAGGTACTTATTATTTTAATTCTTTATTAGAAGATTATGGTGGTGTTTATCCTTTTGCTATTGCTGCTTACAATGCTGGTCCTAATAGAGTCAAAACATGGAGAAGAGTAAATGGTGACCCCTCCAAAGGTCAGATTAGTTATATTGATTGGATCGAATTAATTAGATTTAAAGAGACGAGAAACTATGTTCAAAGAGTTCTAGAAAATGTAAATGTATACAAATACATGATAAACAAACAACCAGTAAAAATGGAAGGCTTTTTAAGATAATTCTGGCGGTGAGAGAGGGATTCGAACCCTCGGTACGGCTTTTCAACCGTACGTCGGTTTAGCAAACCGATGGTTTAAACCAAC
>MDTE01017026.1_pt1 | contig 13943 bp, 11 predicted proteins | sample 811231 | NCBI WGS metagenome assembly MDTE01 (sample SAMN05326651, study PRJNA326480) | marine metagenome | isolation source: seawater | place: Indian Ocean: Red Sea | collected 2010 | reverse complement strand
GCGTTCCGGGTTGCCAAAATTGAGGTTATCTGTAACCGCGAGTGGACGGGCTCCTACGGCGGTAAGATTTCTCCATGCCTCAGCCACAGCCTGTTTTCCGCCCTCTTCCGGAGTGGCAAAACAATACCTAGGTGTACAATCGGAAGTCATCGCAACCGCCTTGTTACTGCCGTGAACCCGAACTACTGCCGCATCGCCGCCGGGCCTCTGGACTGTATCTGCCATGACCATGTGATCGTATTGTTCCCATATCCAGCGTTTTGAACAAAGGTTTGGCGATCCAAGAAGGGTTAACAATGCATCATTGATAGGGGTCTCAAGGTCTGGAAGATTTTCCGGAAAAGGCATTGAGCGAGGAGGTGACGAGCAGGGACGATCATATTCCGGCGCCTCAGAAACTAGAGGGGGGACAGGTATATCCGCAACTATGTGGCCATTATCTTTGAGAATTAATCGTTGTTCCTCTATAACTTGACCAATAATTGCGAAATCGAGTTCCCATTTGTCAAAAATCTTTTTGGCGCGTTCTTCTGCGCCAGGATTTAAAACCATGAGCATACGTTCCTGACTCTCAGATAGCATTATTTCGTATGGGGTCATTCCGGTTTCTCTAACGGGAATTCGATCTAGATTCAGTTCTATTCCCACCGCACCTTTAGAGGACATTTCTACAGACGAAGATGTAAGGCCTGCGGCACCCATATCCTGAATGGAAACGATCGCATCAGTTGACATTAGTTCCAGGCAGGCCTCGATAAGAAGTTTTTCAGTAAAGGGATCACCGACCTGAACAGTTGGCCTTTTTTCTTCAGAATCCTCGTTAAACTCGCTAGAAGCCATTGTTGCGCCGTGGATACCATCCCGTCCAGTTTTGGACCCCACATAAACCACGGAGTTACCCACGCCTGAAGCAGTAGAATAAAAAATTTTATCGGTGTCTACCAGACCGACGGTCATTGCATTGACTAAGATATTTCCGTCATAGGAAGAATGAAATTCGCATTCACCGCCAACTGTTGGTACGCCGACGCAATTTCCGTACCCACCGATTCCAGACACAACACCTGATAGAAGGTGGGGTGTCTTGACATTATTTGGTTGTCCAAATCTTAAAGCATTTAAATTGGCTATAGGCCTAGCACCCATAGTAAAAACATCTCGAAGTATCCCCCCGACGCCCGTTGCAGCTCCTTGATATGGTTCAATAAAAGACGGATGATTATGACTTTCCATCTTGAAGATTGCGGCCTTTCCATCGCCAATGTCTACCACGCCTGCATTTTCACCTGGTCCCTGAATAACCCATGGAGCTTTTGTAGGAAGTTCCCTGAGCCAACGCTTGGAAGATTTATATGAGCAATGTTCGGACCACATTACAGAAAAGATGCCTAGCTCAACTAAGTTGGGCTCACGTTCCATAATATTTAGAACGTTTTGGTACTCTTCACGGGTTAGACCATGCTCGGAGACAATTTCAGCAGAAATTTTAGGATTATTGCTCAAAGAAATTATAGCTCCTTAGTCACCGCTTTTGTAAGGAGGGCATCAAACATGCGTTTGCCATCTGTGCCACCCAAGGCAATGTCTGCTAAACGTTCTGGATGGGGCATCATTCCTAAAACATTTCCTTGTCCGTTGATAATACCGGCGATGTTGTTCGCCGAATCGTTGGGGTTAGTGGTCGGGCTTGGTTTGCCCCTGAAGTCACAGTATCTAAAAATTATTAGGTCGGTATCTTCAAGAGCTTTTAAGGTCTTGTTATCTGCATAATAGCTGCCATCGTGATGGGCTATAGGAATACAAATTGTCTCCCCTTTGCAATATTGATCAGTAAAAATAGTGCTCGAGTTTTCGACCCGTAAATATACATCTCGACATACAAATTTTAGACTCGAATTGCGGAGCAGGGCGCCTGGTAGCAGGCCGCTTTCGCAAAGGATTTGGAAACCATTGCATATACCTAAAATCGGAGTACCTTTTTTTGCTTTTGCAACAACTTCACGCATTATTGGGGAGTGGGCGGCCATGCTGCCTGCGCGCAAATAATCGCCGTAAGAAAAACCACCTGGTACAACTATCAGGTCTACGTCGGGCATTTTCGAATCTGTATGCCAAACCATAGCTGGTGTTTTGTCGAAACTAGCCTCCAAAGCAACTTGTACGTCACGATCGCAATTTGAGCCGGGAAAAACAATAATCGCTGACTTCATGCGTCCAAGTCTATTTGGTAATCTTCAATGACAGTATTAGCAAAAAGTTTACGGCACATTTCCTCCACAGAGGACTGTGCTTTAGTTGGGTCGTCCTCAGCGATATCTATCTCGATATACTTTCCCTGTCGAACTTCATTTATCCCGGAAAATCCCATAGAGCCAAGAGCATTTGAAATTGCTTTGCCCTGAGGGTCGAGTACGCCGTTCTTCAGAGTTATATGCACGCGAACCTTCACAACAGAACCCTATATGATCTACGTAATCCCCAACTTTCAATCTATAGCAAGTTTGAAGATTCCCAACAATGGTAAGGTGTCAAGCAAGGTCATAAATTGAAAGACGTAAATTTTGTTTGTTTAGAGGATCGATCAAGAAAAAGCCATTTCTTGCGTGGTTTATAAACTTCGGCGGTTTCCAGCGCTATCAAAGTGCTTGAAATTGTTCCAAATCCTTGCTTCACATCTATTAACATTGCTTCACCGGATCCAGTTCCGGGCGCAAAGTCTTTACAATTTAGGATTTTTTTCCAGCTGGTCCATTCACAAGTTTCCGGGTTAGGGGTCTTTGCAACTCTTAACTTTGGCAAAAAATATTCAGTTCGCGCCGAGGCACTTGAATTTAGATCCCATGCTGTGAGCATTGAAAATCCAATTGGAATTTCAAATGTTTCAACCCTTTCGATCCCAAACCCGGTGTTGCGAATCCACCATGCATCGCGATTGTCAGCAATGAATAAATTAAAACTGCGATAAGCAGAAGGGTTTATATCCGAGATGGCTTTAACTGCATCAACTGCATCACCATGGTCTAGGGCTTCAAGAACAAGTTCACCCCTGCTTCGAAAATTTTTCTTTGGTCCCAGTGTTCCCTTGCGATTTAATATTCCTGCGACTACTCCTTCGTCATTTACTCCAAGCCATGAGCCTCCCGCCAATTCATCGAGGCCTGCAAACACGTTTTCTCTGTCGGGCCAATGGCGTGCGGGTGGTAACCATTTTCGGTCAGACATTTTATCCCGGTTGCTCCCCAGTATCAAGGGCCATTTGTGATCGGGTCGGCGGAGAAAAAGGACGGTGCACATTTCAACAGCGTTATGGACGGATTGTAGTTCTCAAGCAAGTACCAAAATGTTGAGTATACCCTATGGCTTTCTAATTAGGCCTTTAAAAGATGTTTTTAGAGATTTTTATCGACGAAAATAAAAATAATTAACAAAATATCACGACGCAAATTTGGTGCTCATCCAATACCGTTGATTGTACATTATATATCCCATGGTTTAAGACTAGAAACTTCTTGGCCTGCGATTTTACCAGTAATCAGGCACTCAGAAAGATTGGCACCAGATAAATACAAAAATCCAAATGCGCTGCCACATTCTCCCGCGGCATACAACCGTGGAATGGCTTCATCGTATACATTCATTACTTGCTGTTTAGCATTATGAACGGGCCCACCCTGAGTATTAGAAACCACAGGCCACACCTCCCCTACGTAGTAAGGCGGGGTGTCGATTCTTACCATAGTTCCCGGAGGGCGCCCGAAATCAACGTCTTTTCCCGCATCACACTCACCATTCCATCGACTAAGGGTTTTCCGCAGCACCTCTTGATCCGTTTGGGTAATGGCGGAAAGCTCTTCTATAGAGTTGGCCTGCTTGATAATACCCATTTCAACTTCTTGGAGGTTGTCTTCACTCCATGAGAACCCTAGACCCGGCTGGTTATATGTTGGTGCTCCGATTTGGTACATTTCACGACCATTTTCATCGAAAATGAAATGGGACGGAATTCGAGGGAAAGTCTGGGTGGAAGTATCATAAAATTCCATTGCCCGGTGTGAGGTATCTTGAGTATATGGAGTACATTCGTTCATGTAACGTTTTCCATGTTGATCTACCAGTATCCAGCACATGGGCACGTCCGCTTTGTCTTCCTCGCCAGGGAACCAATCGGGCAGGCGTTTTACCCTGATTGCAACCGGGTAGTCGGGATCAGGGTGTTTAAAGCCATAGCAGCCGTGATAATGCCACATATGCCACAAGCTAGCCCCGAGGTCCTGGGCCATACGAATGCCATCTCCCGTATTCATTGTAGAAGTGGCGGTCAATACCGGCGATTTTTCCCAATGTTGTTTTTTCATTTCCTCGTTTGCTTCAAAACCTCCACAGCAAAGAACAACGCCGCAACGGGCTTTTATATTCTTCTGGGTACCATCAATATCTTCAAACTGTACCCCAAGAACTTGCCGATGGTCTGAGGAAATCAAACGCTCCGCACCAAATTTGTACCGGACCTCTATATTACGTTGATTAATGTTATCTTCTAAAACCCTGAACATGCGCCAGCCGTTAGCCGAGGGTCGTGCCATGATATGGGGGTAGGTTTTTTCCTGCGTCTCATAGCCTGGCACGTGGGTTATATTGGTATGGTAAAATGTTTCGGTGCCGGGAAGAGGATAATTCGCGGCTTTTTGAGTTGTTTCAACTTTTGCGTTACTAGTTTTTGCAAGTGCAATCACCTCACTCTCAATTTGAACCATTCCCTCAGCGAGAGCCCGAGTGACATCGTCGGGTGTACGTCCATCATTAGTCGCTTGGAGATAACTGAATGCTTTATCGAGGTCTCGGGCTCCACGCATTGCACCACCCGAACATATCGAGATACCACCCGGGTACTCTGCCTTTTCTGCCAATAACACTTTTGCACCATTGTCTGCCGCTGTAATTGCGGTGAGTGCGCCAGCAAACCCATAGCCTATTACGATGACGTCGAAGGCTTCTTCAAATTTAAATGGTGCATTTATTTCATTCATATTGAGACCCAGAAATTTCTATATTCAGGATTAACCTTTAACATGGCGTGGGCTTATCCCCAAACTGCCTATCAGAAAGTTAAACAGAAAGTCTCGCGAAAAGGCCATAATACGTCAATTGTTAACGGCCCTTGGGTTAGCATTCGCCGAAAACCCTTGAAAAAATTTTATCAATATTTTTTATGTGATACCCAATATCAAACAGTTCGGAAAGCTCTTCCGTGGATATTTTTTCTAAAACTTCTTTATCCGCTTTTAGTTCATTTAGAAAATCTGCACCCTCTTTCCAGACCTTCATCGCATTGCGCTGTACCGCATTGTAGGCGGCTTCTCTACTCATTCCTGCTTGCGTTAATGCTAATAAAACTCGTTGTGAAAAAACTAATCCTCCAAGAGCGTCAAGGTTTCGCTGCATCATGTTTGGATAAACCATCAATTTCTTGATCACCCCAGTCATTCTGGCAATCGCAAAATCAAGCGTTATTGTAGCATCAGGTCCGATCATTCGTTCTACAGACGAGTGAGAAATATCACGTTCATGCCAAAGTGCTACATTTTCCAGTGCCGGTATGACAGAAGACCTGACGACGCGCGCTAACCCTGTGATATTTTCCGTGAGTACGGGGTTCCGTTTGTGCGGCATGGCAGAGGAGCCTTTTTGACCGGGAGAAAAATATTCTTCCGCTTCACGTAACTCGGTACGTTGCATATGACGAATTTCTACGGCCAGTCTTTCTAAGGAACTTGCAATTACGCCCAAGATAGAAAAGAACATCGCGTGGCGATCCCGGGGAATAACTTGGGTGGACAACGGTTCTGGAATCAAACCCATTTTCTTTCCAACGTGCTCTTCTACAGATGGGTCAATGTTTGCAAACGTACCTACGGCACCCGAAATAGCAACAGTCGAAATTTCAGTCCGGGCAGCCATTAGGCGATCGAGGTTGCGATTGAATTCAGCGTAATGACCAGCAAGTTTAACACCGAAAGTTGTTGGTTCGGCGTGTATGCCGTGGCTTCGTCCAATGCAAATAGTCTTTTTGTGTTCAATTGCGCGTTTTTTTAATGCTGTAAGTAGGTCTTTGATATCTATAATAAGGATATCTGCTGCCTGTTTCATTTGAACGGCTAAACAGGTATCCAGTACATCCGATGAGGTCATACCTTGGTGGACGAAACGAGCCTCATCGCCAACATGTTCAGCAAGATTGGTTAGGAACGCAATGACATCGTGTTTCGTTTCGCGTTCGATTTCATCTATTCGGTCAATTTCCCACGCCCCTTTTTCCCAAACAGCTTTAGCCGCATCTTTGGGAATGACCCCGAGGATTGCCTGCGCATCACAAGCGTGAGCTTCAATTTCATACCAAATCCGGAACTTGTTTTCTGGTTCCCAGATCTTGACCATGTCGGGCCGACTATAGCGGGGTATCATGGACTGTACCTGCTAACATTTTAAACAATACAATGGCGGTTTAGCAGAAATTCCCGACTCGTCAAACCAATCACGTTATTTATCAACTTTTTTTGACAGAATTATGACAATATTATGAATCGGTAAGTTTGACGGGGTTTTTTTTTATTGTATCAAAATTTGATGTTCTTCGTTTTGGAATCATCGGCTTAGGTGGTGCGACAAGCCAGATGTTACCCAGCTTAGTGGCACACCCCAGAGTACAACGACGAACTATATGATTCCATTGTCTAAGGTCGAGAGCCGGTTCGCAATGGTCGATGGGGTAAGGCTACGATGGAAGCCTCGCTAGCTGTTCGTGAGTCGACCCGAACTAAAAAAGAGATCGTTCTTGAGCATCAAATCCCTGCAGTCACCATCTGAGAGAGTAGTGTTAGTCCAATTCGATCTCAGTCATTAAGGAAATAACCATTGTTGATCGCTTGATGCCAAACATTGATAATCGGTGCAACGAGACCCTCCGGTAATCCCTCTTCTGGATATTCATAGTGATGACTTCCCGTACCGAGTTTTGTTAATTGGACTTTTGGTGATGGTTTCATAGCTGCGAACATTGGTAAAACAATATTGTCATACACCTCTTCAGTGTGATCCCTGCTATGTTTGCATATTGAAAGAAGAATTGGGGGAACGGGCTTTACATTCTCACCACTTAATTCTCTCCCATAACCAAGGTAACGTGAAATTAGGGTGCTGGTATCTTTTTCGTTCATTTGAAGGCGTTTGGCTGCAGCTTGGGCCGCGGCTTCAAGGGCGTGATCCGCGGCGTAATGCAGTGGATACTCTGCCTTGAATTGTGGTTGTCCGATTGTCTTTTTCCAATCCTCCATTATATCTTCAATAATCCATGGTAAGCGCATGAGGCCCTTTTCACCTTCTTCACTCCGTATTTCCGCGCCGCGATAACGGGCAATATCTCGCCAGGTTCGAATTAATAAGTCATTAAAGGGACCCTGCCATTCATACCCTACCATCCTTTGAAACATATAGCCGAAGGGCGAGTTTTCTATACCCACTACTCCCTGAATATTCTCTACTCTTTGGGTTAAGAGATGGACAAAGGGCCCCCCCGTCGAATGGCCGTGAACATATATGGAATACTCGTTTTCAGGAAGGTGAATCCTGCAAACAGTTTTCATCGCTTCTTCAAAAGCCAACGGCCAGGCTGCCATGCGATCATAAAAGCGTGTGCCCGGCTTGGCCCGTGCTACTATCCTGCGCCCATATCGGCTCCTGAGACTTTCATCTATTATTACTTCATATTCATCTGGTTGAACGAATTCTTCATTCAGCCATATTGGCGTTCGTACACTTCCATCTTGTTTTATGGTATCTCCAGGCCAGTTTCGTGAGGGGTCTGATAAATATAGACGACCAGGGTAGGTCATAGTAGCGATCCGGTAGCCAAACTTGCGTGTGATTAACCTAGTTAATTGCTCCATGGCCCGATAGTCGCCAGAACCACCAGCGAGAACAAACATACCAATTTTTTTGCCGTCAGCCCCCCTAGGTATGGAATTTGGATCCTCCGGTTCATAAATCATAACACCGACATCCCAGTCCATCTCCAAAGCGCTAATGCGGAATATATGTTCGGTTTCGTTAAACGGGATATCCGCTCGTCCTAAGACTTCGTCGGAAATCTCAATTAGAGCCTTTTTATCCAGTGCTTTGGGCGGCACCCATTTTGTATTGTTACTCATCTTTCACTCCGCGAATAAAATTAAACTTTACCTCTGGTTAACTTGTGGTCTGGCTTCATGTGGCATAAGTTGAATTCGCTATTGGTAAAATAGCTTGGTTTAAGTTTACTAATTATAGCATTTTTAAATGTTTTCATCTGATTTACCCATAATACCAAGTGTTTATGAGCCTTCCTCCGTCAAACTTAATACATTTCATGACAAGTTGCCTGATTTTATTGAGGGAACCGATACACCCCGTGATTATTTAGAGCGCTGTATTGAAACCATTAAAGTACGTGAACCGCACATAAAGGCCTTTGTGGTAAAAGATCTAACCGCAGCTCGAAATGCCGCTGATGCCTCGACCCTACGTTATAAAACGGGGTGCCAACTATCCGCAGTTGATGGTATGCCGTTCGCGGTAAAAGACATCCTTATGACTGCTGAATTTCCTACAGAATTAAACAGCCCCCTCTTTGTTGGAGAACGTCATCGTTTCGATGCCGCGAATGTTTACGCATTAAAAAAAGGTGGCGCAGTTTTGATTGGTAAAACGACCCTTCCCGAACTTGGTTCCGGCCAACCGCCGGCAACCCGAAATCCTTTTAATCTGGATAGAAGCCCTGGGGGATCTTCAAGTGGTTCAGCCGCTGCGGTGGGGGCGGGGATGCTACCGATAGCCATCGGGAGCCAGGGGCGTGGTTCAGTACTTCGGCCAGCAAGCTTTTGTGGTAATTTTGCTCTAAAACCGACGTTTGGTGCGATCCATTCTGGCGGAATGCTATGGCGGTCGCCGGGTTACAGCACTCTTGGAATTCATGGAAATAGTATAAACGATTGCTGGTACACATCTTGGCAAATTGCACAAACTGTGGGTGGCGACCCTGGTCACCCGGGCTTGTTTGGAAAATCTGACATAAAGTCAAGGAAACCGAAGAGGCTCATTCGACTTGATACACTCGGTTGGTCAATAACTGAAAATGTAATCAAAGAGTCATTTGAAAAGTTTGTTCAAATACTTCAAGAGCAAAACGTTGAAATAATATCGCGCGAGCAATATCCGGATATTGAAGTTTTTGAACAAGAACTCTTAACGATACCGCAATTTCAACCACAACTTGCCGCTTGGGAAATTCAGTGGCCGGCACTGCAACTCCGGGATATCGGGGGTAATCAGATTACTAAAAGACTGGTTGAAAGGTTTGAGTTTGGTGAGTCCATGACCTTGGATGCTTATAGGGATACCCTTAAATCTTTAGAAAATCTCAGACAGTCTTTTGCGTTATTAAGTGGTAAGGCAGATGCTTTTATTACCTTATCAGCACCGACTTTACCGCCACTCGGCGATAATACTGGCGACTCTGTCTATGGGGATCCTTCATCTTGCCTTGAAGCACCGGCATGGAATATCCCGTTGCTTATGCAAGATAATTTACCCGTCGGAATTCAATTGTTGGGTCAAAAATATGATGATTACAGGCTGGGCCAATTTGGGAAGTGGATGACAGATTATTTTTTAAGCGCTAACCCCCTCGATAAAAGCATGTAGGCATGCGTTAAATTGGATTGGGTGCTCACGGTAGGTAAAGTGACCGGCCTCATTAAAAACATTAAAGTGCGCTCGGCGTTCCCGTTCAGCAATCAGGTCATATAATGCTCGCCCCATCGATAATGGAGCAGTTGGATCATTGTAGCCCCAAATTAGTTGGGTTGGGCGGTCCATGCCATGGTCACGTATCCAAGCAAACATATTTATCTTGTCTTTTGCAAGCGCTGGAAGGAACTGCGTGTGGCGCAGGCCATCCCCAGATGACGCCATTTTATGACAGGCTTCCCGGTAACTGTTTTGTTTTCCAACTTCCACCAGTCCATTGATCCATTCGTCGGTCACATGTGCTGTGCTGAAGGAATAATTTTCCATAATCCATCGTTGGCTTTCAGCAGTTAGCCGAGGTTCTGGAGGGTTGGCCAAGACAATTTCATTTAACCCAATTCCTGGGGCACAACTATTACTATCAATAATTGTGCAGGTTTTCACTAGATCTGGACGATCCATAGTAATACGACAAGTGACATAACCACCGCGAGAATGACCTACTAAGTGGGCTCCTTTAATTTCCAGTGCATCAAGCGTGGCACAGATATGGTGAACAACTTTTGCCATTGTATAATCTTCGTCTTTTAGGGGGTTTGCGGTATAGCCTTGACCGATTTTATCAATGGCGAATACGCGGTATTTTTCTGCCAAACCGTCGAAATTTAAGCTCCAGTCAAGGGAGCAATCAGCGGCATCATTAGAACCAAAATTACCTCCATGTATTAGAATCATAATGGGCCCGGCTCCCTTTTCGTAGTAACAGGTTCGGATACCCTCTACCTCTATAAATTTACGCTGAGTTATTTGCATACCCTCACTCCTCGCCGGATTGGACTACTTATATATTTTATTATTAAAGTTATACACAAGAAACTGTATTTGCCATATAGCGAGGTCTAGCCGATTCGGACCTATATTTGGATATTTATAAAATATTTTTTTAACCTAAAGTTGGTAATTACAATGAGCATAGAAAGTCATTGCCTAGGTGAGGCACAATTCCCGGAGCTACCAAATTTTGAGCAGGGCAAAGTTCGTGAGTCATATGCTTTGCCCGACGGGCGACGTGTGATGATTGCTACAGATAGGCAGTCTGCCTTTGATCAGGTGCTAGCGTCAGTGCCCTATAAGGGACAAGTGCTCAATCAGACTGCAAGGTTCTGGTTTGATAACACATTAGATATATGTCCTAACCATGTTATCGATTATCCGGACCCCAATGTCATTATTGCCAAGGGGTTATCAATGTTACCGGTTGAAATGGTAGTTAGGGACTATATAACGGGGTCCACGGAGACTAGTATTTGGCCCATGTATGACAGGGGCGAACGTACCATGTACGGCATACCGTTTCCAGAAGGTCTTAATAAAAATCAAAAACTTCCCGATACAATTTTGACACCTACGACTAAAGCGGCGCAGGGTGATCATGATGCACCAATTACGCCAGAGGAGATTGTCTCACAGGGATTGTTAAGTCAAAAACACTGGGATGAGTTAGCAGAAATAAGCCTAGAGATTTTTGCCAGAGGCCGTGAAATATCTGCTAAGAATGGTTTAATTTTGGTGGACACGAAATACGAATTTGGTCTCGATAACGACGGGAATATAACACTAGCTGATGAGGTGCATACTCCGGACTCAAGTCGTTATTGGCTGGCTTCAAGTTATGAAGACCGCCTTGCAAGTGGCAAAGAACCGGAAAGCTTGGATAAGGAATTCTTGAGATTATGGATTGCTGGGCAATGTGACCCCTACAAGGATCCCATTCCGGAGATACCCGAAAATACAATCTTGGAATTTAGTAAAAAATATATTGCACTATATGAGCAGGTAACGGGGCTAGAATTTGAACACCCAGAAAATGACAAGCCTGTGGCGGAAAGAGTGCGTGAAAATCTAGCAGTCGCGTTGCCCGACTATTTCGCATAAAAGATTAATAGGATCGGCGTGCTACGATGTGGTATATGTGCCAGTGTTTCTGAATACCACGAGGCGTTGTACTGTCCTCTTCTTCCTCTCGAAAATATTCGAGTTGTAGCGGAGATAGTAAGGCGTCAATGTCGCTTTTTGAAAGAAAAGTGATCGTTGGATCCCCGAACCAACTATCCCGTTCACCGTAAAGCTGGCAGCTGATTAATCCTTCCGGTAGGAGGGCATCCAATATCTTTTTCCACAAATTCGGAAAATCAATTGGAGAAACCAGAGGCAGAGCAAAACTAGAGTTAATTAATTGAGATTTAGGCAGCAAGACACTTTCAAAACGGCATATTTTAGTTTCAAGAAAATTTTTTTTCTCTTCCTTAATACGAGCGCTAATGCCCTCTATTGCAGAAGACTCGGCGTCAATTGCAAGAACTCTCCAGCCGCGCTTTAACATTTCAACGGTATCACGCCCATTACCACAGCCGAGATCTATTGCTAGGGGAGTGTCATCACCTTTTAAACTGTGTTTTTCAAATTCATTTAGTGCAAATAATAAGGTCTCGCGTGGTGGACGTTTTCCAGTTTTTTCATAATATCTTGGCCATGATCCAGTTCCATTTTTAGAATACATTTATTTTCCTTTTAGCGAGCTAAATGAAACCATTTAATACTTAAGATTCTATTTTATGTTAACATTTACATTGTCTAAATTAAAATGTCTGTTCAAGGATCGAAACAAGTGTCATTTCGGTTGATCCATGCCAAAATAAAATATTGGGAGTACGTTGGATCAGGAAAATTTATCTAATGGTATTTTTTAATAATGTTTAGAATGATTTATGTTGGAAGTTAGTTACGCAGAATTTTTAGCAATTAGTCAGGTCATTTTGATTGACCTTGTACTCGCTGGTGATAATGCAATAGTGGTTGGAATGGCGGCAGCCGGCGTGGCACCGGAATACAGAAGAAAAGTAATTGCTTATGGTATCGCATTGGCGGTGGTTATGAGGATTATCTTTGCCGCCGTGACAATGCAATTGCTTAACGTCGTAGGTCTAATGCTAGTGGGAGGTTTGCTCCTTCTTTGGGTTTGTTGGAAAATGTTTCAAGACCTTAATGTCAATAAAGATGCTGATAAGAAAACGAAATTAGAAGGTAACGAAACTTTAGAAAAGCGACAATCTCATGCACATAAAACTGTTGGTGCAGCAGTTTTTCAAGTCGCTGTCGCGGATATTTCTATGTCTCTAGATAACGTGCTCGCCGTTGCTGGTGCCGCTAATAACCACATGTCTGCTTTAGTGATAGGTCTCTCCTTGTCAGTAGTTTTGATGGGAGTGGGAGCAACTTTAATAGCGAAGCTTCTGCAAAAACATCGTTGGATAGGTTATCTGGGTTTGGTCCTTATACTTTACGTCGCTTTTGCAATGATGTGGCGAGGCGGTGTTGAACTAACTCACTACTTCTTGTTAGCGTCCTAATCTAACTCACAACTCTCTATGGGGAGATTTTTTATAGGGGGGGCAATCGAGGCCGTCCGGCGAAACAGTAAAAATTTCGTGACCATCCTTCGTAACTCCTAGGGAATGCTCAAATTGTGCGGATAAGGATCGATCCTTGGTGACTGCTGTCCAGCCGTCCGATAAGATTTTTGTTTCGTATCGACCGGCATTAATCATCGGTTCAATGGTGAAAAACATTCCCTCACGTAATTCTGGTCCTTCACCAGGTTTTCCGTAATGTAAAATGCTTGGCGGTGCATGAAATATTCTGCCTAAACCATGACCACAAAAATCTCTTACCACAGAAAATCGCTGTTTTTCTGCAAATGTTTGAATGGCGTGGCCGATATCCCCGACCGTAGCGCCTGGGCGCACAACCTCTATACCTCGCATAAGGGCTTCATATGTTATTTCGATTAACTTTTTAGCTTTTACACCAATATTGCCCACTGGGAACATTCGGCTGGTGTCGCCGTGCCAACCATCTAAGGTAACAGTAATGTCAATATTTACTATATCACCTTCTCGGAGGACCTTTTCTCCCGGAATACCATGGCAAACTACATGGTTAATGGAGGTACAAATTGATTTTGGGAAACCTCGATAATTTAGTGGCGATGGAATGGCGTTATGCTCAATGATAAAATCATGGCATAGCTTATCCAGCGAACCTGTTGTTACGCCCGGGGTGACATGAGGGGTAATAAAATCAAGAACCATCGCTGCAAGCTT
>MDTE01009900.1_pt1 | contig 13943 bp, 4 predicted proteins | sample 811231 | NCBI WGS metagenome assembly MDTE01 (sample SAMN05326651, study PRJNA326480) | marine metagenome | isolation source: seawater | place: Indian Ocean: Red Sea | collected 2010 | reverse complement strand
CCCTGTAGCAATAATTGCATCATCACGGACTTGGAGAATCTCTTCTGGCATGATTTCTGGAGTAGGATTTGCAAGGGCGAAAACGATTGGCTTGTCCGCCATTACTGATACCATTTCTTGAGTGACAAGGCCTCCTTTAGAGAGGCCAAGAAGCACATCTGCATCCTTCATTGCATCGAGCAGTTGTCCATCTTTTCGATCAACTGCAAACTTTGCTTTGTATTGATTGAGCTCACCCTTCTCAAGCCGTGACTTTGTGATTATCCCTTGTGAGTCGACCATTGTTATGTTTGAACGATTTACTCCTAAAGCAACGTAATGTTCTGCACATGCAAACGCGGACGCTCCAGCACCGACGACAACGACTGAAATCTTATCCAACTGCTTTCCTTGCAACTCGACTGCGTTGAGCAAAGCTGCACCTGAAATGATGGCCGTCCCGTGCTGATCATCATGCATAACCGGTATGTCGGTCGCTTCTGCGATTCGTCGCTCAATTTCAAAACATTCAGGGGCTTTGATATCCTCAAGATTTATTCCTCCAAAAGTTTTGGAAATATTGACCACAGTTTGGATAAATTCCTCGGGGTCTGTGACATCAATTTCAATATCAAAAACATCGATATCGGCAAAGGTTTTCAGCAACAATCCTTTTCCTTCCATAACGGGTTTACTTGCTAGCGCTCCGATATTCCCAAGACCGAGGACTGCTGTTCCGTTTGATATAACTGCAACCAAATTTCCTTTCGACGTGTAGCGATAAGCATCTTCTGGGCGCTCGGCGATTTCGAGACAAGGATATGCTACACCTGGTGAATATGCAAGTGAGAGTTCATGCGCAGTTGTGTGAGGTTTGGTTGGAACCACCTTGATTTTACCTTTCGGCGATTCCTCGTGATATTCCAGGGCTTCTTGGCGAAGGAGTTGGTCCTTTTTGTCGTTCATATCGTTCCCCTTGACCAAGCCTTGATTGCATCAAAGGTTTGAGTCTTCGCTTAAGATTCGCTTTTTTTGGAAGGTTCTGAATGTTGACCCAACCAGCCGTATATTGTGCAAGGACTATGGAGGATGTTCGTGTGTAACACATCAAGGGGAGGCATATGCGCTCACGAATTATTGCAACCATTGGACCAGCAAGCGATAATGTGGATACGCTTGCAGAAATGATACAAGCTGGCATGAACATCGCACGGCTCAACTACTCACACGGAGATTTTGATGGAAAAGAACAGACCATTCAAAACATTAGGGACGCGGAAACTAAGACTGGAATGCATATTGGTTTACTCGCTGATTTACCTGGACCTAAATTACGATTGGGACGATTCGATGGTGAAGTTGAGCTCTTACGGGGCGAACTTGTCGATCTTCATTGTGGATTCGAAGAAGGGCTACCACCTCAAAGTACGACAATTCTTGGCGAGATGGTCAAGACTTTACCAGTTGAATGGAGCGGTCTATCAAAAGATCTTCAGACAGGCGATCCAGTTCTTCTTTCTGACGGTTTAATCCGGCTTGAAGTGTTATCAGCACCTGATTTTGAAGGAGAAATCGTTCGATGCCGTGTCGAAGATGGAGGGGTTTTAACGGAAAGAAAAGGAATCAATGTTCCACGGACTTTGGTTAAACTTCCAGCTGTTGGGTCGCATGATTTGGACTGCTTAGACCATGCTCTTTCACAAAATGTCGATTTTGTAGCCGTTTCATATGTCCGAAGTGCCGATGATTTACTTCCAGCAAAAGCCCGAATTGAAGCTGCAGGAGTCCACACGTGGATTGTGGCAAAAATAGAACACCCTGCTGCATTGGAGGATTTGAATGCGATTGTCGAAACGGCTGATGTAGTCATGGTCGCTCGTGGCGATTTGGGTGTTGAAATTCCTCTCGAAGAAGTCCCTGCGGCACAAGAGCGAATCGTATCCGCATGTCTGGAACGCGGTACGCCTGTGGTTGTTGCTACGCAAATGTTGGAAAGTATGGTGAATCATGCACGTCCAACACGCGCTGAGGTAACAGATGTGGCAACTGCCATACGTCAGCATGTAAGTGCTGTTATGTTGTCTGGAGAGACTGCAGGCGGCCAACATCCGGTGAAAGCCGTTGAAACGATGTCCAGAATCGCAGAAACTGTTGAACGGTCAACAAAAGGGCTACCAGATCCTCCTGCACTCGCTGCTTACGTTTCGACGCGTGTCATCGCTGGTGCGGCAGTTGAAATTGCAAGGGAGACTCGCGCAAAGCACCTTATTGTCGGTACGGAACATGGCAATGCTGCCCGTTTGATGGCCGCACACCGCCCAAGAATCCCAATCTATGCCATGACGAACCGTATACGGGCGGCTCGACGTACAACGATCTTACCTGGCGTAGAAAGCCTCATTGTCGAGGAAAAACCGCGTGCTCGGTCAACCGTTGCAGAGGCTGTAAAACAACTGTATGAGAGCAAAAAAATTCGTCCGAACGATACAATTGTTGCTATTTCAGGTTCCCCTCTCGCTATCTCTGGAAGAACCTCGACAATCCGACTTTTGTTTGTCAACGAAAAGGGCGAACTAACAGATTTGGAATGAAGTCTTGTTCTATCAAAGACACAGGGCCTTTATGTAGTGAACTGTTTCCATAGACTCTATGAGCCAACGGCATGAGCAAAGATTACGGTCGCGTAAGGCCATATTTTTGACCTTCGTCATGCTCCTTGCATCATGGTCTGTTGCACTGGCAGGGGTCCCCCTTGCCTCAGCACATGAGGCTGAGGATGTCATTTCGTGGCCTCTTTCTGGTAGCAACGATACTGGTTGGGTTCAACTCGATGCTTTGGTTGGTTCCGATCCTATTTTATCCAGCCAAGCCACTGCTGATTGGATTCTTGAATTTGCTCCCGGCGCAGAAATCTCCAATGTCACTCTTCAAGTCCACGTCAATGGGTCCGATGGATTGATGATCGATCAACCGCTATTGGTTGCAAACGACATAGGCGTGAACCTCTTTGATTGGAGGGGTCTTGGTACACTGGGAGCTGCTGACTCGTTTGATGGAGCGAATCCATACTCAGATCGCCTATCACCAAACAGCGCATCTGGGGCTGGTTGGACACTCCCTTCAGATGCTGTCATCACCGAACTGGCCTTTGAGGCACTTGCTCCGCTCGACCCTATCACATCATTCACTCCAGTTAACATCCCACTCTACAATGCAATTCAACACCCAACGGATGGTCAATTGTATTTGCAAAGCGGAACAACAATTCTTGTTCTCGATGCAAACAACAATCCTGCATTCATTGACATCTACAATTTTGATAGCCTTAACTCACGGATTGTCGGCATGGGGATCGGCCCAAACAACAACCTACATGTTGGATTCTCGAACGGTATGTTCAAGTTGATTTCTCATGATAATGGCACCGTTAACGATGGCCTTCCAGACACAGGTTTTGATATTGGTCTCTTCGAAGTACTGCCATCCGGCATTTATTCCATGACAAACGACGGGACTCTTCTCGAACTTGATGCGTCCAATACATGGAGCCAGATCGTTTCTGCTTCACCCAACGGTTGGCCTGAATCCACTGAAGTCAACGACCTGCACGAACAAAATGGCATCTTGTATGCTGCGACAAACAATGGAGTGGGTCGTTATGATTTGAATTCAAATCAACCTCTCTCGACTTGGAATTCTGCAAATGTTCTGCACAGTGACAATGTTACTGGGATGGAAACGGCGAGCAACCAACTCCTCTTTGCTTCTACAGATAACGGACTAGCGAGATACAACTGGAATTCTGGATTTTGGTTAGCAACATGGAATGATGCGAATTGGTTGCCTTCCAACAAAATCTCCGGAATCAAGGCCAATCAAGACACGCTCCACATCATGAGTGGTGATCAACTCCTCAGGTACAATTTAACCACTGGAGTTTTTGCCTCTTCAGTTGCTTTGGACGATGTTGGTCTTGTTGAATCAGATTACAATGCCTTATTCGCGTGGTCTTCTGGCGGTCAACGTGCTCCTTCAACCACGATGCATGTTGCAACGGATGGTGGTCGCATCGTCCTCATTGAAGCCTCGATGCAAAGCACTGTTGGTCGCGAAATTGTTCTCGCAAGCGGACCTTCAACTCCTCAGTTAACCGATGTCCTAGAACACAACGGGATTCTCTACGCTTCCGGTTATTCCTCAGAGACCATCGACCGATTTGATGTTGCATCATCAGTTTGGCTTACTCCAATCAACCTTGGTAATCCAGTCACATCCCTAGCTGTAGCGGGCAACACGATTATCGCTGGGACCCTCGAAGACGGATTGTTTCTCATCGAAAACGGTTCGATTCGAACCAACATTCCTGCTGGAGATAACCCCGGTGCGAGTACAAAGTACGTCGTTGACATTGCTGCAGAAGGTGATTGTACAACGACTACTGGTTGCCAAATTCTCTTTGTCCAAGAATACGCTGCCTATCGAGCAGATGTTGATTCAACCTCCGTTGGATCTGCTACACTCATCAATGACGAATACTTCCTCACTGGACAGGTTGCAACATATGCTGGTGTAGGTTATTGGTCTTCAGACGAAGGATTGCTTCGTTATGATATCGCAAACGATTCTTTCCTTGCTGCATGGGGGTCGACCGGAGTGAACAGAGTTGATAATGCCCCTGTAGCAGTTGTGGGTGACGTTCTCCACATGGGACTCGCAGGCTATGGAGTTGCCCGAAAGGATCTCAGTACGGGTGAAATTCTCTCACCGTTGACAGCAAGCAACCGTGGCGGTTTGCTCCCGTCCGACCAAATATACGCCTTGGACACCGATGGATTCAACCTCTACATTGGAACGCAACAAGGTGCTCGCAAATGGGACGGAAACCAAATGACAAGTTTCGGTCAAGGTTCTTCTTGGCAAACGCGCCCTTCCCAATTCTTCGACTTTGCAATCGAGTCGAGCATTAGCGGAGGGACTCTGTATGCTGGCACCAATATCGGAGTTTGCAAGTACAGCATCGCAACCATGGGCATCGACGATTGTCTGAACGTCTACGACGGTATGCCTAACTGGGCGACTTATGCTGTCGGTGTTAACAGCACAACTGTTTTTGGAGGAACCTTTAGTGGTGTAGGACTCATTGACAAGAGTAGTTTCACCGTTGATGGTGAATGGGAGGCGACTGCGTCTACCTCAGATGCTATTGTTGAGGTCATCGATGATATTGCCTACATAGGACTCACCGGTATTGGTGTAGCGCGGTGGGATATCACCAACAGCCAGTGGCTCACAACTTGGACTGAAGATAACGCTCTTGACAACGGTAACGAGATTGTTACCAGTCTTATTGCGGACATTCGACCAGGATACATTTGGGTCGGTGGACAAGATGGTTTCCAATTGCTCGGAACTGCCAATGGTTCTGAATTTTATGATATTGAAAAATCAGATGCCCTCTACAGTGGTAACGGCAATCCACTCGACCTGACAATGTTCGGGAACACGATGTATTACCACCAAGGTAGTTCAAGCGACAGTATCTATGGTATCGATGTTGCAAACTTCACCTCCATCAGTCCGCTAGATGCAGGTCAACGGATTGGAGAAAACAATGGAGATGTTGTTGGATTGGAAATCATGGGCGATACGTTGTTTGCCAGTGTTGTTTCGGGTCAGTGGTGGAATCAAGACGGTAGCGGCGGCATCGTCCAATACAACCTCTCTTCAAACTCGTGGGGAACATCTGTCCTTCCATCTGGCCAAGTTGATCGTGTTACTGCCTACGAATCCTCAAGTGGACATACTTGGATATCGTGGGGTGAAATTGGACTCGAAGTTTACAGTCCAAGCGGAACGAAATTAGGATTCTGGGACAACCTCGAATTCCCTATCCGTGAAATCATCGAGTACGATGGACTTGTTCTCTTCGCAACCGAGGACGGTGTTGAGCGTTTCAATGAAACCTCTTTCTCCTGGGAGTCGACGTGGACACCAGGAAGCGGATTGCCAAACAACATGGGCGATTGGATTGGTGAACTTTGGACGGATGGACGTCATCTGCTCGTAGGTTCTGCAACATTCTCAGGATGGGGCGGTTTCCAGCGAGGAATTATCGGTCAACTTGATGGCTCAACTGGAACTTGGTCGACCTTTAATACAGGCCAGAACGGTGTGCCAAATGGTTACCCACTTTCCATGAGCGAATGTGGTTCATATCTATACATTGGACTGTTTAACAACAACGGAGGGGTCGTGTACATGGATTTGAACAGTTCTTCCGTGAAGGGTTCTTTCACAACATCCGTTTTGAGCAATGGAAGAGTTGCAGCAGTAGCTTGTGACTCTGTTGACACACTCTATGTGGGCTATGATGCAGACAATCAAGGAATTTCGAAATACGACACCTCCGCCAACAGATGGTTGGCAGGAATTACCTCCGGAACAAACAATTTGCCAACAGATCCAGTTTGGTTCGATGCTTTGGACTATGCAAATGGAAAACTCATGATTGGGTATGATGATTCGGGAGGATTCGCAATTATCTCAACCCTTGGAGCCGTAACTGGACAAGCCAGCATACAAAATCTCGGGACCCCGGTAACTTCCGTTAAACATACTGGAACAGAATGGCTGATTGGACAAGCAGGTGAGGCAAGTGGTTACTCTCGGGTTGACAAATTAGGTGGTTCTGGATTGTACACCGCATTTGAGCTCCCAGCACTCGTTAGTGGGAACATACCATCGATGGTTACTGATGGTTCCACAATTTGGATTGCAACAGTTTCTTCTTCTGGAGGTGGCGGAAATGGTGGAGGGCAATCTAGCGCTGGAATCCTACAGGGTAGTTTTAACTCAAGCGGAGGAATCGATTGGGAGGAAGGTTGGGCATTCCCGTTTTCCACCACAATCAGTGACATGAGATTGGAGGGAACAACCCTGTACGTTTCAACTTCGGGAACAGGATTGTACACGTTGAACACATCGACAGGTGCCTTGCAAAGACAAACGGGATCAATACACAACAACCTCGGCGGGTTGGGTGTGCACACAGCCAACGGTGTTTCAACAATGTACGTTGGCTTACTTGGTACATTCTCGACATCCGCTGGAGTCCAATCGTATGACTTAACAACCCAACAATTCGGAAGTGGCCAACTTCTCTCAGGATTACCATCCGATAATATCCAAGGATTTGCTTTCTCTTCAGACCACGTTTACGTAGCAACTCAGAATGGAATCGGTCGATGGAACGTGACTGCGAACGACTGGGATAATCCGCTTACAACCGCGGATGGATTGCCTTCGTCAAATATTGAAGACGTTAAATTCATTTCGAATTCATTGTACATCGCCTCAGCGAGTGGTCTTTCACAGTATATTCCGTCCACAGGAGCGATTAGTACGAACACAAGTGCTGATGGGTTACTCGGAAATTCAGTATGGTCGATTGAAACTTATGTTCCTCCATCCACGAATCAAGCCATTCAACTCGTCCTCGGACATGATGGCGCAGGATCTGAAAGGCCTGGAGTATCAATGATTGATTCATCCTCAAACTCTGTTCTGTCGACACATCGATTCGATCAATTGCCCTCGAACTACATTACTGCAATAGCATCCGATTATGCTGGTTTACATATTGCAACCGATGTTGGCCCCATGGTCCACTACGATGGATTAACACAAGAATTTGAAGATGGGTTGGCAAGTTTCCAACTCCCGTCTTGGCCAATTTACAGGATGAATAGTGACGGCACTCATTTGATGCTCATGGGTTTGAATGCGCTTGCAATTGTCGAAGCACACACCTCCTCGCATTCACTTGTTAAATCAGCATCAATTCAAAACCCAACAAATGTAGCGGTTGGAGCAAACGGTTTCTGGTTGACTACAAGTGATTCTGGGCTACGGGGTTGGACACCTGCAACTGCGTTTAATGAAATGGAAAGTCAGACCTCTCGGTATGCAAATCCGCTCAATGTTGGATTCAATTCTCAATTTATGGACATCTCAAACATGACTCACCCCGGATATACAATTGATCTCGTCACTCCCGAAAATTCAGTTGAACTCAATTCAACAGCAGGCCAACCAGGAATTCATGGCTTATTGTTCCAAACTGTCCCACTTATCATGACATCACCAGTTTCAAATTCAGCGGTATGGGCAAAATCCAACACGTTGAGATATGATGCAGTCCTTGAATTGGATAACACAACCGGCATTGAAGACGGTCTTCAATTAGCGATCAATAACGGGCAACTTATCAATGGAACAAGATTCGTTCCAATCAAACTTATCTCTCCATCAAACGGTTCAATAGAGGTCCGATTAACATATGACTGGGTTCGATTGGATACCCCCGTTGAGATTTCAGACATGTATGACAGACCTGATGATGGCGGTGGTGCTCTAACCGTTGAATGGACGTTAGTTCACGATCCGGATTTCAGCCGCTACTTAGTGTACGTAAGTGATCAACCCTGGACCGGTCTTCCGACAGATTTCGATCTCACCAGTCGAATCATTGACAAATCCGAGTCGATACACAGCCGATTGAAAGCTGATATTACGACTGCAAACGGAGTGCCACTTTCAGATGGTACCGAATATTATGCGCTTGTAGTTGTAGAGTACAATAATGGTAGATTCGGAATACCAAGTCAAGTCTTTGGCCCAGTAACCACAAGTAACGAAGTTCCAATGCCACCGAATTGGGCAACTGCCCAACCTTTGGAAGGTGGAGTTGCAGGTGATTTGGAAACTGAATGGTCGCGATGTACTGCACTTGACCTGCTTGAAACTCGAATTTATGCCTCCACTCAACCTATGACAAACATCCTGGGACTTTCTGTTGAGTCCTCTGTCGTGCCATCAGAAGGAAATACCACCATCCTTAATTTGGAAGCTGGAAAGCCGTACTGGCTTGGATTTACATGTGTAGATTTGATTGGTCAAGAAGATGTAATGAATGCGACGATCATTGGCCCTGTTGTTCCAACGGGAGGCGTTGATGACGGAATACCGCCCGCTAAATTGGATAATGTTTGGGCTATTGATACCCCAGATGATGAAGGTGGGCGCATTACTGTCGGGTGGGACATCAGTCCCGAAGATGATTGTGCATTTTATGTCGTATACGCCATCACAGACGTAATATTCACCACATATCCCACATCCGTGGCAGGATTTTCAGAATCAAGTGTTGTCAACAGTTGCGATGAAAATTCAACCGTTATATCTCAGATTGGCGATTTACCTTTATCCAATAATTTGGAATATTACATCGGAGTTGTTGCGTTCGACACTTGGCTAAATAGCAACCTAAATGGTGTTGAGATTGTAACTGCAACACCCCTTGACAATTCAAACGGTTCAGCAATACCTCCATCACGAATCGAAAGCATACAAGCTTACGATCATCCGAACGATGATGGGACTGCAATCGATGTTGTATGGTCAATTTCAGATGCTGGAGATTTCAGTAAATACGTAGTCTGGGCAGCTGACAAGCCTGTTGACGATATTGGGTATCTGTGGAATTCTTACGGTGATGATTCAAGTAATTGTGGCTGCATCGTTATCGACAAACAATGGATTGATGAAGAGAAAAACCCGATTGAGTTGACGTTGAATACTGCACTCTATGGTGAATCAACGCAAAGCAATCAGTTTGGGCCATCTGATACACCTCAATTGATTCAACCTGGAATTGAATTGTTTGTAACCGTCACCGTTCATGACCTCCAGGGTAATGTTTACACTGATGCATTGCTATCTGCAAGTGTAACCCCAATCAATAATTTTGAGGATACAACCCCCCCTCCAAGACTTCGAAATATTAGCCTCTATGACCGCCCGATGGATGATGGCTCAGCCCTCAACCTTGATTTCGAACTCTCTACGGCAGGAGACGTAACCGAATATGCAATCTATGCTGCATCATGGTCCTTTACAAGCGTCGGAGTTGGAGCAGATGGACCCAATGCTCCAATTATCACTCTCACTAGGGACCCTGCTCTTCCACTAACCATTTCAGAATTAGCAGGTGGCCTGCCAGTTCTACCTGGACAAGAAACTTGGGTTGCAGTTGTCCCTGTTGATTCATCTGCAAATTCATTCAAAACGGATCTAACAGTCGTTTCGGCACAATCGGTAGATGATGGAATAACTGATCCAGGCAATTATTTGCCGAGTATCGACGGTATTTCGCTCAAATGGGTTGAAGAAAGCGATATCTTGGTTACATGGAATCATTCCAATAATCTGAATGTCAAGGGGTACCAAATACACATTAGTTCAGAAGATTTCATGGATATTTCCGATGCAACACTTGTTGGAGAGACGCAAACCTTGAATTCGTTCAAAATAACAGGCACCATTTTTGAAAGCCTTGTAAATTCGTCGGACTGGTTCATTTCTGTAACAACCTTTGATGAAAATGAAGTTCGAAGAACAGTCGATGCTGTACGAATCACCGCTGTGAATGCTGGAAATGATGATTTGACTGACAGCCCTGAGGAAGGTCTTGAGTCATTGCTGACAACACCAAACCTTGTAGCAACAGGGCTTGTTCTCATATCGCTCTTGCTTCTTATCGCCATCTTCCGTGGAAGAGGAAAGCGAAACCAGCGAGATAAAGAGTGGGATATTCAAGCGGCTACTTGGGGAATCAGCGATGACTCGTGGAACACTCCTCCACAGTCAAATGTGCCTCCTCCTCCACCTACAACACCAGTTCAAACCGACACGCTCTTCCAAGCTGCTGATCGGATTGAACGTCAAGAAAACGGAAGAGAGCAGTATGTTCCACAGATGCCAGTAATGAATCCTGTACGAACCAACCTAGATGACTCTCTATTGAACGACCTTGATATCGGGAAAACTCAGCAGAAGTCAACCTCATCATTAGATACATCATTCCTTGATGACTTGTTGTAACACCGAGATGCTCAAGGCATAGCGCGTTGAGGACTAAGCATGAGCGGGGTTAAACAGGGCCCTCGGTCATCGGTATTCACAACAATGAGGTTTTCAAAAAGCCAAGGCGTATTTTTGCTCGAAAATCATCTAAATCGTTTGAGGCTTCATGCCGATAAATTGAAAATTGATACTTCAAAAATTGATTTTGATTCGATTCTCGACTTGCTTCAAAAAAACCCTCCAGATTTAACTGAAGGTCTCCTTCGGCTTGAATGCACTTCTACTCTCGAGCTCCGCATCTCATATCGCTCATTTTCAATTCAAAACGAACAAGTGGATGCCATTACAGTACCCAGTAAAGTTTGGCCAAAGCGTGTAGCTGGAACGAAACATGGTGAATGGAAATCATATGGTGATGCCCGAGAGCATGCAGAGCGTCATGGGGCAGATTTAGCTCTCCTTATTCACAATTATTCGATTATTGATTGCGATAGATGTACACCTCTTATCTTGGATGAAGACGGTATTGTTTGGAGAAGTAGTTCAGAACTTTCGGTTGATTCAATTACCTTTGAGTTGCTTGAAGATGAATTGGTGATGAAGGGGTTTTTCATTCAACGTGGAATTCTCAATGAGCGCCTTGTGGCTCGATGCGTTGAGGCTATCGCCGTCGGAAGTGGAGTAAATGTACTAAAAATCGATTCAATCGATGGTGAGCCGATCGGGAGTGAAAGTTCATTCCTTTTCGAACATTGTGTTTCAATTCTCGATGGACAGTACAAGAACGAAAATCTTTGGACAGAGGTTTGGGAATGAAATCGATGAACTCTATTCGTCAGCTCCTCATCGAACGGGGACTTACTGGCCCAAATGCTAGTGCATTTGGAACGAGTGATGAATTCATGCTCGTTTCAGCAGGACCTACGAGTCATTTGTCCCGTTTTTCATTCTTATGTGGCCCCTCAACCACTCGAGTTACCATCCGACAGCCTTCAAGTGAAACTCTACCAATGCAGCAAAGACATTCACCTCTTTCAGGTGATATTCGCCTTGAAGAAAGAGCACAATTTACATTCCGAGAAGAGAAGTGGAACGGTAAAATTTGGATTCAATCCTCAACGAGCTCACATTCGTCATTAGCTACAGGACTGAGAGAAATGTGCCCTGCAAATGAATCCACGTTTTCTGGAGAATGTCCTAAAGATCTCCCATTCCGTGGTCCATTTTGGGCAGGAGGGCTTTCCTACGATCTCTTGCAATTGACACAACCACTGAGACTTCAATATCCGCCAGCTGAGGGGGATTTATTATGTGTTTTATGGCACATTGAACGTTGTATAGTATATGACAAAGAACGTGATTGTTTTTTGGTTTTATCGACGGATGAAAATTGGAGAAACGGTGCGTTGAATTGTCTCAAGGATGTAAAGGAAGAACCTGAGGAAATTGAACCATTACTCGCTCAACTACCAAGTTCTAATTATACTGATAGCGAGCATGAAGAAATAGTCAACGATGTTCAATCAGCCATTGTTGATGGGCAGTTGTATCAATTGAACTATGGGCGCACCTGGGAAGGTGAAATTCAATCCGAACCATGGGATGTTTTTCGGCATTCTGTTGCATCAAATCCTGCACCATATTCTGGTTTTCTCCACATGAAAGATGAGGAATTTGCTCTTGTTTCAGCATCGCCTGAATCGCTTCTTTGCACGGAAAATGGAATCATTACGACCGCTCCAATAAAAGGAACTGCTCCACGAGGTGCGTCAGATGCAGAAGAATTACTTCTTCGCGAGGACATGATTTCCGACCGCAAAGAGCGTGCTGAGCATCGAATGTTGGTTGATTTAATGCGAAACGATATCGGGCGAATTGCGAAACCAAATCAGGTTTGGGTCGACCGATTTGATGTTGAAGCATATTCGGAGGTTCAACATCTCGTATCGCGAATAAAGGGACGGTTACGAGATGACATCGATCTCTTTGATGCCATAGAAAATGTATTTCCCGGGGGTTCGATTACGGGATGTCCTAGAACAGTAGTCTGTGCAGCAATTGATGAATTAGAGAGGAAACCACGTTCATTTTGGACCGGTTCAATCGGGTGGTTTGATCCTTTGACAGGATACTCATCATGGAACATTCTCATTCGTACGGCAGAACTACATAAACGAAAAGGGGTGTGGCACTCTTCAGTTTCTGCTGGCGGTGGAATTACCATCGAATCCAATCCAAAATCAGAGGTTGCAGAAGCGAAATGGAAAGCCAATGCTCTTCTACGTTCATGTGGCTGGATAAACGATTCTTTCAGCTCAAGTCCTGAAAAAACACTGGGAATATACCCTCTACCTCTTGAATCGACCCAGAGTACCCACCAGGTCTCTTGCCAAATTCAAACATCACAATACAAGAAAAATGCAGTCCTACTCGTCGATAATTTGGATTCATTTACATACAACATTGCTCATGAATTATGTGGCTTAGGGCATCACGTGAACATTGTTTCTGGGCGTGAAAAAATAGATTTTTCTGCCCAACAGTTGCTCGATGATCTGCAACCATCGCACATTATTCTTGGACCAGGTCCTGGATGGCCGAATGACAGCCCTCTTACGATGGAATTAGCAAGTCTATCGCTAAGGGGAGAAACACCTCCTCTGCTTGGGATTTGCCTTGGGCATCAAGCCATTGGAGTAGTTGCAGGATTGAGTCTTGTCCCGAGCCCGATAGGCCCCGTTCATGGCATACCTGTCAAATGTCTCCATGAAGAGAAGAACTTGTTCAAAGGGCTTGGTGATGTCATGATGACACGTTACAATTCCTTGACATTTTTATCAGCGGATGTTCACGAAAATTCAAAGCTCAGTCTCGATGCAACCGATGATACAAGATCGTTGGTTCTTGGTTTCCATTCAAGCGATGTCCCAGTTTTTGGTATTCAATTTCATCCTGAATCTGTTGGAAGCCAGTCTGGAGTTTACATTCTTTCAAAATTCCTAGATTCTTGAGCGCATGGTTGAAATGACGGTACCTATTGG
>MDTE01128347.1_pt1 | contig 13944 bp, 7 predicted proteins | sample 811231 | NCBI WGS metagenome assembly MDTE01 (sample SAMN05326651, study PRJNA326480) | marine metagenome | isolation source: seawater | place: Indian Ocean: Red Sea | collected 2010 | reverse complement strand
CGTCGAGCCTCTCCCCGGAGAAGGCTTCCGCGCCGGCGGCGCCGCCGCCGCCGAGGAGGTGCGAGAAGCCCCCGGTTGTCCGCGTCAGGTTCGCGCTAGCTATGCCGGATGATTCAGGTGCCGTCGCCGCCTCCCTCTTCGCGGCCAAGCCGCCCGGGGTCCCGAACGGCTCCGCGACGAGGGTCCCGACGCTGAGCGCCCCGCCGTTCCCGGGATCTACCGCGGGGATTTACGCCGCCCGCGCTCGAGCCGCGGCGGGGTCGCCGCCGACGACGCTCAGAGCCGCGCCGGGCGCCGCGACGCTCTTCCACACCCTCCGATCGCTCGCGGCTGCGGCTGCGACCGCCGCGAGGAACGCGGGCGACGGGGAGGATAACGCCGCGAACGTCGTCGGCTCGATGGATCACGACAGGTGGTTCGCGCGTTCCGTGCTTCACTACGACGTCCGCGTCGAGGGTCTCCCCGCGGGGATGGCGTCGACGGCTGAGGAAATTTCCGCGGCGACGCCCGAACCGCCGCCGCCCCTTCCCGCGCCGCGACCGCCGCCGCCGCCGCGAGCCAAGTCCGAACCGGACCTGTGGCCCGTGAGCGACGTGCGCGACCGGCTTCTGGGCGGGCAGTCGCCGCGGCTGACGAAGACGGCGGTGATTGCGCGGCTCAGGGCGGTTTGCAGCGCCGACGCGTTGGCCCGGAGAGACTTGAGAGGCGCGACGACGGCGGCGGCGAAGCGCGTATCGGCGAGCAAGCTGGCGGATATTTACGCGGAGCTCCACGACGAGCGCACTAAGGCGCGCGCGAGCCCGGTTCGGATGGACGACGGCGACGGGGACGGGGACGGGGACGAGAAAGTCGAGATGCCGACGGTTCCCGATCCGTCGCCTCCGGTTGAGGGCGCTCGCGTCGAGGAGGACGCGTGGGCGCTCTACTGGGAGCTGCTTCGCGCGAGCGTAGGCGGCGAGGGGCGCGGTCCCCCGGAGCCCGCGCCCATCCGCGCGCTCGCTCCCAGCGCCGCGTCGGGCGATATCGACGAGCGTTCGACGCCCGGTTCGTCCATCGCGTCGTCTTGGATCGCGCGCGGGGGCGGCCGAGACCCGACGGCGGCGGCGGCGGCGGTGGCTTTGCTCTCCGCGCTGCATCGGCGGTTCGGCCCGGTGGGCGGTTCGACCGCCTGGGAGAACAGCCGCGTCGCGCAGAAGCTCCAGGCTCAGCTCGAGGACGCCGTCGCGGTCGCGTCCGGCGCGGTGCCGGCGTGGACGCACACCCTGCTTCGCGGAGCGCGGTTCTTGTTCCCGTTGGAAGCGAGGCTGCGACACTTCCATAGCACCGCTTTTGGTACCAGTCGATCGGTGACGTGGGTGCAGGAGCACGCGGGCGTCGGCGGCGGCGTCGGCGCCGGCGACGGCGACCCCGCGCGGCCCCGCGGTGGCGCCAGGCGCCTCGGTACGCTCAAGAGAGAGCGCGTGACGGTTCGCAGGGACCGCGTGCTCGCCGATGCTGACGTGTTGATGCGCCACCACGCCAGACACAAGAGCGTCCTCGAGGTTCTCTTCACCGACGAGGAGGGCTTCGGAGGCGCGGTGACCAAGGAGTTCTACAACAAGGTGGCCGACGCGCTTCAGCTCAGGTCGGAGAACACCGTCACGATGATGTGGGTCCCCGACGAGGACGGCGACGAGGGACCGGAGCACCTGTGGCAAACGCGCGGGCTGTTTCCACACCCCCTCCCGCCCGGCTCGCCCGAGTCTGAGCTGGCGCGGCGCAGGTTTCGGTTCCTCGGGCGGCTCGTGGGCAAGGCTTTGCTGGACGGTCACATCCTCCCGCTGCCCCTCAACCCGGCGTTCATCCGCGTCGCCATCCTGCGCGAGACGCTGACTGAGGAGGACCTGCCCGCCGTGTACGACGACAGGTGCGCGGGCGGCGCGGTGGCCCGATGGCTCCGCGGAGCGGTGCGAGACGTCAGGCGCCACCGCGAGTGCGAGCGGCGGGTGTTCAAGATTGGGTCATCGGGTGACTGCGCCGACGATACAGACGACGCGAGCGGCGCCCTGAGGATGGGGCTGGGCGATGAAGAAGAGGCTGTGGACGCCGCCGCGGTCGACACCCACCTCGAGCGGCTCTCCTACCTGTCGTACGCTTGCCCGGTGAGCCGGGTACCGCTCACCGCGGAGATCTTCGAAGGAGGAGACGCGGATGACGAGAACGATTCCCCCGCCACGCGCGCCGCGCGCCGCCTCGCGCGGCGCGTGGACGCGGGCGAGCACGAGGTGCACGTCGGTAACGTGGAGCAGTACCTGGCGGACGTCGTGCGGTACTGGTTCGCCGACGGCGTTGCCGCGCAGGTTGAGGGCTTCCGCGAGGGTCTCTCGGAGATTTTCCCGGTGAATGCGCTGAGAGCGTTTGGCGCCGAGGAAATCACCGAGCTCGTGTGCGGCAAGGACGCGATCGAGTGGACGCGCGAGGAGCTCCGGCGATCCGTGCTGCCCGGGTTCCAGTACACCGCGCAGTCCCCGCCCTACCTGTGGCTGCTCGACGTGCTCGTGGACGCGCCGGATCACGAGCGCCGCGGGTTTTTGGAGTTTGTCGCCGTGTGCCCGAGGCTGCCACCGGGTGGCCTCGCGGCGCTTCCCCGCGGGCCCATACGCGTCAACCGCATGGACCCGGTCGATAAGCTTCCGGAGGGGAGGACGTGCTCGCAGGAGCTGCGGCTGCCTGCGTACGGGAGTAAGGAGGAGCTGGCGCGGAAGCTGCGGCTGGCGCTGCAGTGGAGGAACCACCTCGGGATCCAGTAAGGGTTAAGCGGCGACGACGACGCGAGCGACGGGGACGCGGGGATTTTTGAGACTTTATGGACGAGACGCGCGTCGTGGGTCGTCGCGGCCGGGCGAAGGGCGCCCCGCCGCGGAAATGGGATACGAGTTTCTTCGGCTACGGAGGATAGCTGTACACTTACATTGATACACTTACAGACTAACCAGACTAACCGATTGAGCGCCCCGGAGGCAGCGGCGGCTCCTCATCGTCCCGGCCCCCGGCCGCCTGATGCATTTGCGTCCCCATTACCTCGTCCTCGGAGTATTCCTCCACTTTGATCGGCGTCTGGTAGAGCTTTCGCGCCGGATCCGCGTACCCGAACGAGTAAGACGAGAAGTACACCACCAGCAGCAAGAACGCCCCGAAGATTCCCTGGACGAAACCCCACGCCCCCGTCGCCGCGCACGCGACGAGCGCAACGCAGAACGGCCCCCACGTCTTGACCGCCGCCCATGGGCTGATCCATCTCCCCTTGAGCAGGACGTTGGCCGCCACGTGCACCATATTCCAGTCGCGCTTGCCCTGGTAACCCGCAAGGTTCATCGCGTGCGCCGCGTACTGGTGGCAGTTGTTACCGAAGAGGTTGTAGTATTCGCAGGTGTTGAAGAAGGATTCCGCCTTTCGCACGCTCGTGTCGAAGGCGTGTACGCCGCCCGCACCGTCCGTCACCTTGGTCGGGTCCAGGCGCCAGTACCTCGCGACCGCGCCGAAGCCGAGCGAGCCGCGGTGGATGAAGCGAGAACCCAGAAAGTCAGTGATGAGGCCGTCGGAATAGCAGATTCCGACGTGGCCTATGGGCGGGAAGAGCCACGTGATCATGGGCAGCGGGCACCACACGACGCACATCGGGAAGCGATTCTTGCGAGACTCCACCGGGGGTAGGGATTTTGTCCCCCCGGATGACACATCCGCGCCCGTGTCGCGGAGCATGTCGTCCATATTCGCGCGACGCGTTCTGGCTTTGGTTTCGTCGCGCCGGGACAATTTTCATGCGGTAAAAGTTGAAGGCAGACTACGAAGGTACCTTCAGCGTTATGAGCACAAGGACAAGCGATGTGACAAGAACAATAATAATCACTCGAACGCGTCCTCCTTCCGAAGCGACTGCGTCAGCACCGAGCTCCCCCGCGTTCCCCCGACACCCCCCGGGGACGGCCCGTCGCCCCATCCCACCCTCTCCTTTGCCGCGTCGACGTCGCCGCCCGCGCTTCCCCGCCCATCCGCCGCTTTTTCCACCGCGACGAAAGCCGACGCCGGCGCCGGCGTGAACGACCCGACGACGCGGAACGCCCCGCGCCCCGTCTCCGATCCTACCCGCACCGACGCGATCCCCCCGCCTCCGTCGCCGCCGCCGCCGCCCGCCCGTGCGACGCCAGTGGCGGTCGGACCCACCGCTCCGGAGCTCCCGTCGGATGAAAATCCACTCTCTGGCGACGCGAGGGCGCTGTCGTCCTCGAGCACGCCCAGGCGCCTGGCGGCGGCGGGGGCGTGAACGAGCGGACGCGGGCGCGGCTTGGCGACGCCGGGCGTGGATGTTTGGCCGGTCACCCTCGGCGCGAGGGACGCGAAGTGCAGGGTCCGGTTCGCCGTCGGCGACGCGCTCAGCTTGGACTCGCCTCGGTCGGCGCGAGACGCCGGCGTACCCACCGGCGGCGACGGGGAGAACAGCGCGGCGAGGTCAGGGTTCGGTCCCGACCCCGAACTCCCTAAACCCCCGGGCTCGTTCTTCTCCGGGCTGACCTTGGTGGACGACCGCGCGTGGGTCCCGGTTCGCATCTTACGCGGCGTGGGACCCCGCGGCCGCGCCACCGGCGAGGGGTTACCCCCGCGTCTCTCCGGGTTTGGCATCGGCGACTCGAAAAACACCAGATCGCCGTCGCCGCCGAGCGAGTTGTTGCGCCTGGAGCGCGGTTGTGATCCCGGCGATCGTCGCCCGACCCGCGGCGAGGGCGGCTGGTGCCCGTGCCCGTGACCTCCCCCGTGACCTCCCCCGTGGTGACCGGTTCTCCGGCCGCGGTCGTCGGAGATGAGCCCCTTGGACACGAGCTGCGCGCGCTGCGCCTCGATGAGCCTCTCCAGGTTTCGTAACGTCTCCGGGCTGGACCCGAATCCCGCCGCCTCGCCGCCCGGGTAACCACCCGCCGCCGTCGCCGCCGACGCACCCCCGCCCGCGAAGCCAGCCCGGCCCGACGCACCCCCCGACCCACCAAACCCGAGCTCCGCGAGCGACGGCAGCTGCGGGAGCGCGTCCGTCTGGGCCGTCGCGTCCACGCACCTGTGGGACCCCTCCCCGTGTTGGTTGGTGGGGTGATTTTCGATCGCGGCGGTCGCGGCGCCCCGGAACGGACGGGAGTACTTGGCGGACGACGGCGACGGCAGTCGGTGCGGCGGGTCCCTCGCTGGGTCGTCTCGGTCGCCAAGTACGTCGCGGGCACCGTGCGCGCGGCTCGCGACGGGGTGGGACCACCACCCCGTCGCGTGCACGGGCGTGGGTTGATACGTTTTGTTCGTCGCCGGCTTCGGAGATTTTGGAGATCCGCCGCCGCCGTCGGGTCTGCGAAGGGAACGGGTCGGCCGGGTTTGGGCGAAACGTCAGTGAAACTTCACTCGCGGAAGATATCATCGCCATCGCAACACGTGGATGGGAAAAAAAGTTCGGCCCGACTTTTTTTGGCTCGTACGGGATTTAGTCTTCAAAAAATGCAAAAAAAGTAGTTGTTCGACATGCAGCGCGATCTGGCCGGGGTAGTACGCGGCGCGGAGTGAGGTCGCGCCCGGTTCGCTCACCTTGCGTGCCGAGATTCGTGATCTTTCGTGAGCGCAACACCCTCGCGCGTCCTCGTCTTCACCCCGATCGGCGATTCGGCGCGGTGCGGCGCGCTCGTCTGCACCATCGGGACGTGGTGATGAGAGCCCCTCTCTGCATCTCCCTGGTGACGGGATCTGGAGGGGTCGGGGGAAGACCCGCGAGCCGACATCGTAGCCGCGCCCGCGAGGGGTCCTACGGATCCAGGTTCGACGCCAGAACCCTTCGCACCGGACTCGGCGCGACTCAAACCCCCTCGGCGCCCTGCGCAAGTGTAGAACGAATCTCTCGCTTTCGGTGTCGTCTGCTGATGAGAGAGTCGGGACGGGAACGGAAACCATCGAATCGGCCTGCTGGCCCTGGCTGAGACTTTTTCTTGCCGGCCATCGGCGGTGCTACTCGCGCGCGTGGTCGAATGCCTCGAGATATCACAAATTAAAGAAGATCTAGGCGCCGTACCCGAACACCTGGCGAATGCGCTCGAAGATCTGCTGCTTCCACCCAACCTCCGTGGTGTCCATCACCGTCTCGTTATCGAACGCATCCGTCTCTGGCACGTTTGTTTGCACCAGGTCCACGAAGCAGTTCCCGGGCTCGGGCTCGCGGAAGGTGATGGTGACCTTGCTGAAGTGACCCTCCTTCCAGTTGCGAAACCTCCAGTTCTGCACGATCTTCTCGCCCGGGACGTACTCCAAGGTCTCGCCGTGGATGTTACCGTCGAACATCATGAAAGGTCCGGGTTCAGGGCGAACCTGCGCGGGGGACCGCGAGAAGTGCATGACTCGCTGGCCGTCCATGAGCGCGTCGCAGACATCCCGCGGCCTGCAGTAGAAGCGCTCGGTGATGCGGATGGTGTGCGACTTCTGCGAGAGCGGCGCGGTCTTGTCGGTCCTCGATTCCCTCTCCTTCTCGGCGTTGCTCTGGACGTCTCCGGGCTTCTTGTCCCTGAAATCCTCGCGGGCTGACGGCTTGGACCCCGGTGCGTTTTTCGCCTCGTTGGGGTCCGCGCCCTCGCCGCCCGGCCCTCCTTTCGCGAGCTCCTTCTCGAACTTGGCGACGCCCTCCGCCATCTTGGGTAGGGCGACGAGCCTCATGATCTCCTTGACCTTCCTGTCGTCCGGTCCCTCCCCGGCGGCGAGCACCTTCGCCTCGTGCTCCTCCCCCGCGTTCTCGTCGGCGATGTAGGGGAAGTGCACGTTGCCCGTGACGGTCTTACCGCCGTCCAAGATGGTGCCCTCGTACCCGATCTTGAGGTCGAGCTCGTAGCCGCAGATGATCTTCCCTTTGCGCCTGTTGACGTAAGCTTCGCCCGTCAGCGCGGTGACGCCAGTGCACCTGCATCGGACGCCGCCGTCCTCGAACTCAATCGCGCCGATGAGATCCGCGAAGCGCTCTCTGGACCACTCGAAAGCGTCCTTCTCTTGCCAGTGCCAGCTGTTAACATTGGTGCCGTCCTCGCGGTCGGCAACGATCCAACGTTCGTCGCCCTCGCCGATTTTTGCCATCTTCGGTGCTTGATGGGGGTGCGCGAGGTGTGGAGTGTGCTGCGCCAATGGAAGATCGAAGAAAAAAGTGCCTCCTCGCCTGCCTCGATCGCGAGCCGGCGCCTGATGCCGATCCGATCTGGTCGCGCTCCGGAAACTTCGCAAAAGGCGTCCAAAGGTACGAAGGCAACTGATTCACATGTGATTTCTTCAATTAGCGGCGATATTGGTAAAAGTAAACGTGCATCTAGTGAGAGGTTGGGATGATATTTGGTTCGATTTCGACACAGCTCAACAGTTTCATAAAACCTGAACCGTCAACGACCGCAGTCTCAGCAACTTTTATCCCGCCGCTCATCACGGAGATCTCCTGGACCACCCGCCGCGTTCTCGGAAAACCCTGAAGGACGGTTCACGCCCGGTACGGAGTCACTGCACGCCGGCGCAAGCCGACGGCCGACAGAGAAGAGTTATAGCTCACAGGTGAGTCGAGCTTCCGTTCTACCCGCGCGATCCTCGATCGAGCGCGCGTCCCCACGCTCGAGCGATAGGGTGTCGCGCCCGATGAAATCGTCCCTTGGCCCAGCCGAGCGGCGCCGTTTTACCTTTTCATGCCGCGGGGGATTCCGTGCCGCCAATCGCGCAGTGCGACGCGCGTCTTTCCGCGTATCGCCGATACTGACCGCCGTTCCGCCTGTTACCCATCGTTTCCGTCGAAGCAGGCGCCTCGGTTCGCGTCTTTAGACACCTCAGGAGGGACACAGCCGCGCGAGCTAGCTGCGTGGATCGTGAGAAATGTGCGGCATCTTCGCCGTCCTCGGCCTCACGGGCGACCCGCTGCACAACAGGAAGCGAGTGTACGGACTGTCCAAGCGCATTCGCCACCGCGGCCCGGACTCGTACAAGATGGACGTTTCCATCAAGGAGGACGGTAAGCAGACGTACATGGTCCACAAGCGCCTCTCCATCGTCGCGCCCGGCCCGTCGGGTGAGCAACCGCTCTACACCGACGCGTCGCACGACACCACCTTCATCGCCAACGGCGAGATCTACAACCACGAGCACCTCCGCGAGAAGTACAACATCGTGTCCGAGAACAAGAGCGACTGCCAGGTCATCGGTCACCTCTACGAGCAGAACGGACCCGAATTCATCCGCGAGCTCGACGGGATGTTCGCGTTCGTCATCGAGGATCGCAAGACGGGCACCATCATGGCGGGCCGCGACCACATGGGCAAGATTCCCTGCTATATCGCCTACGGTAAGGACGTCAGCGTGTGGTTCTCCAGCGAGATGAAGACCCTGATCGACGACCCGGGAATCGCCAAGTACGAGATTTTCCCACCGGGCCACTACTACATCCGCGAGAAGGGTGAGACCGAGGGCAAGATGGTCCGCTGGTACGACCCGAAGTGGGTGACCGACGTGGAGTACATCCCCGATCGCAAGGCGGACTACACCGAGCTCAGGGAGACCGTCGTCGACGCGGTGAAGAATCGCCTGATGGCGGACGTTCCTTACGCGGTGCTCCTCTCCGGCGGCCTCGACTCCTCCCTCATCACCTCCATCGCGGTGAGGCACAAGAAGGAGTCCAAGAACACCTTCGGCGCGGACGAGCCCGTGCATTCCTTCTCCATCGGCATCAAGGGCGCGCCCGATCTCGTCGCCGCCAGGAAGGTGGCCGACGCCCTCGGCACCGTCCACCACGAGATCCACTTCACCCCCGAGGAGGCGCTCGACGCGCTCCCGGATATCGTCTGGCACCTCGAGACGTTCGAGCAGGTCCGCGCGTCCGTGCCGATGTACCTGCTGTCTCGCGCCATCAAGAGCTACGGGTTCAAGATGGTGCTCTCCGGCGAGGGCGCGGACGAGCTCTTCGGCGGCTACCTCTACTTCCACAAGGCTCCCTCCGCCGCGGAGTTCCACAAGGAGTGCGCCAGGAAGACCACCCGCCTGCACCAGTGGGACGTCCTTCGCGCGAACAAGTCCACCATGGCGTGGGGCATCGAGGTTCGCACCCCGCTCCTGTCCCAGCAGGTGTGCGACTACGCCATGAACACCGACCCGGAGCAGAAGATGATCCGCATGAACGAGACGGACGAGGACGGGCACCCGTTTCTCGAGAAGTACCTCCTCCGCAAGGCTTTCGACACCCCCGACCAGCCTTACCTCCCCGACGAGGTGCTCTGGCGCCAGAAGGAGCAGTTCTCCGACGGCGTCGGCTACGACTGGGTCGACGGCCTCCAGGACTACGCCGACAAGATGGTGAGCGACGAGCAATTCGCCAACCGCGCGCAGAGGTTCCCGCTCAACCCTCCCACCACCAAGGAGTACTACCTCCTTCGCGAGATCTTCGAGGAGCACTTCGTCACCGGAATGGAGAACGGCGACTGCGCGTACGCCACCTGCCCCTTCGGTAAGTCCATCGCGTGCTCCACCCCCGAGGCGGTCGCGTGGGACCCGGAGTGGGAGAAGAGCGTGGGCGACATCTCCGGCCGCGCGGTTAAGAACGTGCACGTGGCGGGTGACGAGTTTGACCTCAAAAAGGACGGGGCCGGCAAGGACACGAAGTCCTCGGCGAAGGAGAAGAAGCCGGCGGAGGCGGCGAGCGTGATGGCCATCATCGGCGGACACGCGGGCGTGAGGGGGAGCGTGGCGGTGAAGGCTGCAAAGGGCCCCGTGAAGAGCGGGGCGAGGGCGCTCGGCGGGCGAGGACGCGCGGCTGTCAAGTCGCGGTTCGTCGGCCTGCGCGCCGTCAAGGCGAGCGCGGTGGCGTTCGCGTGATGAAAAGGCCCCGGTTGCTTGTGATATATGTCTAAAGTCTCAACGCTGTTACCGTATCGCGCGCTAATCTCGCGTCTAAAGTACGGAGCCTCGCCTCCTCCGCCGTCGTCAGCCAACTAGCTAAAAGTTAGTCTATTCAAACGTCCCGTGTCCCCCCCCACGGAGGAGCGTTCGTTCGGGGTTCACCCCTCTTCATTCGATCGTGCGTCGATGCCGCTCGAAGATGCATCGCTTCATCGTCTGTATCCCGACCCGCCCCGGCCCGCTTCGATGAAAGTCCGCACATCACCCCTGCTCCGCCGCTCAACCCTGCGATCGACATCAACCTGCCGAATTACTTCGAGCTTCCACTTGTCCACCATCGAGCCCGCCAGCTTCCTCACCTCCTCGTCCGGGTGCTTGCGCCTCAGCCGCGACACTACCTTCCCGATCATGCTCGAGGTGAGCAGGTCGCGGGTCATGAGCATCGACGAAAGGTGCCGAAGCGCGGTCATGAACTCCTCCTTCGTCGTGTCGGCATCCTCGAGTGTCGCCTTGTATCTGTCGACGTCCTCGGACGAGACGTTGTAGTAGGAGAAGGCGCGTGAGCTGACCACCTTGCCCATATCGTGCAAAGTGGCCTGCCGCTTGGGCGCGGGGGGCGCGCGCGGCATGACTGACACCTCGGTCGGTTCGCAGCGCGCGGAGGTGTGACAGCGAGGGACGCGTGGAAAATAAAGACGTGCTGGGGATGAGCACAGCTGGAAATTCATCAACTTTTAACACTTAGCCGCGGTCACCGCGCCACCTCCCCGGCGGCTGGGACGTACCTGACCTCCCCGGGCCAACCCCACCCGCCCCTGCCTCCCTCTGCGATCACCCTCCCCTCCTCCGTCATCTTCGCCAGGTGCTGGCGCGTGATCCCCTCGCAAGCCGTGACCAGAACCATATACGAAACCTGGTGAGCGTACACGGCTCGGCACAGCTCGGAGGCGGTCATCCCGCCGCGCTCCGGCCGCGTCGCCCAGTCCTCCTTCAGCGCCTCCATGAACATCTCCTCGCGCATCGACCTGTGACGCATGTACTCCTCCAATTTTTTGTGCCCGTCCTCGACCACGTCGCCGTGGCTCGGGAAAAGCGCGCCGCCCCGAGGCAGCGCCTCCGCCATCCGCCGAAGGCTCGCCGTGTACTCGCCGAGATTTTCAAAGGTGGTCGTGTTGCCGTTGAGCACGCAGTCGCCGGCGAACATGGACCCTTCCTCCTCGAGCGTGAACACGACGTGGTCGGGGGTGTGGCCCGGGGTGTGCAGGGCGCGGATAGTCGCGCCCTCGCATCGAAACGCGTCGCCGTCTTTCACGTCGACGTAGCATCTGCCCCGCTCCGGGTCGTCCACGTCGCCGTGAGGGTTATCGTCGGTGCGAACGGCGCGCTCGCCGTTACCCGCGCGGATGCGCTTGTACGCGAGGACCGGTGCGTCGACGCCCAGGTCCTTCATCAACGCGCGGACGTCCCGGAGTCCGCCGGTGTGGTCGCCGTGCCAGTGTGTAAGCAAGATCCCCTCGAGGCCGGTCACCCCTTCGTCCTCCATGGCCTTCCTGAGCAGCGGGATGTACTCGCGCCTGCCCTCGCCGGTGTCTATGAGCCACCTTGACGGACCGGTCCCTACCAAGTAGGTGTTGGTGCCCTGCAGAGTGAACTCGGAAGGGTTCATACCGAGGATCCGCACGACCCGGTCGCTGACGCGTTTGATGGGCGGCAGGTCGGGGAGGTAGCGAGGCTTTGGGCGCGCGAAGTTGGATGCGACGAACTGCGACATGGATTCGGTGATCGCGTCGAACATCACTCCACGCGCGTGCGGAGTGAGGCCGGGCGAGGCGCGGGGATGGATATTCGGGCGCCGGCCTCGTTTGTATCGACGCCCTGTCGCCTCCCTCCCCAAGAGAAAATTTCACAATTTCTCAATATGCAGCCGTTTTCGCGCCCGCCGCCCTCCCTACTGAAAGGGAGAGCCCTGCCCGGCATTGACCGCCGCCACACTCGGCCAGCGCACTCGTGCATCAAACAAGCAACCCACACCGGCCGCGATGGCAGGACTGACGCTCGGCAAAGGCGCGTGGGACTGCGACAACAACGTCGAGATACCCCCTGACAAGGAGCAAATAGTCTTCGAGGAGGTCGCCACGAAAGAGTTCTTGGCTTTCGGGGTGCTCCCCACGGTCCCGCGACGTAAAGACAACGACCACCTCGCCTTCTTCTGCGACGGTTGCAGGTATAGAATCAAGGCCAGCGTGCACGACGACACCGTGCGGGATATCAGGCGGAGGCTCTGGGAGGGCGGACTCGGCCGAGGCGGTGTGATGCAGACTGGCAAGAGAGACATCATCGAGCGTTGGGAGGACGTCATGCTGAGCTACAAGTTCAAGATGATGGTGGACGATGACGCGAACCTCGCGGAGTACGGCGTGCCCCCTGGGTGCAAGTGTCTCATCGCCGTCGATAAGAACAAGGTCGGAAAGCCGCCGCCGTTCAAAAGCGATTATTGGGCGTGAATAGCGCGTGGCGCGACGTGACTTTGATCGTTTTGACGTTCCTCCTCACCTCTCTCACCCCCACGACTGCTTCTCCGCTCTGCCCCACTTGGTGAACACCCCAACGCCTGTGACGTAAAAGAACACCGCAGGCAAGAACATGGAGAGCTCCCAGTTATCCGTCATCTCCAGCAGGTATCCCGTCAACGGAACCCCAATCACCCCGGGAAGCGCGCCAACCGTGTTGGTTATACCCAGCAGGATGGACGAATACCTCGGCGACATGTCCTGGTGGTTGCAGTACAGGCCCGCGTATGAGAACGACGCCAAGGAGAGACCTACCGTGAGTAAACCCACTGTCAGGGTGGGGTCGTCAATAGCAGCAGCCCCCGTCATCGCTGAAGCCGGCCCCAAAAACGCTATGGCCTGCGCCGTTTTCCGAACCCTGGACACCTCCCAGCCCCGCTCCAGCAGATTGTCCGCGAGCGGCCCCACCGCGGACGCCACTAGACCGGATCCGAGCGGCGGGAGCAGCGTGAACAGCGACGCGTTCGTAAGGTTGACGCCCAGTTCTTGCGTGAAGTAGCTGGGCAGCCACGCGAGCAGCACGTAAAAGCCCCAATTGTTGCAGAAGTGCACGTACGCCAGCGCCCTCAGCGGCGTCGCACCGAAGATCTGACCCCACGGCACCCCGTCCCGTTCCTCCGCGCCGGGTTCCAACTTTCTCTGGCCCGTGAGACCCTCCACGGGGGCTAAGTCTCCCGAAGTTCCCGCCGGCGTCCCAGGAGTCGCGCCTCCTCTCGCGTAGATGCCGAAACCCACCGACATCACCCAAAGCACGCCGAGCGCGCCGAACACCTCGAACACCGTGCGCCACCCGAACCCCTCGATGATGAGCGGCGCCGCGGACAGGCCCAAGACGCTGCCGATGTTGAATCCGTTAAACACAAACGCCACCGCTCGCGAACGTTCTCTCAGCGGCACGGACCTGGCGATCACGTCCGTCGCCGCGGCTGGCGATATCCCCTCGCCCAGACCCACGAGAACCCGCGAGATGAACAGCGCTCTGGTGTCCCCCGCGACGAAGGGCACCGCCATCGTCGCGGCGGACCAGAGGAAGACGCCGATGGGTAACATCCTCGCCCCGCCGAATTTGGTGGCCAGGTATCCGCCCGGCAGCTGCGAGAGCGCAAACCCGTAGAAGAACGCGCTCTGCAGGAGCCCCGCGGTGCCCACGGACCACCCCATGTCCTTCGCCATGGGAATGATGGCGACGGATATGTTCACCTTGTCCATGTTGCACAGGACGAACGCGCAGCACGTGCCGAGTAGGATGCGGTACCGCGACGGCATGGAGCGCCAACGCTCGCCGAGGTCGTCCAGCGAGCTCGGGAACTTGGGCTCCCACGCGGGGAACTCCTCGTCCGCCCCGTTCGCGTCGGCGGCCGCGTCGGGTTTAACGCGAGGCCGCCGGACGATCGGGGCGTCCGATTCGTCGTCGTCGCCGCCGCCGTCGAATCCACCCAAGGGACGAGCGCGCCTCCCCGCGTCG